>Ga0209181_10002878_pt1 | contig 27528 bp, 26 predicted proteins | sample MAT05_FD_187208 | JGI IMG/M metagenome (GOLD analysis project Ga0209181, IMG submission 187208) | Freshwater microbial communities from Lake Fryxell liftoff mats and glacier meltwater in Antarctica - MAT-05 (SPAdes) (version 2) | ecosystem: Environmental > Aquatic > Freshwater > Ice > Liftoff...
TTTATGATTGGAATTTTAGCGGGAAATTTTCTTGGGCTAAGCTTCAGCATTCCAACTCGCTGATTTTCAAAAATTAACGGCTGCTTACAAAGTTATTCACAGGACATGGATGTGTTTGGCTGTCGCCTGCCCATTGGCGAAAATTAGGTGCTTGGTAAGCTCGATGGCGAAACGAAAGGAAAAGCTTATGAAGAACAATAAAAAGGTAGAAGTGATGGAAGTGGAAAACGAAGTGGATTCAACGACGACAATCGCGGCGTTGCTGGTGCTGGCGGAAAAGTTCCAATTCCGGCAGTTTAGCGGTGCTGATTGGTGGTGGTTTCTGGAGTGGGACGAACGGCGATGTCGCAAATTAAAAACGCTCCTGACACGCCATTTGCTTTGGGCAAATGCACACTGAAACGTTTGGATGCCTGGCTCGCAGGTCATCCCGGCTTCAAACAACTGTAAAACCCATGGCTCAAGGTATTCGCAAAACGATCACGATTCCCGGCTTGCTCGCTGAAACGATCAAGTCGCGGTATCAGGAATTCGATTACGTGAGCTTTTCATCGCATGGGTTGGAGCTGGTTTGTTACGACCTGCGGGTGCAGGCGCAGCATTCGATCACGCTGGAAATCGCCAAAGACACGCAATCAGCGCAGGACGCCATAGACCGCGCCTCATTACGGGCAGCCATGAATCCGATGAAATCCGAGAGCGGCTTCTCGCGGAAAATCGCGTTGATTTTTGCCCCGTCATGCTCGACCGCCCAACCTTTAAAAGCTTCGAGGTGATCCGGATCGCGTCCGGCGAACTCGGGCGAACGCCGCAGCGAAGTCATGAGATTTTCCTCATCCGTGCAAAAATACTCCAGCCCTACCTTGCGCATGAGTGGGATCAGCTCGGGAGCCACGGAACCTTCGCTCGGCCACAGTCCACGAGGTGCACGCCCAAACATCCGCGTGTGCTGCTCCACCGCGAGGAGCAAATGCGCCTGCGCGTCTTCCGGCCAGCCACGGCATCACTGCCACCCGTGTAGTTGGGTTTACATAGTAAGGCTGGTGCATGTGCCAGACGAAGACAACGTTTACCATGGCGCTTCCCTTGCCTGGAATAAGAAGAATCGGCAACGCGAAATCCGGCGCTTCCTCGATTCAGACCTTCAACAAGTTCGATAAAACTTTTGCCTAGGCTTGTATTTTCCGTTATGGGATTCAAATTTCAAAACCATGGCCCTACTTCGTAACGCATTCTGGATCGCACTTTTCGCAATTTTCACGTTTTTATTCGTGGTCTTATTTGAATACGGCACGACCAATTACGTGGAAAACGCCAAGCTGGAATACAAGGACATGAGGGTTTTCTTCAAACTCGATAAAACAGAAGAAGAAATCGCCCAAGAAAAGGAAAAGGCAGCGAAGGCCGCAGAGAAGGCAGCACAGCAGTAGCTTAAAGCAGAAGGCAACGCCGGATGGCGAAATCCGGGTTGCGTGCCTGTCTGATCTGTCGGTTCCGACATGATCGCATGTGGGGTTTATGTAAATGATTGAGAATCCACGCTTGCGGGAGGCCCGATTTCCGGCTTCAAAGCGCGCCATGATCGTCACAACCGCACAACTATACAAAGTCGCCTACGGAAGGTTTGCAGTAGGGGCATACAACATCAATAACGCCGAGCAGACAATGGGGCTGTTTCGTGGGTGCATCGAGAGCAAGGCGCCATTCATCATTCAGATTTCAAAAGGCGCCCGCAAATACACCGAAAAGCGGATGTTAGAAGCGATCATTCGTTCTGCTGAAGAAATTTTCCCGGATGCCATTTTTGCGGTGCATCTGGATCATGGCGACGAGGAAACCTGCTACGACTGTATCGATAGTGGTTTTTACTCCTCGGTGATGATTGATGCGTCGCATGATTCCTTCGACAAAAACATCGAGATTACTAGGCGCGTAGTGGATCGGGCGCATGCAAAAGGGATCAGCGTGGAAGCCGAACTCGGAATGCTCGGCGGCGTGGAGGAGGATATCGCCGTGGACGAAGGCAACGCCTGCCTGACTAATCCCGAAGAAGCAGTGGAATTCATCCAACGCAGCGGTTGCGATGCGCTCGCAGCAGCCATTGGCACCAGTCACGGCGCTTACAAGTTTCAAGGCCAGCAATCACTGCACTTCGAAGTTATTGAAGGCATTCGCGACAAAGTAAAAGCCGCCGGGATGCCGCCGGTCCCAATCGTCATGCACGGTTCATCCAGCGTGCCTGTTGAGGAAGTCACCCGTATCAACGCCGCAGGAGGCAAGCTCGACCCCGGTGCCCGTGGTGTAAATGAGGAGGAATACCTCCCAGCTGCCAGGCTCGGCGTGACGAAGGTGAATATTGATACCGATGGGCGTCTCGTCTGGACGCGCGTGCATCGCGAGTTCTTCCGCGACAAGCCCGCCGAGTTCGACTTCCGTCCGCCAGGCAAGATCTTTCAGGATGAGTATGCGAAATTCATCGCCGCGAAAAATGGTAAACTCGGCAGCGCTGGAACCCTCGACGAAATCAAAAAGACCCTCGGTTTATAATGATGAAAAAGCTTCTCACTCTCGTAGCCGCCCTTGTCCTTTCCGTAAACGGCAGCTTCGCCGCCACGCCTCCTGTGGACGCTATGAAAGCCGCGAAAATTGCCACGGATTATCTCAACTCACTCGGTGGATCAGAACGTTTCATCACCTCCGTCACCCTCGATCGCGGTGCTATGATCTCAGGCAAGCAGTCCTGGATGGTTCGCTGGTCAAAATCCATCGACGACGGACTGGATAAGGAAATCGGGCTTCGGGTGAAAATGGACGGCAGCTTTGCGCGAGTCGTGGAAAGCAAAGCTTCCAAATCCGGACGCAACGAACCGGCTTCCCAGGGAATCCGCTAGTTTCTGCGCCGAACGAGTAGCCTGGGTTTTAAAGTGTTAAGTCCCAAGAAGCACTGTTGTAAGCGGATCCTATTTCGTAAAACTTAAAACTCGGAACTTAAAACTTCCATGGAGTTTCTCGCCCCGGCCAAGGTCAATCTTTCCCTGCGTGTATTGCGCAAGAGGGAGGATGGTTTTCATGAAATCGAAAGTCTCATCGCGCCCGTTTCGATCTTCGACACCCTGGAGATAGAGCTTCAGGAAGAAGGAGGCCTGCAGTTCACATGCAGCAACGATTCACTAGCTGGAGACGACAATTTGGTCGTTCGTGCTGCGAATCTCTTTTGCGAATCGTTCGGCTTTCAGCCGAATATCCGCATTCATCTCAAAAAGGAAATCCCCCATGGGGCGGGATTGGGAGGAGGCAGCAGCGACGCAGCGACCACTCTACTTGCACTGGATCATCTTTTCGAAACCCAGATCGAACGCACTGAACTCTCCAGACTCGCCGGTGAACTCGGCTCAGATGTCCCATTCTTTATCTGCCAAAGTGCGGCATGGTGTCGTGGACGCGGCGAAATCGTGGAGCCATCCCCGATGCAGCAATCGCTTCCAATACTTCTCATCAAACCACCATTCGAGGTGCCAACACCCTGGGCGTATCAACGATGGAAAGATTCCCTGGAGATACTAGGTGCAGCGTATGCACCACAGCGATTCGACTGGGGCGAAATGGTGAATGATCTGGAACGTCCTGTTTTCGAAAAACACCTCCAGCTTGCACACATGAAAAACTGGCTTCTTACCCAACCAGAAGCCGCAGGCGCGATGATGTCTGGAAGCGGCTCCACGGTCTTTGCACTCCTGCACAACAAATCCGAAGGGATGATCCTTGCAGAACGGATCGCAGCTGAATTTGGAAGCAATCTCTGGGTTGGATTAACTGAGACGGTGTAAAACCCAAGCCGCTTATAAAGCGCGCTATAACAGCTCCGGATAATGCGCGCGGGCGGCTTCCTCACAGCTCGCAAGGACGGCAGCCGGCGTGTCCATCCGCAACGCTTCCACCGCAAGGTTATGGCAATACTGAAAGTCCAGACTACGCACCGCACGTTTCACTCGAGGAATGGCGGCAGAACCTGCGCTTAGCTCATCCACCCCGAGACCGATCAGCAATGGCGTTAGCAGAATATCGCCGCCCATTTCACCGCAGACGCCCGTCCAGATACCGTTATTATGCGCAGCCTCAACGACATGCTTGATCAGACGCAACACCGCCGGATGGGTCGGTTCGTAAAGATGAGCAATGTGACCGTTCGTGCGATCTACAGCGAGCGTGTATTGGACAAGGTCGTTGGTCCCTAGACTGAAAAACTTCACCTCGCGCGCGAACAAATCCGCGATCAGCGCAGCACTAGGAACTTCGATCATCATTCCCACTTCGATGTTTTCATCGAAAGGCTTCCCCTCACTCCGCAGTTCGGCGCGACATTCATCCAGAATTTCGTTCGCCTTCCGCAATTCAGAAAGGCCCGAGATCATCGGATACATGATTTTGATATTACCGTCGGTGCTCGCTCGTAAAATCGCACGAAGCTGTGTTTTGAAAATGTCCTTCCGCTCCAGACACAGCCGGATGGCTCGCCAGCCAAGAAAGGGGTTCTCCTCATCCACCCGTGTCAGATGATCGTCGAGCTTATCCCCACCTAAATCGAGTGTGCGGAAAATCACGCAATGCGGTTTCACCCCTTCCGCGACTGTCTTGTAAGCAATATACTGTTCCTCCTCCGTCGGAAGTGTCGGGCGGTTGATATAAAGGAATTCTGTCCGGAAAAGACCCACGCCTTCCGCCCCGCTTTTACGAACGAGTTCGACATCGTCAGGAAGCTCAATATTAGCCGAAAGAATGACATGCCGCCCGTCCTTTGTCGTAGAAGCGGATTCCCTCAGCTCTCCCAGCTCTGTCTCCACCCGTGTCTTCTCCGCCTGCAACTCACCATACTTATAAAGCGTCTCCTTGCACGGATCGACGATCAACAGGCCGCTGTAACCATCCAGCAGAAGCTCCGCGCCATTCTCAATGTCCTTGCTGATATCGTGCAGACCAACAATCGCCGGGATGTTCAGCGAGCGAGCCATGATGGCCGTGTGCGATGTCTTGCCGCCGAGTTCCGTGGCAAACCCGAGTGTAAAATCGCGGTTCATCTGCGCCGTGTCTGACGGCGTCAGATTTTGAGCGATCACTACATGTGGTGCGCTGAGCCCTGCCAGCAAACCGGTATGTCTCCCCATGAGATTGTGAATGACTCGCCGGGTGACGTCGTGAATATCAATCGCCCTTTCGCGCAAATACGGATCGTCCAATTCGGAAAAACTCTTGGTGTAACGATGAGCTACCACGTGGAACGCATGCTCGGCGTTGCAGAGATCCAGGCGGATACGTTTACGAATTTCCTCCACCAGCACGTCATCCTCCACCACCAGTAGATGCGCGTCGAAGATGCTCGCATCATTTGCCCCGACGGATTCCGCCACCCGTTCCTGCAATTCCAAAATCTGCCGACGGGTCAGCATCAATGCCTCATCCAGACGCTTGATCTCCGTATCTACCTCACTTTCCGTGATAGGATGCAACGGCGGAGTCTCCTCGTCAGGCCTGTAAACGAATGCTGTCGCGCGCGCTATGCCGGGTGAGACTGGAATGCCCTGGTAGCGTCGCTCAGTCTTCATCGAATTTACTCAGAATGAGTTTTTCGATGGCTGCTGACGCCTCGGCTGCATCCACCCCTTCGCAGATCACCGTGATTTTCGATCCCTGTCCCGCAGCCAGCATCATCAGTCCCATGATACTACGCGCATTCACCTGCTCGCTGTCTTTCTCCACCCAGATCTCGCACTTAAATAAATTGCAAAGTTTTACGAATTTCGAACAAGGGCGTGCATGAAGTCCGAGACGATTGAGAATCGTCATCTCTTTTATCACTTTGTCGGAAGCATCAGCTTTTTTGTTCAGGAAACCCATGATTTAGGAATTATCGCGTTGTTGCATGCGACGCATCAAGCGCTCGTTGAACTCCATTGCGGCGTTATAGCCAAGGCTTTTTAACTTCTGATCGAGTGCGGCCACCTCGGTCAGGCGGGCAATATCGCGTCCAGGACGCACCGGAATCGTCACATGAGGCACAAATAATCCTAAAATTTCGTAGTGTTGCTGATCCAGCCCGGTGCGATCAATTTCCGGAACCTCCTGCCATTCTCTCAGGGTCACCACCAGATCCAGCCGCTTTTCGAGCCGCGTGGCTCCCACTCCAAAAATCGCCGTAAGATCGATCACACCCAGACCACGCACTTCCATGTGATTACGGGTCAGGTCAGGTGAGGCTCCCATTAAGTCCCGTCCCTCGATGGCTCGGTAATGGGTTATATCGTCGCTTACCAGGCTGTATCCGCGTTCCACCAGACCCAGCACGCACTCACTTTTACCGATCCCGCTTGAGCCACGAATCAGCACGCCCACGCCCTGAACATCCACCATGCTGCCATACTCACTCTTGCGCGGGGCAAAATCGTATTCCAACGCGAGCGTCGCTGCATTGGTAAAGCGCATGGTAATCATAGGTGTCGAAAACACTGCAATCCCGGACGCAGCAGCAGCATCCAATAGTGCCTGGGGCGGACGAAGCTGGCGCGCCACGACAATACAGGGAATGGGATGTTCGCAAATTTCCCGGCAGCGCAGCGCAGCCTCATTCTCAGGAAGACTCTTGATGTAAGAGAGTTCCGCACTTCCAAAGACTTGGATGCGCTTCTCGGCGAAATAGGAAAAGAAACCGCACAGAGCGAGACCCGGACGATTAATCGTCGGTTCCTTGATCCGGTGCTCAAACCCCACCTGCTCGCTGATTAATTTCAGCTGCAAAGCCTCGGAATGCCGCATGTAAAACTGGCCGACTGTCAGTGTGGGGTGTTTTTCCGGGGCGCTCATGAAAAGGGAGCCGCACTCTAAACCACAGAAGTCCCTTGGCAGCAAGGGCGGGAATTTAAGATTTAGGAATGCAGATTTCAAATTTTGAAGCCACTTGTGCTGCTGAATTTCTAACGACAGCACTATTGACGTTTTTAAAGACACAGGCTCCATTGCGCTCAATCAGATGGCTCTACGAGCTACTGAAAATCCAAATCTAAAAATACATCATGAAAAAACTGACCCTCCTTACCGCCGTCATCGCAACCTTCGCTTTCGGCGCATGTGCAACCACCAAGCATGAGTGCCCAAAGAGCAAGTGCGCATCATCTGAAAAGAAATGCTGCAAAGACAAAGGCACTGACAAGTGCTGCTCGAAGAAGAAGCACTAAGCATTTAGTCTCTTATTTATAAAAGGCGCGCCGGAAACGGCGCGCCTTTTTTGTTTAGAAATGGGATATGGATCAATCTGGGACTTTCGATTGCGGATTGGCCGCTCCCACACGAAATCAAGATCACCCCCATCACCTGCCGCCTTCAATCCTCAATCCTAAATCTTCCTCACCCTTCCTCAAAACGAGGCAACAGCGGAAACCGTTTTTGCACCTTCAGTGTGATGTAGAAAAGCTGGAGTCTCCACCAGACGCTCCAACCAGCGTGAATGTTTCCAGCCAGCACGCTGTTCACAGCCGCCGGAATTTGGAATGGCGGGTCTGGCGCAGTGAACACATCCACAAACTCCTTTGTATACCAGGCCGACACAAAGCGTAGGTAACGATCCATCAGGGAATTGAGATCCCGCGCATAAGCCCAAAAACGCAATGCCCGGCTCCATGGCCGCCGCATGCTGCCGTCCACCGCCAGGGCCGCCTTCTCCCCGCTGTGAATGGCTAGAAAAACACCCGTGCTAAAAATCGGGTCGATAAAACCAGCCGCATCTCCTGCCAGCAGCCAGCGGGAACCAGCAAACCGCGTATTGCGATAGCTGTAATCGCCAACCGCATGGACTGGTGTCACACGCTCGGCCTTCCCCATGCGCTCACGCATGAGACTCCCCTCGGCCAGCGCGTCGTCGAGCGTTTGCTCCGGCGATTTCTTCGCCGCCTTGAAATCCGCAATATCCATCACCAACCCCACGCTCGTGCGCTCTTCATCAATCGGGATCATCCAAAACCAGTGTTTCTTCCCTCGAATAAGACGAGTCAGCGTCGCATCACGCCCCTCGTCACGCTGCACGTTTTTGTAGTGCGCATAGACGCTGAACTTTTGGAGATGATCGTATTTTTTCTTTAAATCAAACTGCTGGCCCATCACTGCGTTGCGTCCTGAACAATCAATCACATAACCCGCGCGAATCGTCCTCCCCTCACCCACCGCAAGCGTAACGCCGTCTGATTCAACGGTGAACTTTTCCACACTGCAAGGTTGTCGAATTTCCACCCCGGCTTTCTGCGCATTCTCCATCAGCATTTTGTCAAACCACGCCCGCTCGACCTGAAAAGCCGACTTATATTTCAAATTGATCCCATTCTGAAAAAAGAATTTCACCCCGCGTTGCCCATCGCTCGTCGCAATCTCTCCACCATATTTTGGAAAGGCATGCTTCTCCAGCTCGTGCCTCACATCCAGCATCTCAAAAGCCCGCATGGAATGAGGCAGAAGCGACTCGCCGATTTTAAACTTGGGAAAGACGTCCTTTTCTAGAAGCACAACCTTGCGTCCCCTTTTTGCCAGCACCGTTGCCGCCGTGGTTCCGGCCGGACCACCACCTATGACTGCCACATCGTAATATTCGAGATCGGACACGGCGGCGACTTTCACACGGACCGATGCGCCTGCGCAAGCAGAGCGATGGAATCCTTTTGAATTGTAGTGTGATCTTGTCGCATTTGCGCACTGGCTTTTAAAAGATTGAAGCGGGCTGCTAAGATTGTGAAAAGGTCGGAGTGTTTACCCCCATGCGAATCGTCGCCTTTCTTTTCATCTGTCTTTTCAGCCTGCCTGCACGCGCTGAAGAACCATTTTTAAAACCCAATGACGTCATCGCTTTTATCGGCGGTGAAGACATGGTCGCCGTATCGGAAAGTGGTTATTTGGAAATGGCGCTCACGCTTGCGCTGCCGGACTATAAACTGAAGTTCCGAAACCTCGCAAAGGAAGGAGACACCGTTTACGAGCAGCGCCGCGATCTGAATTTCCCCGACCTCTCCGCGCAACTCGATAAGGCGGGAGCGACAGTAGTGTTGTGTCAGTTTGGAAAAATGGAATGTTTCGTGGAAGAGAAGACGACGGAGGATTTCGTTTCGGCTTACCGAAATTTGATCAAGAAGGTGGCCGCGGGAGGAAAGCGGAGGGTAGTAATTCTATATCCTCTAAGATTTGAAGCACGTGGCAGCATTTCCAAAACGGAAGCGGAAGCTAAAAATGAAATTATGTTCAGTCAGCATTACGAAGCTTTAAAGGCATGCGCAGAGAAAGGCATTTTGACTCAATCATCTATCAGGCTGGAAAGAGCTCTTTTAACTAACGACGGAATACGTTTCAGCGAGACAGGACTTAAGGCATGGGCAGACCAACTCTTGGACCTGCTAACAAAAAAGCCAGTTACAGCTGTAGCTACGAAACACAAACCACTCCGCAAACTCATCGCCGCCAAAAACAAACTCTGGTTTCACTACACCCGCCCACAAAACTGGGCGTTTCTCGGCGGAGATCGAGTGGAGCAGCCGTCCAGCCACGATCACATCAATACCTCCTACCGATGGTTTCCAGTCGAGATGGAGGAGTTCCTAATGCTCATGGCTGCCGAAGAAGAGGAAATCTGGAAGCTCGCAAAGGAGGCAAAATGAATTTCAGATTTATGAATTTAAATTTAAGAATTTTCGCAAGCACTGCGGTAGTTTTGACCTCGGGCATTGCTCCGGGCCTCGCGGAATCTAAACCCGATAGCGCCGCCGAACTCGCTGCCTTCAAACTACCGGAAGGTTTTGAAATCAGTCTCTGGGCCGATGAAAGCAATGGCGTGGTGAAGCCGATTCAAATGCGCTGGGATACGCGTGGGCGGCTTTGGGTAATCGGTTCGGTGACTTATCCGCAGATCAAACCCGGCGAGGAGCCAAACGATAAGGTGATCATTTTGGAAGACACCGACAATGACGGCAAGGCGGACAAGACAACGGTATTCGCAGACGGGCTCATGATTCCCACTGGTCTGGAACTCGGAAACGGCGGCGTGTATGTCGGCGAGAGTGAGAAGATGTGGTTTATGAAAGACACCGACGGCGACGACAAAGCCGATGTGAAGGAAGTGCTCTTTCGGGGATTCGGGACAGGCGACAATCACCAGAACTTGAATTCGTTCCGGTGGACTCCCGGTGGCGAGCTGCTGTTTTGTCAGGGCCTGCACGCTTACAGTCATGTAGAAACGGCGTATGGCGTCGTCTCGCTGGAAGGCGCTGGACTCTGGCGGCTGCGTCCGCATCAAATGCGGCTCGACGCCTGGTATGGCGGCCCGGCTGAGCCGCAGAATCCATGGGGTTTTGCGTTCACCGATGCAGGACTCCCGCTTATGACTGCCGGCAACAACGGCGGCGTGTATTTCCCATTCCCGGAAATGATTCGCGATGGAAAATCCGACGCACATATCAACGTGTGGCACAATCCCGGCACACGCAAGTCGAGCAACCCGGAGATTGTTCGCTCCGCACATTTTCCCGACGACTGGCAGGGCGTCTTTCTTTCCGGCGGATACATCAACAATTCAGTCTGGGCACTGAAGATCGAAGACGACGGCGCAGGCTACAAGCTCACCGACATCCCGCCACTCGTGCAAAGCACCAATAGCGCGTTTCGTCCGGTGGATGTGAAGTTTGGTCCCGACGGCGCACTTTATCTTTGCGACTGGTTTAATCCGATTATCGGACATTATCAGGCGAGCTTCCGTCACCCCGATCGCGACAAAAAGCACGGTCGCATCTGGCGAATCACCGCGAAAGGTCGCCCGCTCAACCAGCCCCCGAAAATCGCTGGAGCCACAATCAAAGAGCTTCTGGACAATCTAAAGTCAAAAGACGAATGGACGCTGTATGCGACGCGGATTGAGTTGAGCAGTCGGAAGAAGGAAGAGGTTTTGAAGGCCGCACGCAATTACTGGCGCAAGATCGCGGCGGACATCACACCCAAGGATGCTGAGATATTGCGGCTGATTTTTCAAACCCTGCACATATTTGAGTGGCTGGATGCCCCAGAGCCGGAACTTTTGGAGCTTGTTCTCAACCAAGGTGAATCCGCCATGAGTGTCTATGCCGCAGGAGTCATTGTGCGATGGACAGAGATAGGCGACCGAAATGCTGCTGCATGGCATGTAGCCGGTAACAAAATCGAACCAGAGAATAAATTCACAGCCACTCAGGCGCATCAAATTTTGACCGAGCTAGCAACCGATCCATCACCGAGAACTCGCATGACTGCAGTGGTGGCACTTGGCAATATACCCAGCCCCGACTCCGTTCTGCTTGCCCTCACCGCACTCGACAAGCCAACCGACCGTTTCATCGAAAAGGCACTCCAGCAGATGATCATCGCGCTAAAGCCACATTGGAAAAAGGCGCTGGAAGATGATGCGTGGCTGGCGAAGCTGAAACCCGCTCATTTTGCATATCTGGTGAAGACTGATGGAACGCCGGAATCACTCAGTGCGGTTCGCCGCTATCTCGAAAAGAGCACCGCAACTGCCGAAGTGCGCAGTTCGCTTCTCCTGACGCTTGCCGAGATCGGCAGCGCGTCCGACATCACCTTTCTACTAACTCCGAAAGCGACTGCTGGTTTGGATAGTAACGCCGAGCTTCAGGGAAAGTTACTCGATGCGATTCTCTCCAGCGCGACGGCAAGGAATGTGAAGCCTGAGGGTGATGTCGCAGCTTTACTGACTCCTTATTTAGGCGGCGCGGATGGATTGCGTTTCAGAGCGCTCGTGCTTGCCGGACAATGGAAAGTGGAGGCCGTAAAACCCGAGCTTGTGAAAGATGCCAGCCAGACGCAATCGGTAGAGTTGCAAAAGGCGGCGATTCGCGGACTCGGATTGATGGGAGGCGATGATGCTGTGAAAGAACTTGTGAAGCTGGCTACGGCAGGAAGTTCTCCGACACGCTCACGGGCGATTGCCGCCCTAGTGTCAAATGATCCAACGATAGCAGCTAGCAAGGCTGTAGAGCATTTCAGCGGTGAGTTTGACCTCGCGGATTCCGATCGGATTTTCAAAGCATTCACCTCTCGCAAAGGCGCGACTGCTGAACTGTCGAAAGCGATTGCTGCGAAACCGCCAAAAGCAGCGACTGCAAAAGCCCTCCTGGAGAAGACAATTACTTTGGGCGTGCAAGATCAGGAATTGACGAAAGCGCTCAAGGATGCCGAAGGAGCAACTCACGCCGGGTATGTATTTTCACCAGAACTGGCTGCCGAGCTGAGCAAGGAAGCCCTCGCAAACGGCAACGCCGAAAAGGGGAAGGAGATTTATAAGCGCCCTGAACTGACCTGCACCGCCTGCCACAAAATCGACAATGAAGGCGGCGGCATCGGCCCCGCACTCGACAGCATAGGCAGCGGACAGCCCCTCGATTTCATCATCGGTGCAGTGCTGGCCCCGCAGAAAGAGATCAAGGAGAGCTTCGAGACCATCGAGGTGAATACGAAAGACGGACAAGTTTACACCGGCTACCGCAGCGGCGGCAGCGACAGCGAAGTCGTCATACGCGATGCAGCAACCGGCACACAAACCCGCATAACCAAGGACAAAATTGCTTCCCAGAAAATGACTGGCTCGCTTATGCCGGCCGGATTGCTGGACAAACTCACCCGCGAAGAACTCCGTGATCTTTTCAAATACCTCTCCGGACTAGGGAAAGCGAAATAAGGAAGGGTATATTTAGGATTTAAGATTTGCAGGATTTGCCGCGTGCAGGCTCATGCAGAGAACGCCTTGTACCATGCGAGCATCACGGCAAATTTAGGACTTTATCCCCCATTCCTTTGAGTGCCTATGCACCTTTGGGCGAGACGCCCAAACTACAGAAGTCCGAGCTGTGGCTCGTTGTCATCGTCTGACTTGTCCCTGATCTGCTCCGGCGTCGCCTCCTCCTCGTTGTCCAGCGCCTGTAAATTCACACTCTCCTCTGCGGCAACCGCATTGTCGTGACCGATGAAAAGCTCGCCACTAAACACCCCGCCCTTATCCACAATAATCGAACGCGCGTAAATCGCCCCGTCCACATAACCGCCTTTGTGAATGATCACCTTCTCAGCGATCACCCGTGCATGGGCGCGTCCGTTCACTTCGAAAATCCGTGTTTTGATCGTCCGGGAAAAATCCACATCCGCCCGTTTTGCAATCACCAGCGTTTCCGATTCGATTCCACCTGTCACCGCCCCCTTGCGTTTAATCGTCAACGTTCCCGTGCAAATCATGTAGCCGCGAAGACGCCCCTCGATTGTTGCTGACCCGCACATGATCTTCGTACTGGAGACATCCCCTTTATCTCCGATCAATACCTCGCCACCTGTCTGAATACTTCGGCCAAAGGGGGTTATAATCTTGAAATCGCGTAAATCAATATAGGCACCACATGCCGCGCACATCGTGTTCTGGAAAGCGGACGTAACGATCTGGCGATGCGCGCAGGTAAAGCAGCCGATCTCCCGCTCCTTGTCGCCCATGAGCTTCCTCGCCCATTTTTGCAGGAAGCCCTCTTCCTTGACGATACTTTGCTCTCCTGCCAGAGCCCGCTCCAGATTGTAGTGCTGACCGCACTTCCGGCAGAACGTGGACTTTGCGTGCGCAGACTCCTCTTGCGTGAACGCGCAGTGCGGACACACTGCCGACATTTTCAAGGTCTGTTTGCGGACGTTTTTTGCCACGGTCTTTTAAATAAGAAACTCGGGTTTAAAGGTTCCAACTAACAGCCACGTGGGGGTCGCGACTGAAAACTGAGCGAAGCAATGCGGCATTTTACATACCACATTGCTTCGACTCAAAATGTTATTTTCAAAAGCGCTTGAATAGCGACTTAGGCCTGCTTTGCGGCTGGCGGGGTGTTGCGGACAACCTCTGGCGGACGCATCGCTACTTTGTTCGGAGTCACTTCGGACTTGCCGACGAAAGTCGCACCTTCCTCGATGATGAGGCGGGTTGCCTTGAGATCGCCGAACAGCGCTGCGTGAGATTTCAGCTCTACGCGCTCTTCAACAGTGATGTTGCCGTGCACCTTGCCATATACAGTCACCGACTTGGTTTTGATTTCGCCTTTGATCTCGGCGTTTTCGCCTACAGTCAGAGCACCGGTCGAATTGATTTCACCTTCGATTTTACCATCGATGGTGAGTTCGTTTTGGAATTTGATCGAGCCTTTGATTTCGACGTCGCTCGACAGGATGTTTTTAGTGGAGATGGGTTCAGGCATGGTAGTGGTTGGTTAGTAAAAGTTTATGCGTTTCTGAAAAACAAGGGGCGAGTTGTAAAGCACCCGCCTTGGATGTCAAACCAAAGGCCGGGACGGTAATTAGAAATTATTTCCAAGCTTGTGGTTTAATTTGCACCCGCAAGCACGGGAGCAGGAACAGCTGGAACCTCGCTCCAAACGACGCGTGCAACCCAGTCGCCGAAACGTTCCGTGCCTCCGAGACGCTCATTTTTCCAGCGCGTGAAGAGTGCCGTGAGTTCGCCAGGTATTTCTGCGTCCTTGATCAAATCTTTGTGAATCTTGTTCAAACGCGTGCTGGTTTCGTTGCCGCCGAGCCAGAGCTGGTAACGTCCGGGACCTTTACCAACGAATCCAATCTCCGCCATGTAAGGCCGCGCGCACCCATTCGGGCAGCCCGTCATACGAATGATGAGCTCCTCGTTCGCCATATTCAGTTCACCTAAAATCTCTTCTACTTTGGTCAGCAAACTCGGGATGTAACGCTCACTCTCGGCGAGCCCGAGTCCGCAAGTCGGCATGCTCGGACAGGCCATGCTCGCTCGACGGATTGCAGTCGCTTGATTCTCCACAGGGATTCCAGCCTTCGCCAGAATGTCGGTGATCTCCGACTGATGCTCCGGTTTGATGTTCGCGAGGATGAGGTTTTGTGAAGGCGTGAGACGTGTCTCGACCTGGAACTTTTCAACAATAGTGCGCAGCGCCGTTTTGAGATTATATCCGTCCGCGTCCTTGATGCGGCCGGTCTCGACATAAAGCCCGAGATACAGCGAGCCATCCAGTGATTTGCCCCAGCCGAATGCGTCGCCCTGACTCTCAAACTTCATCGGCTTCGGATCGACCAGCTTCGAACCGAAGCGCTTCTCCAGTTCCTCGCGGAACCACTCAGCACCCTGCGTTTCGAGTATATACTTCAAGCGGGCGCGCTTGCGATCTGTCCGGTCGCCAAAGTCGCGATGAATCGTCAAAGTCGCTTTCGCGGACTCCACTAACTGCTCGGGAGTTACAAAGCAAATCACATCAGCCATCCGTGGGAATGTCTCGGTGTTTCCATGCGAACGACCGAGGCCGCCACCGGCAAGGAGATTGTATCCGATGATCTTTCCATTCTCCTCAATCGCCACATAGCCAAGACAGTTTGTGAAAATATCGACGTCGTTTACCGGCTGAAGCGCAAAGGCGATTTTGAATTTACGCGGTAGGTAGGTGCGGCCGTAAAGAGGGTCCACGAAATCCTTGTTCTCGGGCGCTTCGAGATTGAGCTGAACGCCTTCCACCCAGATTGCGTGATACGACTTCGTCTTTGGCAACAACGCCTCGGAAACGCGCGTCGCGTCGGTCAGCAACTGCGCATGATGCGCACTCGCCGCAGGTGCGGGCGGAGACATCACGTTACGATTCACGTCACCGCAAGCGGCGAGCGTATCCATCATCGCTTCGTTGATCGTTTTCATCAGCGGTCCTAGGCCGGATTTCACCACTCCATGAAACTGAAAGCTCTGGCGTGACGTAATCCGCAGCGTGTTATTGCCATACTTCGTCGCGAGGTCGTCATAGATTATATACCCCTTCGGAGGCAGCACTCCACCTGGGATACGACCGCGAATCATGAACATGAATTTCTTGCCGGTCTTGCGCAGATCACGGTCATCCTGCTGATAAATCCCGTGAAACTTCATGAACTGCGTGTCGTCGTCCGTAAAGCGATCAAGCGTGGTATCGGCAAGGGTGGCAGCCAGATTACCCGCTAGGGTTGGAATGGCGGTTTTCAACTCCTCGTTGTGAGTTGGCTTCTTCTCTTTTGGGGCTGCAATGACTTCGCTCATAATAGTTAATATGGTTGCTGATTTTCCCTGATTTAACCTGTTTTACTCATAAATCAAGAAAAAGTCTTAATTGTCTATAGGAAAATAGGGAATAGTCGCTTTTACCTTTCCTGATAAGACATAAAACACTGAAAAACGGATTCCCAGCACAGTTTCTAACGGCTCAGCGAACCTGTCCAGTGCCACGCAGGATGTATTTATAAGTGGTGAGCTCCTCGAGTCCCATTGGACCGCGGGCATGGAGTTTGTCCGTGGAAATACCAATCTCCGCCCCAAACCCAAATTCGCCGCCGTCTGTAAAACGGGTGGAGGCGTTCCAATAAACAGTCGCGCTGTCCACCTCCGCGAGGAAACGTTCGGCGTTGGCTTCGTTCGCCGTGATAATTCCATCGCTGTGATGCGAGCCGTTGTCTTCTACATGCAAAATGGCTTCGTCCACAGAATCCACGATTTTAACCGCCAGAATCTTCTCCAGGAACTCGGTGCGAAAATCCTCAGGAGCCGCCGGCACGACCAGAGATGCCGTGTAGCCACTCGCCGACGCAAGCTGCTGTGCTCGCTCGTCGCAACGCAGCTGAACGCTTTCCTTCAAAAGTGCAGGAGCCGCTTCAGCGAAGAACTTCTCCCCCGCGCTGGCATGCACGAGCACGGTCTCGATGGCGTTACACACACCGGGGCGCTGGCACTTCGCATTCACGACGATATTGCGCGCCATCGTCATGTCCGCCTCGCGATCCACATACATGATGCAGATTCCGTCGTAGTGTTTGATGACTGGCATGCGGGCGTGACTCACCACTGCTTCGATGAGCCCCTTACCACCGCGAGGAACGATACAGTCGAGATACTGATCCATCCCGCACATTATTTTCACGACCTCACGGTCGGTGACAGGGATGAGCTGAATAGCGTCCGTTGGCAGGCCTGCCTTTGCGCCCCCACGTGCGAGCGCAGCTGCGATAGCGACGTTGCTTTGAATGCTTTCGCTTCCACCGCGCAAGATGGTTGCGTTCCCGGTCTTCACACACAAGACGGCGGCATCAGCTGTCACATTCGGACGGCTTTCATAAATGATTCCCACTACGCCAATCGGAACACGCTTCTTCTGGATTTGGAGACCGTTCGGGCGCGTCCAGTCACGGATGATTTCACCGACAGGATCGGGCAGCTTCGCAACGTCTCGGATACCGTCTGCCATTGCCGCCACGCGTTTCTCGTCCAGCGAGAGGCGGTCGATCATCGCGGAGGAAAGCCCGTTTACTTTCGCTTTCTCCACATCTGCCTTGTTCGCGGCAATGATAGCGGCCTGCCCGGCAACGAGTTCGTCGGCCATTGCGTTGAGACCGGCGTTCTTTTGTTCCGTCGTAATCTGACGGAGCAGCCGGGATGCTGCACGAGCGCGTTTCCCAAATTCTAGGATTTGATTTTCAAGACTCATAATTGGATCAGCGTTTGGTAATAAAGAAGGTTCCAGCAGGTTTCCCAGCTGCGGCGGCAATGATTTGTTTTGGCTTGGTGCCACTGGCGATAATGGTCGGGATACCGGAGTCCACGGCGATTTTCACCGCCTGCAGTTTGCTTTGCATCCCGCCCACACTGAGACGTCCCTTGTCGGAACGTGCGAACTTGGTGACGTCATCCACGCGTTTGACTTCAGGTATGAGCTTCCCATCGGAATCAAGCAGCCCGTCTGCTGTCGTAAGCAAAATCAGCAGATCGGCATTTACCATCGTGGCGATTTCGGCGCTAAGTCGGTCGTTGTCGCCAAAACGAAGTTCCTCCACGGCAACGGTGTCGTTTTCATTAAAGATCGGGACGACCTTGCGTTTGATGAGCGTGGTAACGGTGTTGCGGATATTGGAATAGCCGATCCGGCTGTCCAGATCGGCGTGCGTGAGAAGAATTTGTGCAACGGTTAGTTTGTGTCGCGAAAAGTGTTGGTTGTAACAACCCATGAGGCGGCCCTGCCCCACGGCAGCGCAGGCCTGGCGCGCGGCGAGTTGCTCTGGACGAGTTTTGAGTCCGAGCGCACCGAGGCCGGCGGCAACGGCCCCACTGCTGACGATCAAACATTCGTGCCCCAGCTTGATGAGGGAGGCGACTTCGGCGGCGAGACGACGGATTTGTTTCTGGTCCAGATTCGTCCCGCGCGGTGTGGACAAAATGCCCGAGCCGAACTTCACGACGATACGCTTAAACTTGGTAGCCATAATAAAAGGAGGCGGGAGCCTACGCATGAAACGAATCGCCTCAAGCGCAAAGCCAGAGCGCGGGGTCGGGGATGTGATTGGAAGTCTCCGATTTACGGAGCCTTTGGAATAATCGCCGCGCGCTCGACTTCACTGAGGTTGGTGTTCTTAAGCCAGTCTTCTGCGCTCGGCTTGTTTTTCTGTGACCAATCCCGCCAGACGCTTGCCAGAACATTGATCCGCTCGGTCTCATTGGAAATGGAACGCACCAGTCCCAACGCCGCATCAGGATCATCATCTATGGTTGAGGATGCTATTCCTCGTGTTGCACTCCAACGCCCGGAACCCTGTGGGAGCGCGTTTAACCACGCATGACTTCGCGTGGTATCATGCTCCGACCAAGCAGCACCAAGCCGCTCCATCGCTGCATTCCGGACGTTTCCCTCCGGCAATGTCTCCACCCAATCTGCTGCCTCCTTCCCACCCTCACGAATCCATGATCTGGAAATATTTTGAAGAATCGTTGGCTGCAACGCCTCAGGTAGAGTCACCGCAAACTTCGCCGCAGCCGCTGGATCCTTCTCCGTCCAACTATTCAATATGTTGCTGATCCGCCACGCTTCATTTTGTAATTTGTCCGCAGAATACACCTTCGTGATTTCGTCTTTGAGCCGCTTCGAAGCATTCAAGGGATCAACGCGTAGCCATTCGTTAAAGAAGCCCCCAGGCATGGCGTTTGGATCTTGGGTTTTGATTTCTTCAAAGTAGGTAAGTGCTGACTGGAGATCGTCTGAGACGAGCTTGGAGGCGATCTTATCCATCCGATCTACACGCATGCCGCCTGCTGGCATTTCTCCGACAAATCTCCTGGCCGCCACCATGTCCTTGAGAATCAGGTTGTCGAAAACGATAAACTCCATCCTACTTTTTACTTCCGGCGTAAACGCATCGCTCTTCAATCCTTTGATCCAGAGCATTGCAGAAACTGGATCCGACCTACCCCATTGTGCCATCACCATCTGAGCTGCCATCTGACGTTCTTGGGAATTCGTCATCTTGATGACTTCGTCCAAGGCAAGCATCCGGTTATCTGCCGCCTTTTTGGCAATATATTCACGGAGCGCGAAGTACCGCATACTGGTATCGCTGATGGCCTGAATTCCCTCCAGGGTATTCGGCGCGTCTTCGTTGGCTTTCAACGCACGAAACAGCGCCATGCCCGAGAGATTGGCGCGTGCCCATTCGAGCGCTCCCTCACGATTCTTACGTCCCCACGCTTTGTAATAAAAGAGCTCCGTAGTATTGCGGCCAAAGCCTCCAGGCACTTTTTTTAGAAATTTCACCCCTTCCTCGGGTGCACGCTCCGCCCAAGACAAAAACAAAATCCCCACCGCGTCCTGATTTTCGCTCGTGGGATCTTCCAGCAGACCGGAAAGAATCCCTTCAAACTGAGCAGTTGGAAGACTGTCAAACCACTTTTTCAGCGCTCCTAGACGATGAAGAGCACTCGGGTAATCCAAAATCTCTTTCAGACTCGCCGGTGGTTTTAGCGGCTGACGAACTTCCGATTTCGCCATCGGTTTACCACTCAACAGGACGGCGTCGCTTTCGCTTTTATCCTGCTCATTTCCCCGCACCTTTTCGCCGGTGGCAGAAATAGAAAGCTTCGATAATTCAACCTGCGCGCTTCGTCTTTCGCGAACATAGCCGATGGCAAAGCCCGCTGCCGCGAGCAAACCTGCGATTGCATAGACTATAGCCGGTTTCATTTTCCCGCTCCCTTCTGCAGCAGCTCTGTCTTTTCCGCTGCGCTAAACGCGCTGGTCTTATTGAGCCAGGTCTCCGCAGCCAGACGGTCAGCATTAATCCATCGCTGCGTATTGTTTTTCAAATTCGACCGACCCGTTTTTGAATCAGTGATGTCCAAATACATCTTTGTGGCTGTATCTGGATCAGCCCTGAAGATGTTCCCCGCTATACTCGCTCGCGCTTTGTCGCTATCCGTGGTTTTCGGCAGAGACTGAGTCCATGCAATGGCCTCGTCGCGATCGCGCATCAGCAGCACGCTGGACAGGCTTTTGACCGCCTCACCTTTTCGAGGACTGCTTTTTTGATTCGAAACCCATTCGGATGTCTCCTTAAAATTTTCCTGCGCGGCATTGGTCATAAAGCTCGAATAGATTGCGTCCAACTTCCCGGCTCCGTTTTCCGGAATACTCCCGGCAATCTTCAGCACCTCCGTCGCTCCTTTCATCCGCGCATAGTCGGCATAAGGACCATACCCTGGATTCGCATGCCTAGTCTCACCAACCGAAAGACCCTTTCCTGCACGCTCCAGAATCGTGTTGAGCGCGAGTTCGGGATCCGCTTCCTCCATCCCGCTAAAAACGCCTGCCAGATACTTATCCACATTCGTGCCCTCTGGAAATCCACCCACCCATTCGAGTGCCTCTTGCGGATCATTCTGAGCCCATTTATTCAGCACGCTCTGCAGTGCCTCTTGATTTCGCAGCGAGTCCGATAGCGATGAAACCCATTCTGCCGCTTCTTTCGGGTTCTTTTGGGCCATCACATCTGCGCACGCAGGAACAGCCATCGCGGCAAGCGCAGGATCGGTGATTCCCTCCTCCACCCACTTGCGGGCGCCTTCCGGATCTTTTGCAGTCCATGCCCGCACCACGCCCATGGTCGCTTCACTCCGAATATTTCCACCAGGGAGTGACATGGCTCGCGCCATCGCTTCCGTAGGAAATGCTTTTGCAAATAACTCAAAGTGCCCGGTCACCGCATTCGTATTCCGATCTCTCGGATTAGCTTTCATCATCAAAGTAAGGCTTTGCTCAAACTCAGCCGTCCCCATATTTGTATTAAACTGGGTATAATACGGAGCTCCCCACTCGAACATTTTGTTAATCCGATGCTCAGGTTGTTTTTCGATCCAGGTCAGCATTTCTCCGGGCTTCATTTTCGCCCACACAGGCATGATCCCGTGCTTGAACTCATCCTGAACTTCTGGAGAAAGACGCTCAAACCATGCCTTTGCAGCATCTGGATCAATCTCCATCCAGTATCCTGAAAGCATCTGCGCGGGGTTTGGATAGGAAAGTATCCCCTTGTCAGCGGATAGCTGCGCGATCGCCGGACCAAATTCTGCGGGGCTCAACGTCTGCGCAAACTCATAAACTTCGAGAGCCACCTGATAATCCCGATAATTCGCGTTCCCGCTCTTCCTGATCCGCTCCATGAAATCATCCACCTTCCGGGCAAGACTATTCGATGTGTCCAACTGGCTCGCTCCATTACCAGACGATTTCATCCCGGACACATCGCCCTCATCCCCATTCAAACCTGCGTGTGAAACGGGTGATAACACCCGTCCAATCCCCCACCCTGCCAGCAAGGCTATGACCGGAATAAAGAGCGCGAGCGTGCGATTCATGTTTGGGGGAAACGAGAGCGTTTATATTGAACCACGAAGGACATGAAGAGCACGAACTAATAAAGTGAGGCACGCAGTAATGGATTTGCGGCACTTGTTTGCAACGATCTGCATCGAGAGCGGCGTGGATGTTCCGACGGTGTCGCGTTGGCTTGGACATAGAGACGGCGGTGCTTTGTGTATGAAAACCTATGGACACTTGCGTGAAGAGCACAGCTTCAAACAGGCGGAACGCGTGAGCTATGGCATGCGAGTATAACCGTTTGCTTGCCGAAACAGCTTTGCATTGAACACATTGCGCTATGAGCAATGAATCCCGCCTACCCCTGTATCGTGAAGCAATGTCCTTGGAAAAGAAGCGTGCCGTGCTTCAAAGCCAACTGGATGAAGTATTGAAGCGTCTGGCTTCGATCCATGCGGAGTTAACAGGAGAAAGTGTAGCCGTTTCTAAAACTGCCAGACCAACGAGAAGCAAATCCGTGAAGCGTGCGGGCCGTGGTGAGTTGCAAGCGATGGTAATCAAAGCGATGGAAGCTGCGGGTGATGCAGGAGTAAAAGTGAATGAACTTTCCAAAAGCCTGGGTGTGAAAGCAGCCAACTTGTACGCATGGTTTCAGCAGGCGGTGAAACGTAATCCTGCAATCAGAAAGATCGGGACTGCGCATTATCATTGGAATGCGGATGTAGCGAAGACCGCTACAGCGACAAAAGGTTCCGCAGGTAAAAAGTGTCGCGTGAAAAAATAACGGTTTTGTCACTGCTTAACTGCCTTTTAACAGACGCAATAGCTCGGTGCGAGGCACAAGGATCTTCCCACGTAGTGCGCGACATGCACGGATTTTGCCCCGCTGAATGAGCCGGTAGATGCTGAAATATTGTACGCCCATCAATGCGGCTGCTTCTTTGATCGAATAAGCCAGGCGTTCCGTTTGGATTTCATTTGTAGGTGTAATAGACGTGGCTACGGATTTAGAAGGATCAGTGTTCATGCTGTCAGTGTATGTCGAATCTGCGACGCAGTGCTCCCGATTGAGAGCATCGAGCAGGAATGGAAAATTTGCGTATTTTCGCCCGAGTTAAAGCCCAACCTTTTCTCCTCCTAGCTCGCGGCAATGAGCGATTGACCACCCATCTTTGCGGAGTGCTCGTCCCCTATGAAAGGCGAGCCAGCGCAGCAAAGCATACTTTGCGCGAGACTAAGCGAGCAGGTTTCGTGATCGGCATATCGCCGGAACGACAACCTGCTGCGTGTTCCGTCTCGCGCCGGAAAACACGCGAACGCGTAACGCAGTGAAGCTTTGTCGCGTCACGCTTCTGGGCATGAAAACGCGGTGTGATTGCGAGAAGACGCACCATCACCATTGCAGTCGGCTCGCAATCACACGATGTTTTCATGGCGGCGGGAATATGGAAAAGGCAATGCCTCAGTCATTTTCGGTTATCGCGTGAACTGCGCTGCGACTTTCCTATTACCACTCTGCTGCGAGGGCGATGCTCCCTAATGTCCCCGAAACATCGCCCTGACAGCACACGCTTCCGGTGGGTGGCAGGCTGCAAAAGGTGTGCGGATGTGTAGGCGTTGAGCCGTAGCATCTGTACTCGTTTTGCACGGAGGGAGGTCGGAGGCATGGTGCATCTGCTTTAGAGAAGATTCTGACCGGGTGAACGGAAAACCCCGCTTCTTTTTCGCTGGGTGATGAATGCACCACCTTGGCTGGTGCCACAGGCTTTCCCGTAGATTTTGATGGCGTGGTTTTCGCTGCCGGTCTTACCGTCACTTTCTTGCGTGGTTTTCCAGCACCGTGGCTGCGTAGGTATTTCCGCAATGTAGGTTCGCTCACCGGCAGTCCGTTGCTTTTGAGGAACGCAGCAAGTGCGCGGTAACTGCTGCCTTCGCTATGCGCTTTGAGCAGTGCGTCTTTTACTTTGTCGAGCAGATCGCCAACGGTCTTCCGCCGCCCAGCTCCGCTGATGGTAAATTCCGCAAGCTTGTTGCTGACTTCGCCGAAGTTGATTCGGCTTTCGATTTCGTTCCAGTTGGTTTTCATTGTGATAATTTGAGGTTGTGGCTTTGTCCACCGGCCACGCCGCGTTTCTGCGACGCTTTCCTTTACGCAATGCCAAAGGGGTTGGTGTCGTCTCATTATTTCACCATAAACCCTACGCCATATTGCTCCCGCCTGAGTGCGATGTGTGCCCGCTGGCTCGCTAACCTCGTTCCATGTTCAGCGGACGCCCTCAAAAAAATCAATCCAACGCCCGTCTCTATTTTGATGAGCATCTTTGCATCAACGATTACTATTCAGAGGATCAGACCGCTTTCGGCATGTGGATCGGCAAAGGCTCTGAACGGCTGGGGATGAAAGAAGGCTGCATCGTGAAACGGGATGACTTTGTTGCTCTGTGCGACAACACGCATCCGGGTTCATCTGAAGCCGGAACTCTCACTCAACGTCGCAACCCGGAACGGCGCGTTATGTTTGATTTCACATGCAACGCCCCAAAATCTGTTTCGATTATGGCCGTCACGTTGAATGACCAGCGCATTGTGGAGGCACATCAAGCCGCAGCCCGGATCGGCTTCAAAGAATTGGAACAGTTCGCTGCTACCCGGATTCGTAAAGATGGAGCTAATGACGACCGGATTACTGGCGAACTCACGAGTGCGGAGTTCACACACACGGTTTCCCGTGCTCTCGATCCCCACCTGCATACCCACTTCACATTACAATACTGTTCATTTAAACATTTTTACTACCCAATTGTGTATTTGCGTCACTGACTTGCGTCCTCTCTTTCGCACCGGGAAGCGCGGTCTGGGCTTGGATTTTATCGTACGTTCTCTGCTTTTACCCCGACTGCTCACCGCTTTACAGGCACCAATACTGGCCAGCATGGTGCCGAACACGCACGCTCTGTGCTCAGGGGGGGGGAGGACAGGACTGGGCCTGCCTGAGTGGATTTTATAATCTCAACACTCCCTTGATAACTTAACTCGTCTGGATCAATGCCTTGCTTCAAGGCCGCTTGCGCCATCATTTTGCGCACCAAGTAGTGCGCCAGCAACATGCCCCAGAACTCCTGTTTGACGAGTTCCGCCACCTTGCTGCGCAGCGTCACCTGCCCCCGGCGCAAGATACTCTTGCCTTCTTTGAACGTGATTTCCACCTCCCAACGCTGGGGATAAAATCCCGCCAGCTCCTTGGCGTCGGCCACTTGTGGATCAAGAATAGTGGTAATGAGCCGGTAAACTTCCACCCCCGCCTTGTGCGGCTCATCCACGTTGAGCGTGTATTCAATTACTCGCACGATTTGTCCCGAGGATTCATCTTTAGACTTCTTTGCTGGATCCCATCTAGCCAGCCAAGATCCGTCAGAAAGCTCTTTGATTCGGGTCAGCTTAAGGGATGTCTTCGCACGCCAGAGCAGGTGAGCCCCGGTCGCAGCGGCCTGCTTCCATAAGTGATAGCCGGGGAATAAACGATCTGCCAGACAGAGCATGCCGGGTTTGAGTTGCGACACGAGCCTTTGGGCCAGTGTGATCTCAGAGTCGCGGTAGGAACCAAGCTCGGCTCCAATAATCAAGTGTGTACCGGTTTCCACCAAGGCCGCAAAACGCGCTAAAGGATAGGCACCTTCACCATTTTGATTCGATGAGCGACCAAAGACAGCGGCGTTAGAGGGTGTGTCTTGTAAAGCCAGCGTGGTGCCGTCAATGGCCACAACGTGCAGCCCCTTCCAAAAGCATCCCGCAAGATTGGGGTCAGCCAGAGGCAGGGCCATCCGCTCATGCATGCAACGCATCGGCTCAGCACCAAGACGCTGCCGGGCCGCACTGAGTGCCCCCTTGCTACTCACCCGGAATAAGCCCGTCCCAAGCCATTGCAAACCCGCGAGCAGCCAGCGCAGCACACTCTGATAACCCGTCCCGGGGAATAAGCTCAGAGCCATCACGTAATACGCAACTACTACGGACGGTAAATCCCTGATGCGCACACTGGCCTTGCCGCATTCAGCGATGATCGCCTGGACTTGCGGCGCAGGAAAGCACAGCGCGAGAACGCCCATGCTCAAGTGCTGTGTATTGTCGTTGCCAACGGATAGATGCTTTGCGTGTCGAGCCATGTTCCACGCCTAGCATAGAAAAAGTAGGTCGAAAAGTGCTAAATGAACAGTATTTGGCGTCTCGCCTGCCGTTTCCAGCGTCTCGCAGGAAACAAGCGTGTGCGTTACTTACTTATAGTATCTTTTCAAAATCCTCTTTCGTATTCCGGGAGGCGAGCCTCGAGGCCTTGAAATACACAGCGACGCATTTCGTTGGGGCAAAATCTTGCTCTTGATTTTACTCCGTCAGAGTGGCCGAGTTTTAGGTGTGAAGTTTTAAGCAAAGGCATTTCCCGCTCAGCGTTTGCCGTTCCAAACAACCATCACCTATCATCAATCAACTTTGGTTTGAGAGAGTAAGATCACGGGCAAGACAAAGAGTAAGAACTTTCGGTTTCATTCATCCCATCAATATCCAAGGTTTTTCAATAGGCTGCTAGCGGACTGTGCAAGCCGCTCCCATAACGGTGATTTTAATGACACCCACGTTGCGTTTCCAGCGAGACGCTGGAAACAAGGCAGACTCCCACCCTACCCGTGATTCCAACCACCCAGTGTAGCCCTGCTGACCTTGACTCAGACTGCGTCCAATCTTTTTACCATCGCCAAAACCTCGGGTAACATTGCACTGGATCTGCCTGGAGATGATGATCCCGCTCCCGTAGCCTCTCTCAATTTCAGCGGGCTGACAGGCAAAATCATCGTGAATATGGATGCTGGAGATAACCGGGTTCTAGTCACATCGCCGGTCTAGCACGGATGTATTTCAGAGGGAGGCACGGTTATCTGTGCCTCCCTTTTATTTTGTCAGGAATCAACGGTCGGTCTTCCTGCCTATATCAAGTCCACCCGCACTTGCTCTGCCTCGCATGCGGATGTGCGTGTGATCGCCCACATTCATCGACGACTCCCATACCACGACACAAGAGTTGTCCCAGTGACGGTGGCTCCCACAGTTATCCCAAGCATCTTCACATCGACCGGACTTTCCGTAGAAAATCCAGCCGATGCGAAGCTTGTAACTGGTTGATTATTTCGGCGCCTTCGCGGCGTCCTTTGCGAGCTGCAAACGCTCGCCTTTAATGCGGCGGGCTTTGCGGGCTTTGACGTTATTCTTGCCTTTATTGTGTCCCATAGCAGGCCAACAGAACAGATCGCCCGTCGATGCCAAGCAGATTCTCTCTCGCAGACACATCCGGGGAAGGTCCGGGCGCGAGCGCCGCGAGCGCGTCGTGCCTGGATTAGCAGTGGACAAAAGTTGAATCCTGAATGTAGTCTCCACCTCCTTTTCATCGAAAAGACAAGGTTTAGGGCAGTTAGCTCAGTGGTAGAGCGGCTCGTTTACACCGATAAATCCTTGTGTTTAGCCTACTTACGCTCATGTGATCTCATGTGCTCTTTCCCCTATTAAACAGCTACTTAGAACATGAAGAGCGACATCCCCACATGCTCTCATATGACCCCATTTACACACCCTCGGTGGATAAAACGGTGGATAAAAATCTTGATACGTTTTGATAGTGCTTTTCACGCACTCCATTCAAGTCTCATTGGCTGCATAATTGCATCATAATACTTTAGAGGAGGATATATCCACTGGCTGTTATGGCTGGTGGGTGATCTTCCTTATGCGTATCTCTTGATACGCGACGCCTGCACCAGGG
>Ga0209181_10002880_pt1:0-2500 | contig 27513 bp, 21 predicted proteins | sample MAT05_FD_187208 | JGI IMG/M metagenome (GOLD analysis project Ga0209181, IMG submission 187208) | Freshwater microbial communities from Lake Fryxell liftoff mats and glacier meltwater in Antarctica - MAT-05 (SPAdes) (version 2) | ecosystem: Environmental > Aquatic > Freshwater > Ice >...
GTATAAAATCAATGACTTAGCGGGCGCGTGCTCCAGATGTTCGGCGGCGGCGACGGATTCGCTGAGCGCATACGGTTGCACGATGGCGTGCCAGGTCAGGCCGGAGTCAACGTCATAGAGTTGCTGATCGAGATCGTCGGCCAAGGCGGCGATGTGGACGCAGGGGTTGCCCTATTCGAAGCGGAATCACCCGATTTGGTATTCCTTGATATTGACCTACCCGGCGGCACTGCGTTCGACCTGCTCGAACGATTGCAGCGGGTGCCGCAAATCATTTTCACCATCGCCTTCGACGCCTACGCGCTGCTGGCCTTCGCTTACAACACGGTCGACTACCTGCTCAAGCCCATCGAGTCTGATCGCCTGGCGCAGGCTATCGCTAAACTGCGCCCGTTTGAAGGCGTAAAGCAAGAGATGCTGTCGGCGCAGAGCCCAATCTATATCAAAGATGGCGAGCGCTGCTATCTAGTCAAGGTGAAGGACGTTCGCTTGATTGAGGCCATCGGTAATTACAGCCGACTGTATTTTGGCGCGCATTCGCCGATGTTATACCGCTCGTTGGGCGCTATCGAGGAACGCCTGGATCCGACCCTGTTCTTTCGCAGCCGCCAGCATCTGGTCAACCTAAATTTCGTCGAAGAAATCACACCGTGGAGCAATGGTGGCCTGCAGTTGAAGATGCGCGGAGGCGGTGAGTTAGAAGTCTCACGCCGTCAGAGCAATCGACTGAAGGAATTGTTGAGGCTTTAGCCGTCGAGCGCAAACTTGATTTGCTAGTTTGCTGCGCTTTCGCCAGACGCAAAAACGCCCTCTAATCTTTCGATTAGAAGGCGTTGTTTTGTTGCAATTAAAGTGCTTGGCGATGACCTACTCTCGCGTGCTAGATGCACACTACCATTGGCGCTGGTGCGTTTCACTTCCGAGTTCGGGATGGGATCGGGTGGTACCACACCGCTATGGTCGCCAAGCAAAAGGGTTGAGCTTGGGGCTCATGTTGGGGTTGCGGCTGGGTCGGTGGTTTGACTTCGCTACGTTTTAGCTTCGGTGAAGAGAATTATTTGATTAACTTTGCAGCTTATCCACTACGTGGGCTGCGCCGTCGTTGAGTTTTGAATGAAAGTATTTGCTTTATGGATCGCAAATGCACTTAGGGTTATATGATCAAGCCTTCGAGTCATTAGTATGCGTCAGCTCAATGCATTGCTGCACTTCCACACCGCACCTATCAACCAAGTGGTCTACTTGGGCTCTTATCTCTTAAAGAGGAGAGATCTCATCTTGGGCTGGGCTTCCCGCTTAGATGCTTTCAGCGGTTATCCTTTCCGAACGTAGCTACTCGGCAATGCCATTGGCATGACAACCGAAACACCAGCGGTTCGTCCACTCCGGTCCTCTCGTACTAGGAGCAGCTTCCCTCAAATCTCTAACGCCCACAACAGATAGGGACCGAACTGTCTCACGACGTTCTAAACCCAGCTCGCGTACCACTTTAAATGGCGAACAGCCATACCCTTGGGACCGGCTACAGCCCCAGGATGTGATGAGCCGACATCGAGGTGCCAAACACCGCCGTCGATATGAACTCTTGGGCGGTATCAGCCTGTTATCCCCGGAGTACCTTTTATCCGTTGAGCGATGGCCCTTCCATACAGAACCACCGGATCACTAAGACCTACTTTCGTACCTGCTTGATCCGTCGATCTCGCAGTCAAGCGCGCTTATGCCTTTACACACAACGTACGATGTCCGACCGTACTGAGCGCACCTTCGTGCTCCTCCGTTACACTTTGGGAGGAGACCGCCCCAGTCAAACTACCCACCACACACGGTCCCCGATCCGGATTACGGACCTAGGTTAGAACATCAAACACATCAGGGTGGTATTTCAAGGTTGCCTCCACGTCAGCTAGCGCCAACGCTTCACAGGCTCCCACCTATCCTACACAGACGAGTTCAATGTTCAGTGTGAAGCTGTAGTCAAGGTTCACGGGGTCTTTCCGTCTTGCTGCGGGTACGCTGCATCTTCACAGCGATTTCAATTTCACTGAGTCTTGGGTGGAGACAGCGCCGCTGTCGTTACGCCATTCGTGCAGGTCGGAACTTACCCGACAAGGAATTTCGCTACCTTAGGACCGTTATAGTTACGGCCGCCGTTTACCGGGGCTTCGATCAAGAGCTTGCACCCCATCAATTAACCTTCCGGCACCGGGCAGGCGTCACACCCTATACGTCCACTTTCGTGTTTGCAGAGTGCTGTGTTTTTAATAAACAGTCGCAGCGGCCTGGTCACTGCGGCCAGCCACAAGGGCTGGCGTACCTTCTCCCGAAGTTACGGTACTATTTTGCCTAGTTCCTTCACCCAAGTTCTCTCAAGCGCCTTAGAATTCTCATCCTGCCTACCTGTGTCGGTTTGCGGTACGGTCTGGTGCAACTGAAGCTTAGAAGTTTTTCTTGGAAGCGTGATATCAGAAACTTCGCCCATACGGGCTCGTCCTTAACC
>Ga0209181_10002880_pt1:7500-27513 | contig 27513 bp, 21 predicted proteins | sample MAT05_FD_187208 | JGI IMG/M metagenome (GOLD analysis project Ga0209181, IMG submission 187208) | Freshwater microbial communities from Lake Fryxell liftoff mats and glacier meltwater in Antarctica - MAT-05 (SPAdes) (version 2) | ecosystem: Environmental > Aquatic > Freshwater > Ice...
CAAAGCGCGCTTGCTCGGATCGATGAAAGATTTTCGCGCCTGGACAAAAATAAGGATGGTCGAATTAGTCAATTTGAATGGGATGGCAAAGTGACTGATTTGTTTGCCCGTTTCGATGTGAATAATGATCACCTAATCACTCGCTCAGAAATACGCAGCGTGCGGCAATTAAAGCAAGCCCAACGCTAGGCGCTGTCGCCGTTGCCGTGTTCATTGCTATGTTCAACGTGGTTGACATGTGCTGACGCTGGCGAATCGGCGTCGCTGCTAAATTGAGCGCACCGCCTACAAAGCTTGCTTCAAGGAGCAAGCTTTGTTCAACTAGAGCTTCCACTCTATAAAACTGGATCGCTTCTATGTCTACGCGCAAAAAAATGCCCCCATTGCGAGTCTTACCTGTGCTGATTTTCGGCACGCTAGCGCTCACCACAAGCGTGAACGCTTTTGCGGCGGTAAGCGCTGCCGAGGCGGGTGAACTAGGTCGAACATTGACACCTATGGGTGGCGAAATGGCGGGCAACGCGGCAGGCACTATCCCAGCGTGGGATGGCGGATACAGCAAGGTGCCAGCGGGTTTCAAGCCGGGCGACCACCACCCAGACCCATTTAGCGCCGACAAAATTCAATTCACCATCACACGCGCTAACTTGGCAACGTACAAAGCGATGTTGGGCGCAGGCCAATTGGCGATGTTTGATAAATACGCCAATTTTAAAATGAATGTGTATCAAACACGTCGGACTGCGGCATTTCCACAGCGTACTTATGAAATGACGAAGAAAAACGCGACTACGGCAACGATTGTTGGCGCTGGCGCTGGCGTAGAAAATTTTGCCGAAGGCACGCCTTTCCCTATTCCAAAATCTGGCTATGAGATCATTTGGAATCACAAGCTTAAATACAAAGGTACCAGCGTCATTCGTTGGGAAAATACCGTAACGCCATCGGCAAGCGGCGCTTTCACGCCCGTTCGAATACAGGAGAAGCTCTATAACCTTTATTGCAACCCCGGGATGACTAGCAGCACTATTAACAACGTACTGGCATATTTCTTACAGACTGTGGAATCGCCGCCGCGTTTAGCTGGCAACGTGCTGTTGGTGCATGAAACGATGAATCAATCGCTGCAACCCCGTCAAGCATGGCTTTACAACCCAGGCCAACGCCGTGTGCGCAAGGCACCACAGGTGGGCTATGACAACCCAGGAACAGGTGCCGATGGCTTACGCAGTAATGATATGACCGACATGTTTAACGGCTCGCTGGATCGTTACGAGTTTAAAACCGTCGGCAAGAAAGAAATGTATGTTAACTACAACAGCTATAAAGCACATGCAGCCGGCGTCAAATTTGATGATTTTGTTCGCCCAGGGTTTCTTGATCCTGATTTAATGCGATACGAATTACACCGTATTTGGGTCGTTGAGGCGACGCTACGCCCGGGTGCACGACATCAAATGGCACGGCGCACGTTTTATCTAGATGAAGATAGCTGGCAAATTATGGCGCTAGATCACTATGACTCGGCAGGTAAGCTCTGGCGCTATTCGGAAGCAGCCGGCATTAGCTATTATGATCAACCGCTATTTTGGAGCACGACTGAAGCGCATCACGATCTCAAAAGTGGACGTTATTTGGCTTCCGGGTTAGATAATTTGGAGCAGAAAAGCTACATTTTTGGTAGCGAAATGTCGCTTGGTGACTTCAGCCCACAAGCGCTTCGCACGTCTGGCACGCGTTAACGTCCGCTTTTCGATGGCTTTGCCGTTGCATTTTTGCGCGGCAAACGCCTTGCTTGGTTGCTATGCTCGCTTGATCTAAAACAAAACGAGCTCCTGCTGTGCGCCATCAGTTCCCCCTACTTCCAGTATTTTTAGCCCTTAGTTTGGCCACAACATGCACGGTGCCCAGCATCGCTTTTGCGCAAAAACAACTTGTCGCTATTGCAATTCATGGCGGCGCAGGCGTCATTGATCGCGCATCACTGACTAAGGAGCGGGAAGCTGCGATTCGTGCTGATTTGGAGCGAGCTGTGCGCGCCGGCTACGCACGCTTGACCGCAGGCGCGTCAAGCTTGGACGCGGTGAGCGCCGCGGTCATTGTTTTAGAGGATTCGCCCTACTTTAATGCTGGCAAGGGCGCGGTTTACACAGCTGACGGCACGCATCAACTAGACGCTGCAATCATGGATGGTGCGCGCCGACGCGCAGGTGCGGTCGCTGGCGTACACCGTGTTAGAAACCCGATTTTGCTGGCGCGCGCCGTAATGGAAAAGTCGGATCACGTTTTACTGTCAGGTACTGGAGCGGAAGCTTTTGCACGCTCACAAAACTTGAGCATGGTTCCACCCAGCTATTTTGATACGCCTGAGCGCTTGCAAGCTTTGCGTGAGGCGCAGCGGTTGGAAAAGCTAAATCCTAAAGCGACGTTGCCACACAAGGCCTACTTCGGCACAGTTGGTGCAGTCGCGCTAGACCAAAGTGGCGATCTTGCTGCAGCCACGTCGACCGGCGGGATGACTAATAAGCGCTACGGGCGAATCGGTGATACGCCACTGATAGGTGCCGGTACCTATGCGGATCGGACTTGCGCGGTTTCTGCGACTGGACATGGCGAATATTTTATCCGCTCGGTGGTTGCTTACGACATCTGTGCGCGCGTTGCTTATCGCGGCAGCACAGTCAAACAGGCTGCCGAAACCGTGATCTTGGATGTATTGAAATCGCAGGGTGGCGAAGGTGGCGTGATCACAATCGATCGCGCTGGCAACATTGCAATGCCGTTCAATTCGGCGGGCATGTATCGGGCGTCGGTCGATGTTGATGGGCATGTCGCAGTAGAGATTTTTTAGCGCTTATAAAACGATTAGCACCACGCGACAGACATAGCGCACCGAACTAAAGTCTTGCAATCGTCATAAGTGTCGTTCAAATACAACAAATCCGTCATACGACTGCGCTAAACTAGACGGCTTAAATTTATCAGCCGAAGGCCGCATCATGCGTCAGCCCGTTCACCGTTTGCCCGCTGTAAGTCAGCGTGTTCTGAATTTAGCTTTTTGTGTATCACTACTTATCAGCGCAGGAGCATTAGCGGATACCACACCCCAATCGCTTCCGTTTAATCAAGATTGGTCTAATGCCGCGCTCATTTCGACCGCAAACAATTGGTCTGGTGTGCCCGGAATTATTGGTGCCAACGGTGCCAATGCTGCAACGACAACAGCCGGCATTGACCCGCAGACGCTGATCTTTGAAGACCCAACGCCCACGTTGAGCGTCAATGCCAATCAAACCGTGGTTATGTCGACGATGCTTTCTGGCGAAGTTGCCGAGTTTGAAACGCCCGGCGTGGTTGCATTTCAGGGTAGCGGCACTGCCGATGCGCCATATTTATTGATTACGCTCAACACATCCGGGCGCGCTTCGATCCCCATGAGTTACAACTTGCGCGATATTGATGACGGTGTTGAAAACGCCATTCAAGCCGTTGCACTGCAGTACCGCATCGGCACCACCGGTACATTTACCAATATAGCAGCGGCTTTTATTGCGGATGCATCCACAGGCCCGAGTTTGGCAACATTAGTGACTCCGGTTGCGATTACCTTACCGTCAGCGCTCGATAATCAGCCGGTCGTGCAGCTACGCATTATCACCGCCAATGCTGCGGGCTCTGATGAATACATCGGCGTTGACGACATCAGCATCGGCGGCAGCGCGGTGGACATCCCACCAACCGTCAGCAGCACCACGCCTGCAAATAACGCGACGAACGTTTTAATCAACAGCAATATCACCGTGGCCTTCAGCGAAGCGGTGACGGTTTCTGGCAATTGGTACACCCTAAACTGCGTCACCAGCGGTGCGCATACGGCGGTTGTTACCGGCGGCCCCGGCACCTACACGCTCAACCCTAGCCCAGATTTTGCTTTTAACGAAAGCTGCGCACTGAATATCGTTGCCGCCAACGTGATCGACCAAGACGGCACGCCAGACGCGATGGCCGCAAACGTAACGGTAAACTTTACGACCGCAGCCGATGTTGCACCAACCGTCAGTTCAACCGCGCCAGCGAACGGCGCTACTAGTGTTAACGTCAATGGCAATGTCACTGTGAATTTCAGCGAGCCGGTGACCGTGAACGGAACGTGGTACACGCTTAGCTGTGCAATCAGCGGCAATAATTTGGCTGCCACAGTAACCGGTGGGCCTAGCAGCTTTGTAATCGACCCAACGCCAACGTTTGCGAATTCTGAGCTGTGCACGGTGAGCGTGATTGCAGCTAACGTGTCGGATCAAGATGGCACACCGGATGTGATGGCGGCAAATTTTACCGCAAGCTTCACCACCCAGGCTAGCGCTTCGAATTATTACAACAGTGTCGACGCTACCAATGCCACCACACTGCGCGCCACACTAAACCCGGTTATTCGCGGCCATACCTGCTATTTCTACTCGGGCGCTGGCACCAGCGTTTGGACCATTTTGGAAGATGCTGACCAAGCACCTGGTGCGGGCAATGAAAATAAAGTATTGGACGTCTACAAAAACGAGTTTTATACCAAGGGCATTGACCGCGCGGGCGTAAACAACAACGCGGTGACTTCGTTCAATCGTGAGCACACTTGGCCGAATTCGTATGGTTTCAACGATGTATTGACGGCACCAGGAAACGGCGGCACCCAATTTCCATATTGCCCTTACACCGACACCCACATGCTTTACATTAGCAACGTCGCATATAACTCCAGCCGCGGTAATTTGCGATACGACGACTGCGCTGGCTGTGGTGAATTAGCCACAACTGCAAACGCAGGCCAGGGTGGCCCAGGATTTCCTAATCGCTTTAATGGCACACAATTTGAAACTTGGGATCTGCGCAAGGGCGACATGGCGCGCGCCATTCTTTATATGGATATCCGCTATGAGGGTGGCACGCACCCCGTTACCGGCATTAGCGAGCCGAACTTAATCGTTACCGACAATACTAGCCTAATCACGACGACCCCCAGTGGTCAAATCGTCACGACCGGCTACATGGGTAAGCTTTCAACCTTGATTGCCTGGCACTTGGCAGATCCACCAACAGCTGCCGAGCGTGCGCGCAACGATAAGATTTTTGGCTACCAAAATAATCGGAACCCTTTCATTGATCGTCCTGAGTGGGTTGAATGCCTTTATTTAAATCAGTGCGGTGCGCCAAACGAAAACTTATTTAAAGATGGGTTCGAGACGATTGTTCCTTAAGCATTCGTTTGATTGCGTGAATTTTAAAAACCCCGGCTTAGGCTGGGGTTTTTTTTGGTTCCAGTTGATTGAAGCCCAGCGAATTGTGCAGTTTTATCAAACAGGAATACGCTAACTCGTTGCTTTTGCTCAACTTTTCTATTTTATATTCCCAAACGATCCGTCTGGACGCATTTGAAAATTAGCCAAGTTAATTTTTGACCCACGCAAATATGTGAGTCAAAGTGATGCACCAACGTCCTGATCTAACCGTTTATTACGACGGCTATTGCCCGCTGTGTAGCCATGAAATTGCTAGCTATAAGCGCCTGAAGCCGGATACGAACATCGTTTGGCTCGATCTAGCGGCTGACTCTGATGTCTTGCAAAATGAAAATTTCGACATGACGCATGCACTGTCTTTGCTGCACGTAAAGGACTCGCGCGGCACTTTGCATATCGGCTTGGCGGCGCATTTATTGCTATGGCAGCATTTGCCCGGCTTTCAGTGGCGCACCCGGGTATTACGCACGAGCACAGTTTTGCTGAGTCTATGCAATCAAATCTATCTTTTCTTTACGCGCCACCGCCCCGGATTGTGGCGACGCGCTCGTGTTCAAGCGCAACGTGGCGTAAAGACAAGCGTGGCGAGTCTCAATGGCGGCCGATCATGAGCCGACCAACGCTCGTTTGGCGCGATTTGCGCGCACTTAGCCCGTTTCAAGTTGCAGTCGAGATCACTCTGCCAATACCGTGGCTGATATTCGCGCTCATTTTTGGTGCTTTTGGGCTTTGGTATTTGACGGTTATAGCCACGTTTGCGATGTTTATGACCGGCCTGCGCGTGACGCACAACGCGTTTCACAATACCGTAGGGTTAAGCAAAAGAGGCGACGATTGCCTAATGTTTGGCTTAAGCGTGCTGTTAGGTGGTGCCATGCACGCAATCGAATATACCCATCTACAGCACCATCGTGATTGCTTTGGTGCGAAAGATATTGAAGGCGCGATTGCGCGCTTAAGCTTTGGCCAAGCCTTAATGCAAAGCCCAAGCTACCCGCTGCGCATTCACTGTGCCGCCTTAAAACATGGCAGCGCACGGCAAAAATTTTGGGTACGGCGCGAACTTGCGGCAGTCGCGCTGTTGCAAATTCTAATCTGGTTGGTTGTTGACAGCAGCGTGTTACAGCTGATGTCGCTTGCGCTGATTTTTGCGAACCTAACGGCCGCTATGGTCGGAATCTGGGCGGTACATCGCAGCTGTGATAGCACCGCCTTTAGCGCGCGTTCTTCACGGTCAAAAATTTTGAATACGCTGGTCTATGGCATGTTTTTCCACCTGGAACACCACCTTTATCCTGGCGTTCCAACGCGAAACCTGGCGGTGTTAGCGCAGCGCTTGGATCTGGCGAACCAACAGGCAGGCGCAATTGAGCGGATTCAAATGGTTACTGGTCGCTAGCTATGTGCTGAACGAAACCCGTTCATGCTGAGCCTGTCGAAGCATGTAGCCGCGCGCTTGATGATGCACAACGGGCTGTGGCTGCGTCAGTATTTGTGTGGCTCTGCGCTTCGACAGGCTCAGGGCGAACAGTTCTTTTAGACTTAAATTGAAAACAACTTATGCCTTGAACATCGCTTTGAATCGCACCCGTGCGCCAGTGCCTAGACCAAAATAAGGCGCGTAGCCTGTTAGACTCCGCGCCGGTTAAGAATTGGGCCTAAATAGGCAAGGACGCCTTACAGAATGATTTTGTTGAACCCGCATAACTTGTTGAGCGCCCGTTTGTGAGCGCAACCATTATTTTGAAAAACTTGCGCGTGCCCAGCGTGATTGGTGTCTACGAGCGCGAAAAAACCGCGGCGCAAACGCTAAAGTTAGACTTAGAGCTGAGCTTGCGCTCCGCAAACGCGTCAATTTCCGACAAATTGCACGACACCGTCGACTACGATGCGCTGATCAAGTCTATTCGCGAGTTTGCCAGCACGCACACGCATGAGCTTTTGGAACGCTTTACCTATAACTTAGCGCAGTACTTGCTGGCTAATTTTCCGCTCAAGCACGTGCAAATTACCGCCTGGAAAGACATCGCCGCGCATGCACCGACCGATATCGCTGTGCGCGTGAATATGGCGGCGGGTGAAACCTGGCAGCAAAGCACACCACGCGGCTTCGAGGATGATCGCTACAATGATTGATGCAATTGACGCGAACGCAGAGCCGGTCGAAGATTTCACCGAGCTGCTTGCCGCACAACCCATTGAACGGCTTGAACGCGATGGCACCCACTACACATTATTGGGCACTGCGCACGTTTCTAAAGCCAGTGCCGATGCAGTCATCGCGCTGCTAAAAATCGAAACTTTTGACGCCGTAGCAATCGAGCTGGATGCCGCGCGTTTTCAAGCGCTCAAAGACCCAGACAGCTACAAGAAGCTTGATTTAATTGAAGTATTCAAGACCGGCAAAACGATTTTAGTGGCGGCAAATTTGGCGCTTGGTGCCTATCAGCGCCGATTGGCCGAGCAAGTTGGGATTGAACCCGGCAGTGAAATGTTGGCCGCCGATATTGGCGCAAGCAAACTTGGCTTACCGACATTGCTTATTGACCGCGACGTCGGCCTGACCTTGGCACGCTGTCGTTGTGCACTCGGATTTTGGGGTGGCGCGAAACTCATTACCGGCAGCGCGTTGAGCGTTTTTTCCGAGGATGAAATCGCACCCGAAGAAATCGAGAAGCTTAAAACCGGCGACATGCTGCGCTCGACTTTTGGTGATTTCGCAAACGAATCACCCGCGTTATTTGATGCGCTAATTTCAGAACGCGACGAATTTATGGCGGCAAAATTGCGCGAGCTAAGCAGCGAGGGCAATCTCAAGCGGGTGCTCGCCGTGGTGGGCGCTGGCCACCTAGCAGGTATGGTGCAGGCGTTAAAGGCAAATTCTGAGCCGCCAAAAGTGGTCATTGAGCGCGTCAGCGCAAAGCCTAAGCCCTCGATGTGGCCAAAAATCATCGGCTGGTCAATCACACTCATTTTGATTGGCGGCATGGTGTGGGGTTTTCATAAAGGTTTCGATCAAGGCAAAGATCAACTGTTGATTTATTTATCAATGACTGCAGGCGGCGCTTTTATTGGCGCAATGCTGGCGCGCGCAAACATCCTCAGCGCTCTGGCGGGTGCCGTTAGCGCACCGCTCACGGTGTTGCATCCTGTTTTATCCTCTGGAATGTTCAGCGGTGCGGTTGAAGTTTGGCTACGCAGGCCCACCGTGCATGACTTTGAAGCGCTGCGAGTAGACTTGCGCGACACCGCTGGCTGGTTTAGAAACAAAGTATCGCGCGTGCTTCTAGTATTTTTACTGACCAATTTGTTCACTGCGATCGGAATTTGGATTACGGTTTTTAACTATGTCTACAAATGGGGCGCTGCGGCGCTTCAGCACGTTTTCTGATTTAGCAATGGCGTTCAAATGCGTATGCCGTTGAACGCACTGATACACATGACTCACATTTTCGATTAAAAAGGTTTCAGCTCATGTTAGGTTTTTTAAAGAAGTTTTTTTTGCCCGATGAATTGGCAAGCCGCCCTGCCGCTAAGGCCGCGAAATCAGGTAAATCAGTAACGAAACCCGCTACCGCGCCGCGCAAAGCTGCCGCTAGCAACCCTATCGATGCACTTGCCGCGATCAAAAGCCCCGATATCGAAGCGCGCAAAGCCGCACTGAACGCCATTGACGACCTGACCGTACTGAATGATCGCGCGCAAAATGATAGTGACGCAAAAATCAAACAAATCGCGCTGGCAAAGCTAAAAGTCGAACTCATTGCGACACGCCAAAACGTCACTGAACGGATCCGCGTGTTGAATGCCGTTGATGCCGCTACACTGGAATATGTCGCAAAAAGTGCACCAGAGCCTGAATTGCGCCGTGCGGCATTAGCGAAAATTACGCGCAACGGCTTTTTAGGCGACCGCGCGATCAGCGACCCGGACAGCGCAATCCGTTTGGAATTGGTGGCGCGCATTGAAGCGCCGAATACGCTTGAACGCGTTAGCGAAGCTACGCGCACCAAAGACAAGGCCGTTTATCGCGCGGCCAGCGAAAAACTCAGCGCCGCAAAGTTTGCCGCAGGCGATCAAAAAGAACTAGACGCGCGTGCGCTAGTGCTTTGCGTCTCGATTGATTCACTAATACGCAATCCACCTAGCGATGTTGAAGCCAAATTAGCCATGATCGACACTGAGTGGCAAGTTCTAGCCGCAAAGGCATCGAGCGCACTTAGTGTGCGGTTTTTAGGCGCACGCAATACGCTTCAACGCATCGTGCATCCGCCTGAGCCCGCAGTCGTATTAGAACAAGCAGAAGCGGAGGTGCCAGAGCCAAACGCCATCGTGTTGCGCTCCGGGCTAGATTTAGAATTAGCCGACGCCATGCGCCGCGTAAGCGATGCAATCGCAGCCGACAATGTCCGTTTGGATACACTGGATAGCCTACAGCGCGGCGTCGATGCGCGCTTTGCCGCAATCCAACCCAGCAGCGATGATGTTGCCGCGCTGGCCAACATTCGTGCGCAACTTGCCACCGCGCGGGATTCTCTGCGCGCCGCAGCCGCCAGCCGCCAAGCAAAAGTTGATGCGCAAACCGAGGCGGCACGCGTGTTGATCAAGCAGTTTAACGATGCCGTCGAAGCGGGTGACTTAAGCGCCGCGCGTGCGCAAGAAAAACTATTGGATGCCAGAAAATCTGAGCTTGGCGGTGTGCTTGCGGCTGCAGACAAACGCAGCCTGGGTGATGCCAAAGCCAAGCTTGGCAAATTGCTCGGCTGGGAGCGATGGAGCGCGAATAAACATCGCATGGAGCTGTGTGATGAGGTGCAAGCGCTGAGCTCATCGGGGCTGCACCCGGATGCATTGCAGGCGAAAATTACCGAATTAAAAGCGCGTTGGGCAGAATTGGACAAGCTAGACGGCTTAGATGCGGAAGCGGCGAAAGCCTTAGGCATCGGCAAACGCTTTCGCGCGCTGTGCTATGAGGCGATCAAGCCCGCGCAAGGTTATTTTGATAAACGCAAAGAGCTACGAGGCGTAAAGCGGGAAGAGACCGAAATACTGATCACCCGCGCGCAAGCGATATTGGCCAGTGAAGTGATCGCCACGCCTAAAGAATTACTCGACGCACGCGGCGATCTTTCTGAGCGGATGCGCAATTTGGATCAACTTGACCCAAAAGCACGCGCAATCCTGTCCAAGCAAATTCGCGAAATTAACGATGGCTTGAGCGAAAGGCTTAATGAGCAACGCAAAGCTGCAGAAACCGACAAGCGCAAATTGATTGCGCGTTTACGCCGCGATTTGATTGGCGCAGAACCCGCTGCGGCGATTGCTGCGGCAAAAACGGCGCAATCCGAATGGAAAAACTTAGCCCGTGCAGATCGTAAAGTTGAAGATGAGCTTTGGGCGGAATTGCGTGGCCTAGTCGACCCACATTTTGCCAGCGCTAAAGAAGCTGATGAAAAGCAGCGCGCAGCTGAAACTGAAAAAGCTACGGCCGCCGAAGATATTATCAACCGCACCCGCGCCTTAGTCAGTGACGTGCAAGCCGAACACAGCGTCGCGAACGCCTTAGAAAAGCTCGAAAACGAGTGGCGCGCACACATGCAAAGCGAGGTACCTGTGGAAAAACCAAATGCGCGTCGCGAGGGCGGCGGACGTGATGGCTTTGGCCGTGATGACCGTGGCGCGAAATCAGGCGGAAAAGCAGGCTCAGGTTCTGACGGCCGCGGCGATGCGCGCAATGTTGAGCGTGATCGCGAGCGCAGCAAAGACCGTGCTTTTGATGCGGCCGTAGCGCAAGTGCAGCAAGCGGTTGCCGCAGTAGAAGCCAGCAAAGTTATCGTTCAGCGCCAGCTTGCCATACAAAAAGGCGCGCTATGCCTAGAGTTAGAAACAGCGTGGTTGACCGGCACCAATCCCAATCTCGGCGAAATTCGCGCCCGCTGGGATGCATTGGGGGCCCTGCCCGCTGCACAAGAATCGCCGCTAGTTAAGCGCTTTGAAGCCACGGTTGCCAGCGTGCAAGGCGGTGTAGCGCCAGATCAAGCGCTGCTGGAACAAAATGCCAGCCGCGCAGCTGAAATTGCGATGGCTTTGGAATACTTAGCCGGTCGCGAATCACCCCAAGCCTTAAAAGCCCAGCGCATGCAATACCAAGTGCAGCGCCTGAGCACCAAGCTCAAGCAAGGCAACAGTGAATCCAGCGATGCCGAAATCGCCCGTCTAAACAGCGAATGGCTGGCATTAGGGCCATTGGCTACTGACGTGCGCGCAGAAATGAGTGCGCGGATTGGTGGCTAGCGGCTTAGGCAAGTCCGCTTGGGCGGGCTTGCCGATTGCAAGGCCAAGATGATTCGCTTAAACCCTACTGACATAAGGGTGTCAGTAGCGCTCTGCCATGATTGCGCCTCCAACATCATTCACAGAAAGGAATACCTATGATCGGCAATGCCAATTGGTTTGAAATCCCGACCGCTAACTTTGAACGCGCTATAAAATTCTACGAAGCGCTGTTTCAAGTTACGCTGGTGCGCGAAAATTTCGGCGGCGATGTTGCGATGTTCCCCGCTGATGAAAGCAGCACGAGCGGCGCGCTAATTGCCCCACAAGATGACTATGCACCGAGCGCTTCGGGCCCGGTGATTTATCTAGACGCTGGCGCCGATTTGCAGCCGCTGTTAGATCGCGCTGGAACTTCTGGCGGACGCGTATTGCTTGGCAAAACCCCGCTACCGCCCGGCATGGGTTTTTACGCGCATATGCTCGATTGCGAAGGCAATCGCGTGGGCTTGCATTCACCGGCGTGATCCGCGCCCGTTTATCGGTGTCGATTTCCCATGCGTCGCGCTGATCGCCTGTTCAAAATTGTTCAGTTCCTGCGCGGCCGGCAGTTGACGACCGCGCAGCAGCTCAGCGCGTGGCTGCTGGTCAGTGATCGTACCATTTACCGTGATATTCGCGATCTGAGTTTATCCGGCACGCCAATTGAAGGTGAAGCGGGTGTGGGCTATCGCTTGAAAGGCGGCATGGAGCTGCCACCGCTGCAATTTGAGTTCGAAGAAATCGAGGCGCTGATGCTGGGCGCGCGCATGGTAGAAACCTGGAGTGGACCGAAACTGGCTGGCGCTGCTGCCTCTGCGCTGGCAAAAATTGCGACCGCGCTGCCAAAAGAGCGGCGCAGTTGGCTAGAAGCCAGCCGCACCTTCGTGCCTGACTTTCACGTCCCCAAACAGGTTGGCGAGCGCTTTGATTGCGTGCGCGCCGCCATTGCCGGCCGAAGCAAACTTAATTTCGTGTACGCCGACGAACAAAAGCAGCTCAGCAATCGCACCGCTTGGCCGTTGTCACTCTATTTCTGGGGCGAGCATTGGACGCTCGGTGCCTGGTGTGTACTGCGGGCAGATTTCCGCAGCTTTCGCCTAGATCGCATGCTGCGGCTAAAGCTGCTGGCGGATTGCTTTCCAGATCAGCCCGGCAGGCGGCTGAGCGATTTCGCGCGCGCCCAATGCACGGGCGATTCAACCTAGGCGCGTTAGTATTTCCCGTATTGACCACTTAGCGGATCAAATTTCCCGCGCTAATTTTTTCGTGGATGTTGCTGCCATTTTTTTGGCGAACTAATCGTTAACCTGTGGATGATCGTAAAAGGCCTGAACTTAGGCGTCTAGCGGCAAAGAATAAATCGCGCGCCCGCGCCTAACTGAGCACACCAAAATGCGAATAATGACTTCCCTGCAATTGCGACTTGCCATTACTGCGCTATGTTTAGTGGCGGAAATTTCCTTGCTCATGTGGGAGCACTTTCACGGCGGCATCAAAAGTCACCACATTTTGCACCGCGCCGATTTACCGGCCTTTTCCAACGCTTGGGGCCTGATTGTGCTGCCGGCCTTAGCCTGGTGGGCAAGCACGCAGGTGCTAAAACGTATGGATAGTAGCCAAAGCAAAAGCATCGACTTCACTAACGTGCCTAGCAGCGCGATATTCGGATTCACCGGTGCGTTGATCGCGGGCGCCGCCCTCGCGTTTGGCTTTAATCAGGGCTATGAGACGTTTACCGGCTACCTATTTCAAACGATGTTCGTCCTGGCGCTCGTATTACCTGCTTACCGCGCCGAGACTTTGCTCGGCTTTGTGTTAGGGATGAATGTCGTTTTCGGTACTGTTTTGCCAACCGCAATTGGTGCCGTGTTGGCTGCGTTTTCGGCGATCACGCATTTAATTTTATGGCCGCTGCTAGCTCGGGGCTGGCGTTGGGGCGTGCGCCGCTAGGTTAGGCGCTGCATGAAGGGTTTTGGGCGGCAATCGCGTATAGAGTTAGTATTAGAACGATTCCAGCGCCCATGCCAATCGATAAACACCCATGAACAGCGAGCCTATAACACTGCTGTTGCAGCAACTCTCACGTGGCAAAGAGCACTCAGATGAGCGGCTCGCCGAAGCGGTTATTCAAGCGCTGGAGCGTATTGCCGAACGGGAAATGGCAAAGTGCGGCGGTGCGCACGGCTTGACCCTGGAACCGCGCATTTTTGCCCACGATGCGCTGCTGAAAGTGCTCAGCCAGCGCCAGCTCTTTATCAGTCGCGGCCAATTTTTTGCTTATGCCACGCAAATCATGGTGCACGCCATGATCGACTACCACCGCGCGCGCCAGTCAGAAAAGCGCGGCGGTGCCTACCAGCGTGTAAGTTGGTCGGACGCGCTGGCGGAGCCTTCAGACCCTCAAACGGAAATGGATCTAGCGCGCGTGCCGCCGGCGCTAGTGCAGCTGCAGCTGTTGGATGCGCGTAAGGCCGACGTGGTGCGGCTGCGGGTATTTTGGGGCGCATCAATGGAAGAAATCGCCCAGATTTTAGGGGTTTCCATCACCAGTATTGAGCGCGATTGGCGCTTTTCCAAACGATGGCTAGCGGTGCACATGGAAGGAGCAACTCATGACGCAAACTGAGCGCAAGCAGCGCCTGGAAACCCTGTTTCACCAGTGGGTTGATTTAGACGACGCTACCCGACTGACACGGCTGAATCAGCTGGCAAAAGAAGAGCCGAGCCTGCACCTAGAATTGGCCGCGCTGTTTGGAAAATCCAGCCACATTGCCGCCAGCGAGCGCGCCCTGGATGACTTTGCCAAGACCGCGCAACAGTTAGCGGGGACACCCGCGTATCCGAGCGTGATTGGCCCCTATACCGTACTGAAGAAAATCGGCGAAGGCGGTATGGGCCAGGTGTTTGAAGCCGAACAAACAGCGCCCGTGCAGCGCCGCGTTGCGATCAAACTGTCGCGCACGGGGCTTTCCGACGAACGCTCGCTCGAACGCTTTATGGCCGAACGCCAAACCCTCACGCGACTAGACCACCCTAATATTGCAAGGATTTTGGACGTCGGCACTCACACCGATGGCCGGCCCTGGTTTGCCATGGAGCTGGTGGATGGCATTTCTATTTCTGACTGGGTACTGGCGCGCAATCTGGGCTTTCGCGAGCGCATCGAGCTGCTGCTGCCCGTGTGCGAGGCGGTGCAGCATGCGCACTTAAAGGGCGTCATCCACCGGGATCTGAAGCCCAGCAATATTTTGATCAGCACCGCACAAGACGGCAGCGCGCAGCCGCGCGTGATTGATTTTGGCATTGCAAAAGCAATCACCGCATTGGTGGACGGCGATCAACTTCGCATGACGCAATCGGGCGAACTTCTGGGCACACCTGAATACATGAGCCCAGAGCAGGCCAGCATGGGCGCGGTTGACGTCGACACGCGCTCAGATGTCTATGCCCTAGGCCTGCTTCTGTTTGAACTGCTGGTGGGCCAATTGCCGCTGAGCCTGGCGCAATTGCGCAGCTTCGCCTTTGATGAAATGTGCCGGCGCATTCGCGAAGAAGAACCTGCGCCGCCCAGCCAGTTGGTGCAGGCCCAGCACGGCGATCGCGGTTCGCTTTCCAGCGCCGAATGGGCAAGGCGCCTGCGCGGCGATCTAGATGCCGTGGTGCTCAAAGCGCTAGCGAAAGATCGCGATCAGCGCTACACCAGCGTGTCGGAATTTGCCGCTGATTTGCGCCGCTTTTTGGACGATCAGCCGGTGTTGGCCAAAGCCCCCAGTTGGCATCACCGTTTGCGCAAGTGGGCCAGGCGCAATCGGGCGCTGGCGGTGGCCGCCGGTATAGCCGCAGTTTCAGTATTGTTCGGCTCTGCCTTGGCAACGCATGGCTATCTGCGTGCCCAGAATGCCGCTGAGCAGGCTAGGCTGGCGCAAGCGCAAGCCGAATCAACAACCGGTTTCATGTTGAGCCTGTTTAAGGCGGCCAACCCAGGCAACGAGCCCGGCCGCGACCCAAGCGCCCGCGATTTGCTGGCGCGCGGCGTAAGCCAATTGCAGGATCCGAAAACTGCGGCAGCACTTGCGCCCAGTGTGCGCCTGCTGGCTTTAGAAAATTTAGCCGAAGCTTCCTGGGCGCTGGGTGATTACAACGCTGCCGAAAAGCTGCTGAAGAGTGCGCTCGCGGCGCGCCAGCAAGAGCGGCCTAGCCAAGCTAGGCGGCTAGCTTTTGTGCTGGATCGCCTTGGCACCATCGCGCGTGATCGCAGCGAATTTCCGCTGGCGATTGCGCGCCACGGCGAGGCCTACCAGGTGCTGACCCGTGCTGGCATGGCGGGCAGCGCCGAAGCGGGGCGTGCGCTGAACAATCAGGCCATCGCGCTGCGCCGCAGCGGAAAATTGCTGGAGGCGCAAGCGGCCTATCGCAGCGTCATCGCGCTAGAAAAAGCGCTCACCGCCAAACCCACAGTGCGCTTAGCCAGCACCCTGCTCAATCTGGCAGCCGTGCAAAGCGATCTGGGCGAACTCCAGCTTGCGATCGTTACGTTGGAGGAATCGGGCGCTATGTTTGAGCAACTTTTGCCCGCCGCGCACCCCAATTTCTCGACCCTCTATAACAATATGAGCCTCATGCAGCGCAAAGCAGGCAATCTACACGCAGCGCTTGCGCGGATCGAAAAATCCCGCGCCAATGAGGCGCTTAATCTGCCCGAAACGCATCCTGACCGCGCAGATAGCATGCACAACGAAGCCGCAGTAAGGCTGCGCTTGGGGCAACTGGATGCGGCCGATGCCTTGCTATTGCAGGCGCTTGCGCTGATTCATCAGAGCCTCGGCGAAAACCACCCACGCAGCTTTGTGCACACCGACACGCAGGCGCAAATATTGCTTTTGCGGGGCCGCTATGCGCAGGCCGCCACGCTGCTGCAGGCGCTACTTGCGCGGATCCCAGAAAGTTCTAGCACGCTCAAGCAGCGCCTAAGCACAACCCGCAAACTCGCGCTCGCCCAGCGCGGCCTGCGCGATTTTTCAGCCGCAACCCAAGCCGCAGCGGAATATCGTGCGCTTGCACAGGCTGCAAAGTACCCGCTGGACGAATCGGTTTCGCAGCTGCTGCTGGCGCTGATTCAGCTCGACTTGGCGCAACCTGCACTGGCAGCCCAGCACTATGCCAAAGCGCTCGCGCTAGATCCACGCTGCGCCGATCAACCCCGATTCGATCAGCCCTGTGCCCTCGATCAAGCCATGATCCACATCACCCGCGCGCATTATCTAGCGCGCACCGGCCAAGCCGCGGCAGCGATGGCCGCACTGCAAGTGGCGCTGGCGCATCGCGATTGGAGTGCGGATCTGCTGGACAGCGCCGATTTACAAACCCTTCATGCCCTGCCCGGCTGGGCCGCGCTGCTGGCGAGTTTGAATGAGCGATTGACACCGACGCATTAAATGAACAAGCACTGCTATTTAGATCTGCCATGGCAGGCATAAATGATCATCGAACCCTTCCTCCATCAAGAGCCAAACCCATGCCCGCATCAGCCCCGCCACTCGTTTTTCGACAAGATATCAATCGTGCGGCGGCCATCTTTGTAACGGCGGTTGTGACGCTGTTTGCCTGCATGTTTCTCCTCGGTTTCTTTTCGAGGCTCTCCTATTTGGGGGCCGATGCGTGGTTTCTGGGCATCCTCGGAACGACGTTGCTCGTCCTCGATATTTTTATGATTCGCTACTTTATTCGGCCTGGATTCGTACTCAGCGAATTTGAAATGCGGGCAAATGGCTTTTTCCGAGATTACCGAATCCGCTATGCCGATCTTAAATCACTCTCTGCCTATCTGGAAAAAGTGCATCAGCCGCTGATCAGAGGCACCCGCATGCCGCCCCGCATCGTGCATCGGCTAGTGGTCAAAACGCGGGACGAGCGGGCATTGCGGCTCACTCTGATGTCATTCGGCTACAACGCCGCATTCATCGAAGCGCTGGAAATGCGGACCGGGATAACCGTCGAGCGGCTTGCAGATCGCGAGAGCAAGCCGCGCTGGTAAGTAATTTTGGCGTGCTTTGCCGCGTCGACGAATCCATGTGTGTTTTGACCAAGCTGGGTCACACCGCCGCAGCGACAGTTCGCGCAAAAAACCGCACCATTAATTGCCCTCAAAGCCATTGGCAAAAATAAGCGACGGCACTCCAAATGCATAGGCCGCGCCCGCGAACGTCGCGGCGTTGCTGGCCTGATTGCCACCTACCCCATTGGCGGTGCTGGCCTCGCCGGCGGCGCCGACCAACCCGGTACCGCCGGACACTGCGACGGACCCCGCAAAAGCGTCCCCGGCATCGGTGTTGGAGGCTTTCAGGTAGGCCCGCTGCTTCCAGGCCGTGCCGCTGCGCCCGAACACATACGCCGCCCCGGCCCCGGGAGCCGAGTTGTCGAGCTGATTGCCATTGATGCCCAAAGCGTTGCTCTCCTCAAAGGGCGAGCCGACCACCACGGTATCGGCGTCCAGCGCGAGTGCAAAGCCAAAGGTGTCATTGGCATTGCTGTTGGATGCTTTCAGATAGGCCTGCTGGCTCCAGACGCTGCCGCTGCGCACGAACACATAAGCGGCGCCAGCACCGCTAGCAGCATTATCGGTTTGATTGCCATTCACTCCAACCGCACTGCTGTCTTCGCCGATTGCGCCCACCAGAGCGGTATCCCCGGACACCGCAACCGAACTGCCAAACTGGTCGCGGAGCTCAGTGTTGGACGCTTTCAGATAGGCCTGCTGGCTCCAAGTGCTGCCGGTGCGCGTAAACACATAGGCGGCGCCGGCGCTCAACAAGCTGTTGTTGGCCTGATTGCCATTGACGCCGGTGGCGTTGCTGCGTTCCTGCAGCGCGCCGACCACAATGGTTTCGCCGGACACCGAGACCGCGTAGCCAAAATTGTCGGCGGTGTTGGTGTTGGAGGCTTTCAGGTAGGCCTGCTGGGTCCAGACATTGCCTGAGCGCACAAAAACATACGCTGCGCCAGCCTGGAGCGCCGAATTGTCGGCCTGATTGCCGTTAACGCCGACGGCGTTGCTGGCCTCTATATTCGCGCCGACCACGACGGTGTCGCCGGACACCGCGACACTGAAACCGAACGCGTCGTTCATATTGGTATTGGAAGCCTTCAGATACGCCTGCTGCGTCCAGACGCTGCCGCTGCGCACGAACACATAGGCCGCGCCGGACCCAGGTGCCGAGTTATCTGTTTGTAGGCCATTGACGCCGGTCGTACTGCTGGCTTCAGCGGGCGCGCCGACGACGATGGTATTGCCTGAGATTGCCACCACCGAGCCAAAAGTATCCCCTTCTTCGGTGTTTGAGGCCTTCAAATACGCTTGCTGAACCCAGCTACTGCCGCTGCGCACAAACACATACGCAGCGCCAGACTCATCCGCTGAATTGTTGGCCTGATTGCCATTGACGCCAGTGGCGCTGCTGTCCTCGCTAAAGGCACCGACTATGACCGTATCGCCCGCCACCGCGATGCTTACGCCGAAAAGGTCACTGGCATCGGTATTGGACGCCTTCAAATAGGCCTCCTGGGCGATGCTGTTCGCGGCCTCAATCGATCGCCAATCCGCCTGGCTTAAACCCGCCGGTAGCGCAGCACGCTCGGCAAAATCGCCGGCAGCCAGGGCAAATCCCGGCAGGCAAATGCCCAATAGCATGGTGCCGAATGCCAACTGCACGCGGCGCTTCACGCGGCGTGGATTTGATAAGTCAATTTGATGAATGGACATAGCGGCTCCAAAAGGTTTTCAGGTCACGCGGTGGACTAACCAGATGCTGCCGGTTACTCGAAGCCGTTGAGAAAGATCGGATCCACCACCGTCGGCACTGTAACTTCGATACAGCCAGAGAACTCCGAGGTGTTGCCATTGTTGGCAATGGTGATTGCGGTGATGAACTCACCCGGCTGCACGCTGCTGGTGAGGCTCAAGCTGGCGTCAACGGTGCACTCGGCAGGCGCGCCCGTGCAGGCCGATCCGCCCGGCGTGCTCACTGTGACGAAGCGCGATCCAATCCGGCGCACGCCTTCGCCATGGCCGGAGGCGTGGCAGGTGGGCGAGGCGTAATACTCAACGCGGTACGGCAGCGGGGAAACCACCGTGCGCAGAGTGCCGGCAATCAGCGTGCTCGGTGGGATAGCGGACACGGTCTGCAGCGCAGAGACAAACTGCGGGAAGTTTTGCCCGTTGTTTGCCGCACAGCCGCCAATCAGACAGATGTTGTTATCTGGATTATTGAGGCTAACCCCAGCGGCACCGAGATCAATGGCCAGGCCATTGCCGCTGAAGGTATTGCCGCTGATGCGACTGAGATCGAGCGCGGTCGGCCCCACCCGAACGCCAGCGGTACCATTGCCGATAAACGCGTTGCCGTCTATG
>Ga0209181_10002882_pt1 | contig 27511 bp, 19 predicted proteins | sample MAT05_FD_187208 | JGI IMG/M metagenome (GOLD analysis project Ga0209181, IMG submission 187208) | Freshwater microbial communities from Lake Fryxell liftoff mats and glacier meltwater in Antarctica - MAT-05 (SPAdes) (version 2) | ecosystem: Environmental > Aquatic > Freshwater > Ice > Liftoff...
GTTTTCCGTCGTGCTGGATATTGACGGCAAGGCGCGCGGGGCCGGGATCACCGTCGCGCCCGGAGCGGCGGAGGCGATCACTTTCACCGAGCCCGGCGAATGGATCCGCCTGCGCGCGACGAGCGCGGGGGAAAAGGTGAGCGCGTCCTTTTCCTACACGAACGCCGACACGCGCGGCACGGAACCGGATGCAATTTTCTCCACGCTCACGGGCGTCGCTGAATCGGGAACGAGCATCGGTGGAATCATCCGCGCCCGCGGCGAGAACAAGCGCACGCTCGCCTTCGCCGCGATGGATGTGCGCGGCAACGAGGCGACGGACATCGGCTACTACGAACTGGATGGCGACCTGAAGATGAGGCGCGTGGAGGACGCGAAGGCACATGAATTCGTGAAGACGAAGGTGGCCATTCCGCGCAACGTGATCACGCTCGACGCCGCCAGCGTGCTCGTGACCGATGATCGCGGACGCCGCTGGCGGCTGCCTTTCACCAGCCATTTCTACAATGCACCGACCGAAGCTGGCCTCCTGCGCATCTGCCGCGAAGTGGCGACGGAGCGCGACGTCTTCAGCGCCTACGGAACGATCTACGAGTTGCCCGCGGAGAACGCGGACGGCTTCGCGAAAATCCGCCCCGTCGCCACGCACGACCGGCGGATCATGGACTACTGCAGCTACCGCGGCCTGCTCATCCTCACCGGGCTGAAGCCCGATGCCGCCGGCGAACACATCATCCGCAGCGACGACGGCAAAGCCGCACTGTGGGCCGGGGCGATCGACGATCTTTGGAAGCTCGGCAAGCCGCGCGGCCAGGGCGGTCCTTGGGCCGCGACGAAAGTGCGCGCTGGCGAAATGAGCGATCCTTTTCTGATGTGGGGCTACGATCGGCGGTCGCTGAAGCTGAGCCACGGCGAGAAGCAGCCGGTCACGTTCCGGGTCGAGCTGGACCTCGACGGCACAGGCCTGTGGGTCACTCACAAGACCATCGCCGTGCCGCCCGGCAGTGCGACCTATGAGTTCCCCGCGGCCATCCACGCACGCTGGCTGCGAGTCAGCGCCGACACGGATTGCACCGCGACCGCGCAACTCACTTACGAGTGATTCAGAATCCGGGAATGGAAACCGCGGACTGCGCGGATTTGTAGTAGCGGTCCCAAAGGGTGCCCTCACCGGTTGGACGGGTGGTTTGTCGCGCACCGCCCGGCTGAGCGTTTCCATCCGGGCAATCTGCGTAATCCGTGGTCACTCCCATCGCCGTTTTCGGTGTACTGCCGACGCTCTCCGCATTCACTTCACACCCCATACTTCCGCATCCATCGCCCGACCGCCGCGCGGGTCTCGCCCCAGAGGGTCACTTTCACGGGGCTGCGGAATTTGACCCTGGCGAGTTCGCCGTCGTCAAGGGAAGCGGCGTCTGCGGAAGTCATCCGGACGGTCGCGCCGAAATGGGGATCGGCCAGCTCGTAGCGCTCCTGCTCCTGTTTCGCGGAAGCGCCGTCGATGTCCTGCACCCGCTGAACGGGCAGCGGGCCGCCGGACAATGCGGTGAGCGCGGCATGCGGCGACGTGCGGGAGGCGTTGCCGTCGAGCCGTTCGAGCTGGGCGGCGAAAACATCGCCACGCCCGTCGATGCGAACGGAGACCTTGCGATTGAGGGCCGCCTTGAAATGCGGCAGGGAATCCTGCGCGACCGCGAGTTTCACCTCGCGCCCTGCGGCCTGGCCGAGTTTCAGGATTTCTTCGCCGCGCTGGAAGTAAGCGCCGGGCATCCGCTCCAGTTCGCGGGTTGAGACGCGTCCGGCGATCGGCGCACGGATCTTCAGCGTGGCCAGGTAGGATTCGTTCTCGGCGAGCGCCTTTCGCAGGGCGTCCGCGCGGGCGAATTCGGCCTGGTATTCGGCCACGTCGCGCCGCAGGTAGGCGACCCGGGCGCGGAGTTCCTGCGCGTCGAGTTCACGGCGGGCCTTCATCAGCGCGGATGCGGCCTCTTCATTGCGCAGTTCCATGATCAGCTCGCCGGCAGGGACGACATCGCCGTCTTGCACGTGGATGCGATCGACGAATCCCGGACACTCGGCGCGCACGATGCGCGTATCGCCAAACTCCACGACCCCGCGCACGACGACGGTCTTGCGATACGGTGCAAAGAACACGAGCGCCACGAGGCCCGCGATCAGTGCGAGGCGCAACGCGACACCTGCGACGGCACCCGTTCCCTGGCGCATGGAGGCGGCGATCTGGCGTGCGAACGCAAGCATCGGCGTGGCGACCCAAACGACGCCTGCGATCACCGCGAGCAAGAGCCCGCCGCCCCGGAACATCACGCTGGCTGCAAGCATCATTCCGGCAAACACGGCGATCTGCCACACCCACGCCGCGATGCCGTAGAGCGCCACGATCCATTGCCCGCGGGTCGCGGGACGCTCCGGCCTGAGCCGCCGGGTCCCGAGCAAAAGCCACGAGACGGCCCGCATGAACCACGCGCGTCCCTGGGTCGCGAGATTCGGGATGCCGAGCAGATCGCTGAGGATGAAATAGCCGTCGAACCGCATGAGCGGGTTCGCATTGAAAAAGAGGGTGACCATCGTGCCCATCACGACGGTGTTGTGGAGCAGCGTGGCGGCACGCCCATCAGGCGTCGATGCCCACACGATCGCGGCGATCGCGGCGACGAAAAATTCCACATACATCCCCGCGCACGACACGATGATGCGACGCCAACGGGAGGCGAGTCCGAGGCTCGCCGTGGCGTCCACGTATCCCATCGGCATGAAGAGGACGAAAATGACGCCGACCTCGCGCACGCGGACGCCGAAGTGCCGGCAGAAAATTCCGTGGCCGCATTCGTGCAGCACCTTGAGCCCGATCCAGATGAGGCCGAGCCACAGCCAGTTGTCGCGCGCGATGATTCCGGTGAAGCCACGGTTGAAGCGGCTCCAGTCCATCCCGATCTGCGCAGCGCCCGCGAGCACGACGCCGAACCAGATCGCGAAACCGAACCAGCCGAGGAACGGACGCAGCGCGCGCGCGAGCACCCGGAAAAAACCGTCCATGCGGGCGATGGGGATTCGCACGACGAGCGGGTTCAGCCACGTCACCGCGCTCTTCCATGCGCGCCGGGATTCCTCGGATTTGCCAGTCGCCCGATCGCTCTCGACGGCGAGCAGGTGGTTGTCTTTCAGCCACCGCAGCATCTGCAGCGCCTCGTGCTCGGTGAATGTGTCGCCGCTGCGATCCCGCGCACGACGGGCGATGATCGAGGCGACGGTCTGCGTGCCGTCGAGCGAACGGAAGAAATGATACTCGTCCACGCCGACGCGGAAGAAGCGCGACGAGGACGGATCCTCGATCACGCACACGCGGTCGCCGCCCTGTTCCTGCACGGAGAAATGGAGGCCGTCGCGCAGGCGCGGACAGAGCATCTCGAATTCGCGGACGGAGAAGTTCATTGGAGCGCAGGCTGCCCCGATGCCTTTCGGAGGCTCCTAACCCGACGGAGCCGGAAACAAGGAGGGGCGGTATGATACCGCCCTCTGGCAGCGGTCGCTCCGCGCCGCTGCCAGCCCTGAGCGCGGCAAGGCGAAGGGATCTCTGGAGTCCGCACGCCGTCCGCGTTGGCCACACCTATGGCTCGAAGCGGCGCGGAGCGACCGCATCGAGAGGGCGCTATCAAAGCGCCCCTCCTTGGGCGGGCCGCAACAATGTGGAAAACATGTTCGCTGTTTGGCAGAGGGGTGCTGAGTCCAAGGCCGAAGGGATTGCGGATTAACGGCCAAGGGTGCTGCGAGATTCTTGTTGGCGCGGGGAAGAGACGACCGCAGCACAAACCCGCGCCGCCGCTTTCTTCCGGCGAGTCGCCGGAAGAGACTGAGGCAGGCGGGTCGCCTGCCCCACTGCCGGACGGTCGCCTCCTGATTGAGCCGGAAGGGCCGGACGGCTTTGGGGCTACCATAGCAGCGTCGTCTGCAACCATTCGACGAAGCGGTGGCCGATGATCCAGATGAGCGGACGGCGGTCGCTTTCCACAGCGGCGCGGCCCCTCATTCCGGGGCGCAGTTCCGGGGCTTCGCCCGTCACCGGCGCCTCGGCGATGAAGACATTCGCGCCGTCGCGCTGCTCGCTCTGCGGATGCACGCGCTCCACCTTGCTCTCGCCGCGCCATCCGCTGAAGGCTTCCAGCCGGAAGCTGACCGGCATGCCGGGACGCACGCGGCTGATTTCGCGATCGGGCACATCCATTTCCACGAGCATCGCATCGAGCGGCGCGACTTCGAAGAGCACCTGCCCCTGCCGGATCGGCTGGCCTTCCGCACGACGGAGATCGCCGCTCACGACGATGCCGGCGATGGGCGCCTTCACCTCGAGCATCTCGAGTTTTCGCTCCACGAGCGCGAGCTCCTGCATGATGCCCTCGGCCTCGAATGCGGCGACCTGCGCGGAGGAAAAATCCGCGCCCTCGGGATTGCTCATCGCGCGGTCGCGTTTCTTCAGCGCCTGGTCGCGGCTGGCGGCGAGTTCCGCCTGCTTGAGCTTCAGTTCGCGGTTGTCCATGGCGACGAGCATGTCGCCCTCGGCCACCTTGTCGCCGGGCTGCACGCGGCTGCGGCCGAGCTGTCCGTCGAATGGCGCGGCAATGGTCCGTTTTACCTTCGGCACGAGCCGGCAGTCGGCGCGGATAGTGTGGTGGAACGGAAAAGCCAGCAAGGCGGCCGACAGGATGAAGCCGACGACGATTGCGCGGCGGCCATTTGCCGTGGCGCGACGCCAGATGCGCCGGAAGAAGAAGGCGGCGGGATTTGGCCGCGCACGTTCGAGAAGATCGAAGAGCGGCGGGACGAAGGGCAGCGTGGCATCGAGCAACGCCGGCGTGCGCCGATCCGGATCGCTGTCCCATTCGAGAAGTATCGCACCGCGCCCGCGCTCGAAGGGAACCGTGGTGATGCGCAGCGCGCCGGTCTGTTGCCGGAGGAGTTCGTGCGCGACCGTGGCGCCGTGGCCGGCATCGGCGGAGGTGAATTCGATTTTTCCTCCCGCAAGCAACGCCTCGGACATCGCGGATTCGACCGGCTGATGCGTGGGGCTCTTCGCATCGAGATGCTGCACGCCGCTGATGGCGCGCAGCCGCACACCGTGGCCCGCGCGCGACCCGAGGCTGACGCGCGAGCAGCCCAGGTACTCCTGCAATGCATGCACCGCGATGCGGCAGGCCTTTTCATAATCCTCCTCGGCACCCGCGCGCCGGAAAATGTCGAGCAACCCGCTCGCCCGCGAGAGCACCCATTCGACATCGCCGGTGACGACACGCTGTTCGCGGTAAAGGAGAAAGCCCGCCGCACTCTGGAGAATGACGAGGTATGCCTGGAGGTCGCGCGCGTTTGCCACCACAAGCTGCGCGAGGAGAAGCCAGACGGATCTGTCCTCACGCCGGACGGGGACTGCGAGCGTGTAGCCTCCGGTCCCGAGCGCGGGAGCGGGTTCCACGACCGCCGCCGTCGCGCTGGCAAGCCGCTCGCCGATCGGCGCGAGGGACGTGGCGAGGACGCCGCGTGTGGTGACGACGATGCTCGACGCGCCGGACGTTCCCGCCGCGGGAAAAAGAGCGAGCGCCCGGGCATTCAGCAGCGCCCGGAGGAACTCGACGAGCGGTCGCAATTCACCCGGCCCCGCCTCGGCCAGCGCGGCGAGCTGATCCTGAATGTGCGGCCCGTCCGGCAACCCCGCTGCCGCCGGAGGCGCAGACGCGCCAGCCCGCGGATCGGAACTCTGGGTGACGCTACCGCTCATGGGGCGAGCCTCGGTTCAGACAGCCAGTGTGCTGCGGCGGTCAATCCCGTTCTGAGGAACCGTCCCGCGGCGGCGCGGTCGCGATTTGTGCGAGCTTCGGAGGGTGCGATTCGCCCGCAAGCCGGACGGCAGACGTGCCGTGAAGCTTTTCCGACCCGAATGCGGCTGCGCTGAGGCGTGTCACTCACGGAAATTTCCGAACCCGAGGCCGACCTCGAAATCTCCGGCGCGGCAGAATGCGATCACCGTCTGCAATTCATCGCGGCTCTTCGCGGTCACGCGGATCTGCCGGTCCTGCAAGGCGCACTGCACCTTGAAGCCCTTCTCCTTGATCGCCCGGATAATTTCCTTCGCCTTGTCGCCGTCGAGGCCCTGCTTGATCACGAGGTCCTGCGTCGCATGGCCGAGCGGCGAGATGGCCGGATCCTTGCGATCCACATTGCGCAAGTCCACGCCGCGCTTGGAAAGTTTTCCGATGACGATGTCGTGAAGACTCTTCACGCGGCTCAAGTCCTCGGCGGCGAGTTTGATTTTCGACTCCTTCAGATCGAGTTCGATGCTGGCGGTGGAGCCTTTGAAATCAAACCGCGTGGTGAGTTCCTTGCGGGCCTGGTTGATGGCGTTGTCGAGTTCCTGCTTGTCCACTTCGGAGGTGATGTCGAACGAAGGCATGCGGGGCTTGTAGCGGCGAATGCCGCGCTTTGGAACACCGAAGAATGGCTGCGCGACGTGGTCTGGACAGTCCTCTGTGCGGAACGCCTCCGCCGCACAGAGGACTATGCGGACCACGGTGCTGAGCGCTCCGGCTGTCGCATTTTGCTCACAGAGAGAATGGATGACTAAATAACGCCAGTGCGCTCCGAAGCAGATCAGCACGGTCGGAAACTGTTTTCCTCTGTAGAACGAGGGGGCGGCGTCGGCTGGCACAGCCGTTGCTAACGCCCCGTCGCCACTCACCCGGCCAAGTATCCGAACACGTCCCAAGCCCGCAGGCGTTTTTTGGACACTGAAGCCAGAGCGGCAAGAAAACTAAACCAACACATACCCAAAAAAACCCGCATGAAACTAATCCGAACCCTCTCCAGTATGGCCATTGCGACCGTGATCGCATTCGGCACGCTCGGAGCACCGGCGCTGCACGCGCAGGACACCCCACCGGCAGCCGCCGCTGCCGAAACCAAAGCCGAGGCCGCAGCGCCCGCCGAAGCCAAGAAGGAACCGACTACCGACGAGAAGGTGGCGGACATCATGCAGTACTTCAACAATCTCGCCCCGACCGGCCCGCTGAAGGACATCGCCGGTCCCGGCCACAACGGATTCATGATGATCTGCGCCGCACTGGTGCTCTTCATGACGCTCCCAGGCCTCGCCCTTTTCTACGGCGGCCTGGTGCGTAAAAAGAACGTGCTCTCCGTCTGCGCGCAGTGTCTCGGCATCGCGGGCCTCGTCACCATCCTCTGGTGGGCGGTGGGCTACAGCCTTGTCTTCGGCACCAGCTTCGCCAGTCCGTATCTCGGCGGCACCGAATACTTCTTCCTGAAAGGCGTGGGCGCAGCGCCGAACACGACTTACGCAGCCTGGCCGTCGCAGAGCGTGTTCTCGATGTATCAGCTCATGTTCGCCATCATCACCCCGGCTCTGATCGTGGGTGCCATCGCTGAGCGCATGAAGTTCAGCGCCATCATCCTCTTCGTCACGATCTGGATGTTCGTCATCTACTTCCCGATGGCCCACATGATCTGGGGCGGCACTGGCCTCATGAACGGCGTCTGGAATGCAGACGCGAAAATCCCCGCCATCGACTTCGCGGGCGGCACGGTCGTCCACATGACCTCCGGCTGGAGCGCGCTCGTGCTCTGCATCATCCTCGGCAAACGCCTGGGCTACGGCAAAGAGAAGATGGCCCCGCACAGCATGGTGCTCTGCATGGTCGGCACCGGAATGCTCTGGGTCGGCTGGTACGGCTTCAACGCCGGCTCCGCCCTCGCCGCTGACGGCGTCGCCGCGAATGCCTTCATGACCACCACGCTCGCCGCGGGCACCGCAGGCTTCACGTGGGGTCTCATTGAGAAAATTCTCAAAGGTCACGCCTCGATCCTCGGCATGTGCTCGGGCATCGTCGCCGGCCTCGTCGTCATCACGCCTGCTTGCGGATTTGTGGATGCGAACGGTGCGATGATCATCGGCGTCCTCGCCGCAATCGTGCCTTACCTGTTCGTGATGATCCTGAAAGCCAAGTTCGGCTACGACGACGCGCTGGACACCTTCGGCGTCCACGCTGTCGGCGGAACCCTCGGCGCCATCCTCACCGGCGTGCTCGCCACGGCGGATGTGAACAGCAATCTCCTCGGCGCGGACTACGCGTTGAAAAACGGTCTCGCCAAGCTCGTCGAAGAAGGTGGCGAAAAGATCGCCGTCCTCGACCGCAGCGCGCTGCTCAGTGGACAGTTCAAGGCCATCGCCATCACGCTGGTCCTCAGCATTGTCGGCACCGTCATCATCGCGCTCATCGTGAAAGCCATCGTCGGCCTGCGTCCGACGCCGGAGGAAGAAACCACCGGTCTCGATCTGATCGATCACCAGGAGGAGGGCTACGTCCTCTAAGAAACATTCAGGAGGGGAACGCGGTCCGGTCGCTCGACACCGGGTGGACCGGGCCGCACTCTTCAAAACTCAAACCAACCAATCTCAATGAAAAAAATCGAAGCAATCATCAAACCCTTCAAACTCGAAGAAGTGAAAGACGCCCTCGCCGAAATCGGCATCGAGGGAATGACAGTGACCGAAGTCAAAGGCTTCGGCCGCCAGAAAGGCCACACGGAAATCTATCGCGGTTCCGAATACACGGTGGACTTCCTGCCGAAGATCAAACTCGAGACCGTCGTCAGCGACGACATCGTCAACCAGGCCACCGCCGCCATCATCAAAGCCGCCAAGACCGGCAAGATTGGCGACGGCAAGATCTTCGTCAGCTCCGTCGATCAGGCGGTGCGCATCCGCACCGAAGAGACCGGCGACAAGGCGGTCTGACAACGCGGGGAAAAACTGTCCGGTGGTTAATCCGACGCCGGCCCGAGTCTTCTCGGGCCGGCGTCTTCCACTTCCACGTCGGACGCCAGATTCAAAGCTTGAGCCGGATCGGCCCTGCTGCGACTCTCCGCCCAGTGAAGTATCTCCTGCTCCTCTCTCTGGTCCTTCTCGCAGGCTGCGGGACGACGAATTCGCGCGGCAAGGTCGATTACACAAGGCTCACAGTCACCGACCCGTCGGGCGACCTGATCGCCGAATGGATCGCCGAGGGCAAAGTAAAGAAGACCGACCTGGGCTACGACATCAAGGCCGTCGAGCGGCACAGCAGCCCGCCATTCCCGACAACGAATCATTATCCCAATGGCCGCGCAGCCACCGTCGTCGGGCCCAATATCGTTCTCGAGACCGTGGGCAAGCCGGACTGGCTCCGGCAGCTCGACCACGACTAGCGCGGGCCCCCCGGCTACTCGCGTTGCCGGCTGTCGATCCACAGCGTCACCGGGCCGTCGTTTTCGAGCGCGACCGACATCATCGCGCCGAAGCGCCCGGCGCACACTCGTCCCGGCAGAAGCGTACCGAGGCGATCCAGAAAGGCGTCGCACAACGGCTGTGCGACTTCCGGCTTCGCCGCCCGGTGCCAGCTCGGCTTCGTCCCCTTCTTGGTGCTCGCAAACAGCGTGAACTGGCTCACGACGAGCACCCGCCCGTCCGTCTCTGCAACGCTCCGGCCCCACGCGCCTGCCGCGTCCGGGAACAGCCGAAGACCCGCCACTTTCCCTGTCAGCCATTCGATGTCCCCCGCATCGTCCGTCTCCTCGACCCCGAGCAGCACCACCAGCCCGCATCCGATGCCGCTGACCCTTTCCCCGTCGATCGTCACCGAGGCGGAAGTCACACGCTGAATCACGGCTCTCATCGCGCCGAAAGTATGCGGCACACACCGCACGTCACGCCGGAACCGCGACACATCGAATCCGACGCCCTGCCAGCCTCCCGCCGACCTGCTGTGACACCCTTCGAAACCAATGACAGCCGATGCGATTATCCCGCGTTGCCGACGATGCGAAGATTGCTTCCGCCCCAAGCATCTGGCATTTGTCCTGGAACGTTCCAATTCCCGCCATGAATATCCTCTCCATCGCCACCCTCGCTGCCGGTCTCGCGCTTGCTCCCGCGCTCCTCGCCGGCGAATCGAAGCTGCAAACCATCCCGCTCAAGGACATCGACGGAAAGGAAACATCGTTGAAGGCGTTCGCCGGCAAGGTCGTGCTCGCGGTGAATGTCGCCAGCGAATGCGGGAGCACGCCACAGTACGCCGGATTGCAGTCGCTCTACGACAAGTTCAAGGACAAGGGACTCGTGGTGGTCGGTTTTCCGTGCAACGACTTCGGGGCGCAGGAACCCGGCACCAACACGGAGATCAAGGAGTTCTGTTCGAAGAACTATCAGGTCACGTTCCCGATGATGGACAAGGTCCACGTGAAGGGTTCCGAACAGCACCCGCTTTTCAAGGAACTCACCGGACCGGGTTCAGCTTTCCCCGGCGACGTGCAGTGGAATTTCGGCAAGTTCCTGCTCGGTCCCGATGGCGCAGTGGTCGCGCGTTTCGAGCCGGACGTGGAGCCTGATGATGCAAAACTCGTCAAGGCGATCCAAGACGCCCTCGCCAAGAAGTAAGCCCCGCCGATGAGCCTCGCGGAGAAACAGCGCCAGATCGTCGGCAGACTTTCTCTCATCGAGGATCCGCACGAGCGGCTCGCGGCACTGATGTCGCGCGCGAAAAAAATCCCAGCGCCCGATCCCGCCCATCTCACCGAGGCCAATCGCGTGCAGGGGTGCCAGTCTCGCGTGTGGCTTACCGGAGACGTCAACGGTGGGTTGTGCCACTGGCGGACGGAATCCGACGCGCCCATGGTGAAAGGACTCGTCGGCCTGCTGTGCGAATTGTACGAGGCAGCCACGCCCGAGGATGTGCTCACCCTTGAGCCGACGCTGTTCGAGGATCTCGGCATCTTCCGCATGGTCTCGCCCACTCGCATCGCCGGGCTCGCCTCGGTGCGGATGCGGATGCGGCAAATCGCGGCGACCTTCGCCGCCAAGGGCAATCAATGACCCGGGCGCCGCTCCTCGACGCGCACAATCATCTGCACGATTCCCGCCTGCTGCGCTGGCGCAGCGAGATCATCGGCGAATTGCCCCGCCTCGACATCGGCAGGGCCGTGGTGAACGGCACCCGGGAGGACGACTGGGCGCAGGTCGCCTCGCTCGCCGCAGAGCACCGCTGGGTCATCCCATCATTTGGTCTGCACCCATGGCATGTGAATAACCGCAGTCCCGCCTGGCGCGAGAACCTGACTCAGGCTCTCGACGCACACGGCGGGGCCGGCGTCGGCGAGATCGGCCTCGACCGCTGGATCGAAGGCAACGATCCCGCTGCCCAGGCCGAGTGTTTCCGATGGCAACTCGACCTCGCCGCCACGCGGAATCTGCCAGCGACGATCCACTGCGTGCGGGCGTGGGGGGCGTTGTGGGACATCCTCCGCGACACCGCCGTGCCCGCGCGTGGCTTCCTTCTCCATGCCTACGGCGGACCTGTGGAAATGGTGAAGGGATTCATCGGGCGCGGCGCATACTTTTCCTTCTCGCCGTATTTCCTCCACGAACGAAAGTCACCGCAGCGCGACATCTTCCGCCAACTGCCCGCCGATCGCCTCCTCGTGGAAACCGATGCGCCGGACCTCGCGCCGCCGCCCGAACGGAATCCGCGACCGCTGCTTTCCGAGGACGGGAAGATCCTCAATCACCCCGCCAATCTTGTTCTCGCCTACGACGCCCTCGGTGAGATCCGCCGCATGTCGCGCGAGGAACTCGCCACCCAGGTTGCCGGGAATTTCGGGCGGCTCTTCGGCGAGTGAACGCGCACTCCTCTCCGAAGGGCGCTGGCGCGGTGCAATGTAGCGTCGACGACCCGTCGGCGTGGCAGGATGGGCGGAGGCGGCGGGATGGCCCGGCGGGCCTCACGCGACACTCCACCCTTGCCGCGGCCGGCCACGTCGCCAGCCGACGACTCGTCGGCTCCACATTTCGCTCCGGCCTCTCCGCTGTGCCGGATTCCCGCAAGGCATTGGGGCAAATCCGCATGACTGCTTTGCATCCGCCATTTTCTCAGCCGCGCCTTGCCATCCGCGGGTCCGCAGGCTACGCCGACGCCCCCGAGACCCCGATGAATTTTCCGCCGTCCGATTACCTCGACCTTCGCCACACCGAGCACCGGATGCTTTTCGACAGCGCCGTGAACGTTTGGGAGGCGCTCAAACAGATCCCCAGCTATCTCCAGTTCCGGCTGAAGCCACAGATTCTTGGCACGCTTGTCGGCAAGCCATTTGTCAGCAATGCCGTGTTCATTGGCGCTGGCACCATCATCGAGCATGGCGCGATGATCAAAGGCCCCGCATGGATCGGCGAGAACTGCGAAATCAGGAACGGCTGCTACATCCGCGAAAACGTCATCGTCGGCAGCGGCTGCGTGCTCGGCAACTCGTGCGAACTCAAGAACAGCATCGTCTTCGATGAGGCGCAGATTCCGCATTTCAACTACGTGGGCGACTCGATCCTCGGCTTCAAGGCGCACGTCGGCGCCGGCGTCATCCTCAGCAATGTGAAGCTCGATCACGGTGAAATCACCGTCGTGGGACCGGACGGTCCGATCCTCACCGGATTGAAAAAGTTCGGCGCGATCCTCGGCGACCGCGCCGAGATCGGCTGCAATTCCGTGCTGAATCCCGGTTCGCTCATCGGTCGCGATTCGGTGCTGTATCCGGGCACGCTCTGGCGCGGTGTCTGTCCCGCGGACACGATCGTGAAGACCAGCGTGTCCGCCCCGATCCTCGTGCCGAGGAAATAGGATCGGTTCAACCATGGGTCGTGGCGCGGCGTCTTCGGCTGCAACTATTCGGCACCCGGATGGTTGAACCTTCATCGCCATGAGAACGCGCTTCCCTCTTTCACTCTCGTTCGCCGTCACCTGCGGATTGTGGGCCGCAATTGATCAGGAAAAGAAACCCGCGGCGGACAAAGTTCCCGCCATCGAGCCGGCGTCCGAGCCGAAGCCCACCGCGGAACAGATCGATTTTTTCGAGAGGAAGATCCGCCCGGTGCTGGCGGACAAGTGCTACAAGTGCCATTCGGAAAAATCCGCGAAGGTGAAGGGCGGGCTCGTGCTCGACACGCGCGCAGGGATCCGGCGCGGAGGGGACAGCGGCGCGGCGGTGGTCCCAGGCAGCCTCGAAGACAGTCTGCTGATCGAGGCCGTTCGCCACGCGAACAAGGACTTCGCGATGCCGCCGGAGAAGGAAGGCGGCAAGCTGCCGGATGCGGTGATCAAGGACTTCGAGGCTTGGGTGAAAATGGGCGCGCCTGATCCGCGCGATGGTGCGGCGGCGGTGGTGAAGAAATTCAGCAAGGAGGACGCGAAGAAGTGGTGGGCCTTCCAGCCGCCGCAGGCGCAGCCGGTGCCGCAGCCGAAAAATGCGGCGTGGGCGCACGGCGATGTCGATCGCTTTCTCTTGTCCGCGCTCGAAGCGAAGGGACTGAAGCCGGTCGGCGATGCCGATGCCGCGACGATGCTGCGGCGGATCTATTTTGATCTCATCGGTCTGCCGCCATCACCACGCGAAGTGGGCGAGTTTTTCAATGAAGTGAAAGTCGCTGGCGCGGACCGCAAGCAGCAGCAGGCCGTGCTGGCCCGACGGGTGGACAAGCTGCTTGCCTCGCCCCAATTCGGCGAACGCTGGGGCCGGCATTGGCTGGATGTGGCCCGCTATGCGGAGAGCAGCGGCAAGGATGTGAACATCGCCTTTCCACATGCGTGGCGGTATCGGGATTACGTCATCGCGTCGTTCAATCAGGACAAGCCGTATGACCAGTTTCTCCGGGAGCAAATCGCGGGGGATCTGCTGCCCGCGGCGAATGACAGGCAGCGGGCCGAGCAGCTCGTAGCGACCGGTTTTCTCGCGCTCGGGCCGAAGGGACTGAACGAGCAGAATCCGCGGCAGTTCTGCCTGGACCTGGCGGATGAGCAGGTGGACACCGTCTCACAGGCGATGCTGGGTGTGACGCTCGCGTGCGCACGCTGCCACGACCACAAGTTCGATCCGTTCTCGCAGCGGGAGTATTACGGGCTGGCCGGGATTTTCCTGAGCACGGAGACGCTCTTCGGCACGGCCACTTCGATTCAGAACCGGCACTCGACCGAGCTGGTCACGCTGCCTGGCGGTGCGCCCGGGCTGGGCAAGACGCTTGCCGCGGCGGAGCGGGAAAAGATGGAGTCCAAGCTGACGGAACTGCGCAAGGAGCAGCGTGAATTGTTCGCGGATCGTTTTCGCGATCGGACCCGCGGGCAAGGGGACGGCAAGGCGCCTCAGGGGGCGGCTCAGTTGCGGCCCTTGATCCTGCTCTCGCAAATCGGCGGGCTGGAAGCGGCGCTGAAGAATTACGACGAGAACGGCGCGGCGAAGGCTCTGGCGATGGGTGTGAAGGATCTGCCGGCAGTTTCGGGTGGCCTTGCGCAGCGATTCGGAGATTTCATGCGGCGGGGGCCACAGGCGCGGCTCGGCAGGCCGCAGGAGTTTGCGACGATTCGGGACAGCGCCCTTTACGCCAGGGGCGAGTCGGACAAACCCGGAGATCATGTCCCGCGTGGTTTTCCCGCGGTGCTCACCAGCGGCGCAGGTCCGGCGATTCCCGCGAAGGAAAGCGGCCGGCTGGAACTGGCGGAGTGGCTGGCTTCCCCATCAAACCCGCTCACGGCGCGGGTGATGGTCAATCGTGTTTGGCACGCGGTGTTCGGCCAGGGACTCGTGGAGAGCATGGACAATTTCGGAACGACGGGGAAGAAGCCGTCGAATCAGGCGCTTCTTGATTTCCTCGCGGTGAAGTTCCAGACGCCGGCGGACAAGGGCGGCTACGGCTGGAGTGTGAAGAAACTCGCCCGCGACCTGGTGATGAGCCACGCGTATCAATTGTCGTCGGACTACAACCCCGCGAGTTTCGCCGCGGACCCCGGGGACACGATGCTCTGGCGCATGAGCAAACGGCGGCTGGACGCGGAATGCATTCGTGACGCGATTCTCGCCGCCAGCCAGCAACTCCAGATGACACCGCCGAAGGGTTCGCTCCTCGCGGAAAGCGGCGACGGTCCAATCGGCGGCCCGCGTTTCCGACCGGGCATTACCGAGGATCAGCTCATCAACAGCGGCGGCGCGACGCTGGTGCGCAGCGTGTATCTGCCGATCGCGCGCGATGTCCCGCCGGATGCGCTGGCGGTCTTCGACTTCGGCGACGCGAGCCTGGTGACCGGTTCGCGTGATACGACGAATGTGCCGGCGCAGGCACTGTTTCTCCTGAATGGCGACATGGTGGCCTCCGCCTCGCGCAAGCTGGCGGAACGGGTGACAGCCGCGTATCCCACGGGACCGGCCGGCGGCGTGGGTGCCAGTTTCGATCAGCGTCTCGCACTCGCTTTCTGGATCACGCTGGGGCGTTCTCCGACTCCGAACGAGCGCACCGCCGCGTGGAATTTCTTCCAGAAATTCCCCGGCAACTGGAGCAAGGGCGACACGTCATCGCCCGGTCTGAAGGACGCGGAAGACGTGAAGGCGGCGTGGACGAGCTTCTGCCGCTCGCTCTTCGCGACGTCGGATTTCCGCTGCCTGAACTAGACCCGGCGGGCGGGAGAACGCTCGCGTCAGGCCTTCAGTTCCCAGCCCTTGCGATACTCGCGGCGGATGAATTTCGCCGCCTCCGGAGCATTGGTCGCCTGCAGGGTGGCGGCATTCCATTCGATCTTTTTGCCCGTGCGATAAGCGACGTTACCGAGGTGGTTCGCCTCGGTGAGCGCGCCGCTGTATTCGAAATTGCACAGCGTCGGGCTGCCGGTCTTGCAGGCGAGGAGCCATTCCTGGTGATGGCCGGGGCTGTCCGGAATCGTCGGCTCGGGGCGTTTGAAGTCTTTGTATTGCTCCTCCGGCAGCAGGAGGAGCTTGCCGTAGTCGGCGAGCAGCATCCCTTTGTCTCCGATGAAAAGGGCGCCGTCCCGCCACTGCGGGATCTTCTGTTCGGTCCAGGGTGCGGGCCTCGATTCACCCTGATGCCAGACGAGTTTCACCGCCGGCATGTCACCGCGCGGGCCGTATTCGTAGGTGGCGCTCATCGATGCGGGAGCGATCTCCGGGTGAGCCGGCGGGCCGCTGGCCTCGATGGTGCGCGGCGCGTCGAGCTTCAGCGCCCAGAATGGCAGATCGTTCCAGTGCGAGCCGAGATCGCTCATCGTGCCACTGCCGAAATCCCACCAGCGGTACCATTTTGGCCCCGGGAAATAGACTTCGTTGAATGGGCGTTCGGCAGCGGGCCCGAGCCAGAGATCCCAATTCAGCGTCGCCGGCGGTGTCTGCGCCTCGGCGGGTCGGTCGGTGGCGAAAACGATATCCTTGTTGCGCTCCGCGGCTTCCTTGCTTTGCAACCCCCACGCGCGCGAGACCCACACGTGGGCCTCGCGGACCGGACCGATCGCGCCGCTTTGAATGAGTTCCACTACGCGGCGGTAATTCCCGGTGGCGTGGATCTGCGTGCCCATCTGCGTGGCGACCTTTGCCTCGCGCGCGGCCTGGCGGATGAGGCGCACTTCCCAGATATTGTGGGCGAGCGGTTTTTCGCAATAGACGTGCTTGCCCATGCGCAACGCAGGCAGCACAGCGAAGGCGTGCGTGTGCTCGGCGGTGCTCACGACCACGGCGTCGAAGGACTTCAGATCATCGAACAGGCGCCGGTAGTCGGTGAATTTCTTCGCCGCTCCGAACTTCGCGGCAGCGGCGTCGAGGTTGCGTTCGTTCACGTCGCAGAGACCGACCACATTGTCGTTGCCCATCTGCCCGAGGTTGGCACCACCGCGGCCACCGCAGCCGATCACGGCGACATCGAGGCGGCTGTTCGGTGATGCGCAGCGCAGGATTGCGGGCGCGCCCAGCACCGCACCGGATGCGAAGATGGACTGGCGGACGAAGCGACGGCGAGAGAGGGAATGAGAGGTCATCCCGCTGGCTTACGGGGCCACTCCGGTGGCTACAAGCCAATCCTCGCCCGGAATGCGGCAGCTACGGGATCTGCAAACCGCCGATGGCGTCGCGCGAGACGGTGCCGCCATTGGCATCGCCGAGGCGCTTGGCCCGCTTGAAGGCATCCGTCGCTTTCGCGGACTGGCCATTCTTCTGGTAAAGGATCGCCAGTTTTCCCCACGCATCGGTGAAGTCCGGGTCGAGTTTCACGGTCTCCTCCAGCGCTGTGACGGCCTCCGCGTCCTGCCCCGCTTGCATCGCAAACGTGCCGCGCGAGTAGGACTCCGCTACTTTTTCTCCCGTGCTGTTTCCGGATGGAATACTCACGTCGCCGGAAGGCAATTGCGGCAGTGGCATCTCGGCAGTGTGATTCGGCGGCGTGGTCCCGGCGGGCGCAGGCAGCGCCCCGGGTGGCAGCGCCCCGGCGATTCCCTGCCGGCCTGCATCGCGCTGGGCGAGTGAGCTCCGGGCGGACTTGCCCGGTGGAACGTGGGTGACCTCCAGCTTGGAGCAAGCGGTGAAATGGAGCGCCGCGGATGCGGCTGCGAGAAAGTGGAGCGGACGGAGTGCTTTCATGGGCTCGGCGTGATTCTGAAGCTATAAGCATTCGCCTTGCCATCAAGGCGCATTCTGGCGTGGCTGGACACGGGGATCCGTCGCGGCTCTATTGCCCGCATGGCACGAAACAACGTCGTAAAGATTTGCTGCATCGTCGGCTTCGTGCTCGCCGAGATCTACATGGTTTTCGCAGTGCTCGCCCCCAGTCGGCCTGGTCCGCCGACGCGGATGATCATTCCCAAAGAGATGATCCCGAATGTCGAAGGCGTCGCCCCGGGAACTCCCCCGCCACCCGGCGCGCTTGCGATGCGACTGGTGCTCGCCTCCTTTTTCTTCGGCCCTTTCGGAGCCTGCGTCGGCCTTGGCGCGGGCCTTCTTCTCGAGGGCGCGCGCCAGAAAATCGTCACTTGGCGATCGGCTTCTCGTTCTCCGAAGCAACCTCTCCACTGAGTCCCAGCCGCTTGCGGAGGGAGGAAACCTCATCCCGGAGCATGTCCCGCCGCGTTTGCAGGACGCCGACGTGCTGCTTGGCGCGTTCGAGGGCCGGCTTCAGTCCCGCAATCTCGGCCTTCAGCGCATCGCACTCCGCTTCGAGCGTCTTTTCCCGATCAGGTTTGAAAGCTCCCGCCGACTGCTTTTTCTGCTCCGCGCCCTTCCCCTTGGGGCCGTCCGAACGGCCGCCGGCGATTTCGCCCTTCAAGACCTCACGTTCGCTGATCAGCGCCTTGATCTCGGTGGCGCGCCGGGCCAGTTCCTCCGCAAGTCCCGTCTTCTCCGTCGTGAGCGTCTTGATCTGCTCCCTGGCTTCCGCCTCGGCGCGCGTGAGGTCGCGCAGGCGCTCCTGAGCCGTCCGAATCTCCGCACGGCTTTCCTCCCCCTTCTTGATTGCGTCGCTGGCCGCCTTCTTTTCCTGTGCGAGAAGTCCGGCGAGGGAGTCGCTCTTGGCGGTGAGCTGCTGAATCTGCTCGTCCTTTTTACTGGCGGCGGCGGCCGCGGTTTCCGACTGCTTTTGAATCTGTTCGTCCTTCGCTCGGGCGGCGCTCTCGGCGCTCTCGATGAGTTCTTTCAGGCGGCCATTCTCCTCGCGCGCCTTCTCCACTTCCGCATCCACACCTTTGCTGAATTCCAACAGCTCATGCTTGTCGGCGGAGAATTTCTCCAGCTCAGCCACCATCCGGCTCTTGTCGGCCTCCGCCTTTTTCGCGTCGTCGCGAAGCTGCCGCAACTCGCCGTTCGCCGCATCCATCGCCGTCGCGAGTTGTTCGAGCAATTCGTGATGACGGGCTGCCACTGCCGCATTCTCGTCGCGCTCTGCTCGCGCTGCTTCCAGTGAGGTCACGAGATCCTGGCGCTCCTGTTTGAGCGCGTTAAAACCATGCGTCAGCGCGGCGATGCGTCGCTCCGATTCAGAGAGCTGCGACTCCACGGCGGTCATCTTGTCCCGCTGAGCCGTCTCGGCGCCGTGAGCCCTGGCCAGCGCATCGTCGCGTTCCGCCGTGGCGTGGGCTTCGTGTTCCCGCGCCTGATTCAACTGCCTGTCTGTCCCGGCGAGTTTCTCGCGCAATTCAGTCACCTCGCCCTCGACGTTCTTCAGTTCTGAATTGCGCCGGTCGAGATCCGCGAGAAGGAGCGCCTGTTCCGCAACCCGGCCCTCTGCCTCCATGTGCCGGTTTTGCAAATCGTCGAGGCTTGCGCGGAGATCCGATTCGGATCCGCGCACATTCTCCAATTGCGCCTGATGGTCGCGCGCGGCGGATGCAGCCTGGTCGCGCATGCGGGCAAAGTCCTCCTGCGTCCCGGTCAATTGCTGCTGGAGCGACTCCATTGCCCCGAGGTCCGCCGCCAGCCGCGAGTTCTTGTCCTTGAGTTCTGAGATTTGCTCCGCCTGCGAGCCGAGCCGAGCCTCCGCCTGTGCGAATCGCGATTGCAGCCCCGAAAGTTCCGCCCTCACGCCCGCCTCCACGCCACGCGCGGCATCGAGCTGGAAGCGCTGCGCTTCCTCCATCGTCGCCAGGGTCCGCTGCGCGCTGGTCGCGTCCCTCCGTGCCATTGCGAGTTCGTCCCGCAGTCCCGCGACTTCCTCTCCCGCCACGGAAAATTCGTCGCGTTCAAGTTGCACCGCGGCAAGCTGCCCGGTGATCTCCGAGATGCGGTTGGTTGCCGCGGCATGCTCCGCCTCCAGCTTTTCGACCTCGGCCCGCAATGCAGCTTCGCTCTTCTGCGAACTTTCCAGTTGCGCAGCCCGTTCGCTGAGCGCGGCTCGCTCCTTCTGCGCCTTGCCGAGTTCCTCCCGCAGTCCTGCGATTTCCTTTCCCGCAGCGGCAAATTTTTCACGCTCACTCTGGGCCGATGCAAGCTGCGCAGTGAACTCCGAGACCCGTTTTGTCGCCGCGGCATGCTCCGCCTTCAGTTTCTCGACCTCTGCCCGCAAGGCAGCCTCGCTCTTTTGCGCGCCTTCCAGTTGCGCACCGCGTTCGCGGAGCGCGCCCACCTCCTTCTGCACCTTGTCGATCTGCTCCCGCAGTGGGCGGAGCGAGGCGACTTCCGCCGTCAGCGAGTCCCGCGCGGCGGTGATCGCCGCCAGTTTTGCCTGCGCCCCCTGGGCCGCGGTCACGCTGTCCGCGCGCAGCCGCTTGATCTCGTCTGCCGCGTGCTCGGCCTGCTCCTGCGCCTTTTGCAGCTCCGCATAGACGGCATCCGCCGTTCCGCCGACGATGGCGAGCTTGCGCGCCACGAGCACCTCCACCGGTGCCGTCGCCGATCGCGGGATGACCAGCCGGCTATGGCACGTGGGACAGTCGATCTTCGCACCGACCGCCGTTTCGATGACGGCGATTTTCTGAGTGCATTCTGGGCAGCGGAATTTGATGTCGGCCATGGGCGACGGGATTTGGGCTGCGGGGCCGACCGCGCGGCGCGACGAACTGCCCCGACATTTGATTCGGCGGGAGAGTTGCACACCGGGGATGCGCGGCAAAGGGAATTCTGGCGGCGCGAACCGGCGGGCGTTTGATTGAAAGTGATTCCAATGGATCAGCAAAATGGCGGCACCGAGCGTGGCGCCAGCCTTTGGACTGCGCGCGGCTTGACGCCGCTTTTCCCTCGCCTCGGGTCCGACGCGCAAATTCACCGTTGCCCCGCAAAGCAACGCAGCGCCTTTCGTCCGCCCGGCGCATTCCGCGATTTCGCCCATCGCTCTTCCGCAAAGCCAAAGCGAGCTCAAGCCCCCGCACTCCAAAGCCTCGCGGCACTCACACGCCGCTCGGCTTTGGCCGGCAACCAGCCTTTGGAATCACATCGAATCACTCCCTCCGGGTGGCCGCTGCGGCCGGGCACGGCAGACGGCTATCTGAAAAAATAATCACGCAGGTTTGTTACCACCGCCGGCCAGACGGCGAAGGAGAGGATGTCACCAACGCATCCCGCGACGGACCGACAAAACACAAAACAAACAAACCGAAAACAACAGCCATGAAAACAAACCGCAACACCATCGCCAGCATCACCACCGCCGCCATCGCCATGATCGCCGGCACCGCCGCCAGCCAAGCAGCCAGCCGCACGCTCCTCCTCCTCCAGGAGAACAGCAGCGGCACATCCTACATGACGGACATCCTCCCAGCCGGACCCATCCGGGCCGCGGCGGACGCCATCATCGACACCTTCGTCGAGAACGGCGAGGCCGCAAAATTCCAGGCGCTCGCCGCTGGGAAGTATCAGCGCTTCGTGAACCTCTCCGACGCGAATTGCACCCGCGCCAGGCTGCTCGCCGAACTGATCAAACAATCCAAGGATGGCTTCACCGTGGACCTCGCCGTCCTGGGACACGGCGGCCCGGAGGCGCTGGGTCTCCACAACGGCGGACAGCTCACCGGACAGACTTTTCAGACACTCGTCCTGCCGACCGGGCAGAGGTTGCAAATTCCAGTTCCCGGCTCCATCCGCACGCTGCTCACGGATGCCCGTAATCAGGAAGGCGCGAACTTCACCTTCAAGCTCCGCCTCGTCCACATGTGCAACTGCTTCGGTGGCACCACGAATGACGACTGGCTCGCCATCGGTGCGAAAGTCTCCGTCGGCGCTCCTCTCATCAACTGGATGCCCGAGCCGATGATCACCTTCTTCTGGGATGACTTCGTGAAGAATGACAAGCATGTGGCCAAGGCCGCGGCGGATTCCCTCGCGGCGACGCGGCCCATCTGGTCGCTGGTTCCCGGCTATGCGAGCATTCAGACCGCCGGCCCCGGCACGGTCGGCATGACGAAGCTCGCCGAGACGCAGCAGACCGTTGCCGGAAATGGCGACCTCATCTTCAAGGACGAATTCCAACTGGCCCTCAACGAATCCCGCACCTTCACGGTGAAGGCGAATCAGACCCACAACTTCCCGCAGGTCTATCTCGTCGCCGGCCAGACCTACAGCTTCACCTCCAGTTCGACCGACATGTGGAGCAATGGAATCATCCCTCCCTTCATCACGACCACGAACGCCAACGGCTACACAGCCGGACCGGCTGATGGCCTCCGCCGTTTCCCGACGAACATGATGCGGCTCGTCGCCGAGCGCTTCGCCCGCAGCGGCGATGTCCTCTCCTTCATCAGCAACAGCGGGTTCAGCGTCGGCACCAGCAGCACGGGCGTCACCCCTGGCATCCGTGGCTTCCTCTGCATGTATGCCAACGATGTCATCACGGCCTACGGCGACAACTCCGGCCAGATCAGCGTGACCATCCGGCGCACCAACTAATCCCGCGAACCGACGAAACTCAATCGAGGCGCTCTCCGTGTGGAGAGCGCCTCTTTTTTGAAAAGCTCAGCCATTCCTCAGTCATGAAAATCCAACTCAAACACATCCTCGCCCCCGGTTTTCTCTGCGCCGGTTCCATCCTCTGGTTCGCCCTCACGCCATCCGTCCCACTCGCGGACTCGGACCTCGATGCGACGCCGCAACTGCCGGGCAAAACCAGCGCAGTCGAATCCATCCCCGCCCGCACCATTGCCGCTGCGATGCCCGAGGTGGCGGAGCAAATCGACAACGACGAACCCGGCTCCGTGGGCCACTGGCATGCCCGCTTCGCCGCTCTCCTTGCGGAATGCGGCAATCGCGAAGCGGCGAGTGCCCGGCTGGTCGCCGAGCTGGACCGGGTGTATCACGCATGGGTCAGCGCCAAATTGGCCGGCATCGCGAACCTTCCACCGCTCGATCGCTACGATCCGCTCGCGGCGATCGAATCGAGAATGCGCAAGGTGGCGGAGGCGGTCCTCGGGCACATGGGCATCAGCGGCGGCAGGCACTACTTCGTGCTGGCCGATACGGTGGACGCCATTTCCGCGGAGGTGCAGTACGCGGAAATGCGCGGCACTCACGATCAGCGAGTGGCGATGCTGAGGCTCGACCGCGAGCGAGCGAACCGCTTTGAAAAGCTCGTCGCTGCAAACGGGCTCGGAGCCGCAACCGAAGCGCGGGTCAGCGGTGAAATCGATCCCTGGTATCAGTCGCAACTGCGCGGAATCGTCGGCGCAAACGACCGGGACGAAGCCGAGTGACCATAAGAAAGGGAATGGGAACCACCGATGACGGGCATGTAGTCATGCCCGTCAACCGTGGTAAATCCCATCGCCGTTTCCAGGATGAACGGCTTGACCTGATATCGCGGTTTCACACAGCCTGCGCGGGTTGCGAAAATTCTTCTCTGGAAATTTATCCGAAACCGCGAACGGGCGGCTCCCATGACCCTCTCGACGCTCGTCAAGAACCGGCTCGCATTCCTCCGCTGGCCGCTGGACCGCCTCGAAGAACGAAACCGGGCGATCCGCGGCAAGAGCATCGTCAACAACGGGGCCGAGGAGGCGCGCTACCCCATTCGCACAGTGCGCTACTGGTGGGCGCACTGCGCGCTGCTCGAGGAACTGACACGCCAGGGCCGGGAACTCACCATCGCAGACGTGGGCTGTAGCACGGGGCACACAAGGCAGTACATCGGCGATATTCCCGGAACGCGCTGGATCGGGCTGGACTGGAAGATCCGCGGCGAAGACCTCGCGGACAACGGCTACGTCGCGACGCACGAGTGCGACTTCGACGCAACGCTGCCGCTGCCGGACGCGACGGCGGACGTCATCATTTTTCTCCACGTCATCGAGCATCTGCCGAGACCGGAGTTCACCATCCGGGAACTGGCGCGGATTCTGAAGCCGGGCGGCGTGATTCTCGCCGGCAGCCCCGTGGCACCGTCGTTCGTGGCGCGAATGCGAACGGCGCAACTCCGCTCAAGGCTTGCGCGCGGCGTGGTAAAGGCGGGTTGCCATATCAATTCCATGTCCGGCCGGTTTTGGAGGAAGCTCGTGAACGACGCGGGGCTCGATGTGGAGATTCACACCGGGACATTCCTCATCCGCTGGTCGAAGAACCCGCTCGAAAACTCGGCGATCTGGATGCGGCTGAACCAGGCCTGGGGCGCGCTCTTCCCCTCGCTGGGCGGGGAACTGTATCTCTCCGCGCGCAAGCCGGCGGCGGAGTGACGCAGCGGAATCCCCGGCGGGCTGTCCCCGGTTTGCGTCGTGAATGAAGGTCCACGGAATGCACGGAATGCCACGGAACGCAGATACTTTCGGCGCTGCGACAGCTCACCCAATGGGTGGGCTGCGTACTTTTCGCACCTCCATCATTCCGTGTCCTTTGCAATCCGTGGTCCGACCCTTCGCCGTTTCCAGACTGACCCGACCGTGCTTCCCGGCGCCCGCTACATCGCCTCGGCGAGCACGGAGCGCAGGTGCTGCATCTCCACCTCGATGTCGTCGTCCGGCCCGAGTGTCGCGCCGACTGCCTCGCGCAATTGCTCGCGGAAGCGCTGCCGCAGCCGGCTGATGGCCATCTTCGTCGCCTCGGGGCTCATGCCGAGCGCCGCCGCCGCCGCCTCCCGCGAAACGGGCTCCGCTCCCTTTCGCGCAAAGGGCACTGCGGCGTAGAACAGTTGCCGGCTGCCGTCGTCCTTCATCGGAGCCGCCATTTTCTCGATGACCTGCTCCATCAGGCTCATCGCCCAGCGGCGCTCGAAAAGGACGTCCGGCGTCATCTCATCCACCGGCTCGACGCCGTATGCATTCTCAGCCAGCGCGTGGTCGATGGACACATGCTCGCTGCCGCCGCCGCGCTTCAGCCGCTGCCCGGCGCGGTGGTGGTCGGTGAGGAAATGCTTCAGGCAGGCGAGCAGGAAAGTGCGCAGCTTTCCCCGCTCGCGGTCGGCGCGGGAGAGATACTCGCCTTCGATCAGGCGGATGATGAATTCCTGCGTGAGTTCCTCCGCCTCCGCGGCGCGCTGACCCGAGCGGCGGACGAATGCGTAGATCGGCAGCCAGTAATGTTTGCAGATGTCCTCCAGCGCCCGGCGCGTCTCTTCGGTCGGCTCGCCGCTCCGCGCGCGCTGGACGAGCGTCCACTGCGTCTCGGGAAAACGCCCGGCCATTGTTGGGTCCTGCTGGTTCACGCGCCGAATTGAACGCGGTCGCAGCGCCCGACCAAGCAGAATCTCCCGCTGGCCCGCGGGGCGCAGCGGGCATCTTTCCCCTTGCCCGCATCGGAGGCAGGCCGTTCCATCCCGCACACGCTCCATGGACCCACAGGCAACATCTCCGGCGTCTTCGTCGGCGGTCGCACCGGCTGGCAAAGTGGCGGGCCACTTTTGATTTCGCGCACGATGGCCGAACCGAACGACGACATCACGATCTCGCACAGCTTCGACATGCTCGCCGCGTTTGCAAAACCGGTCGCGCCGGCGCGTGTCGAGATCCCCGGTTACACCATCGTCCGCGAACTCGCCCGCGGCGGAATGGGCGCGGTCTGTCTCGCCCGGCAACTCCGCCCCGACCGCGACGTCGCGCTGAAGGTGATGCTCCCGCAACTCGCCGACCTGCCGGAGATGCATGCGCGGTTCCAGATCGAAGCGCGCGCGATGGCCGCGCTGGATCACCCGGGGATCCTGCCGGTGTACGAAGTCGGCGAGGCCGGCGGCATCCCGTTCTTCTCGATGAAATTCGTCTCCGGCGGAACTCTCGGCCAGCGGCTGAACGCCGGGCCGATGCCGCCGCGCGACGCCGCCACCCTGCTGCTCCAGATCGCGCGGGCCGTTCATTTCGCGCATCAGCGCGGCACGCTGCATCGCGATCTCAAGCCGGCGAATTTTCTCTTCGACGAAGCGGGCCGCGCATACGTGAGCGACTTCGGCCTGGCGAAACTTTCGCTCGCTTCCGGCGACGGCGGATTGACGCGGACGGATTCGTTCCTCGGCACGCCGCACTACATGCCGCCGGAAGTGGCAGGCGGATCGACCGCCGGATGCACGATGGCCGGCGATCTCTACAGCCTCGGCGCGGTCCTCTACGAATGCCTTTGCGGACGCCGTCCGCACGGCAGATTTGAAACGATGGGACAACTGCTCCGCGCGATCGTGGACGAATCCGTGCCGCGCCCGCGGACGATTCGCCCAGAGCTGCCGCGGGATCTGGAGATCGTCTGCATCAAGGCCTTGGAGAAATCGCCGGCGGACCGCTACGCGAGCGTGGGGGAATTTGCCGACGACATCGAGCGCTGGCTGGAGGGACGCCCGATCACCGCGCGCGCCGTCGGTGTTTCGGAGCGGCTCTGGTCGTGGGGGCGGAGGCATCCGCTCCCTGCCGCGCTCGCGGCGATCCTGCTGCTCACCACCTCGGTCGGCAGCGTCCTGCTCGTGCTCAGCCATCGCGCCCGCGGGATTGCGCTGGAAGATGCGCGCCAGCAACTGCGGCGTTCACTGATCGACCAGGCGCGTTCCGAACGGCTGCTCCGCGCTCCGGGTCACCGCGCCGCCGCGCTCACGTTGTTGCGGCAGGCAGCGGACCTCGGGAATTCGCAGGAGATCCGCGATGAAGCCGTGGCCGTGCTCGCGCAGGGGGACATCTCGCCGATGGCGGATGCACCTTCTCTCCCAGTGGAAAATCCGCCTGCATGGAGCGGGGATGATCGCATCACCGCCAGCGAGTTTTCGCGCGATGGGAAATTGGCGCTGGCATTCCATGAATCCGGTCGCGCTTCGCTCGGTCGCGTCGGCGCGATACAGCCGGAGATTTTCTGGAAGGCCGCGGAAGGCCGTGCGGTAAAGGGCAACTTCACGGCCGATGGCGGGCATCTCGTCCTCGCGGAGACGGCGGGCGGAATGCTGTTCGCAAGCGTCGATGCCAGTGCTCCGGAGCGCGTGCTCGCGGCCCCCGGTTCGATGATCACGTTTCTCCAGATCGACGACGCGGGAAAGCGCGTCGCCATCGGTCGCGCGGATGGATTGGAAGTGTTCGATCTCTCCACGGGGACGCGGCTGTGGCGCACGGATCCCGGTCCCGTGCGATGCGTTCCCGCCTGGTCGCCGGACGGTGCGGCACTGGCGGCAGTGCTTGGCGAGACGCGCGGGTTTTCCCTCTTCGACGGAGCGACGGGCCAGCGCCTGTGGACGCAGCGAACCGATGGCTGGCCGGTCGAGTTGAAATTCCATCCCGCTGGCAATCTGCTCGCCTGCGCGACCGACGAACCGGCGCTCCTCCTCTGTGAACGGCCCGATGGCCGCGTCCGTTCCCGCATCCCTGTGGCGGCGCGCTCGGTGCGTTTTTCCGACGAAGGAACCGCGCTCATCGGCATCGATCCATCCGGCCAATCGCGAGGCTGGCGGCTGGAGGAGCCAGTGGGATTTCACGAATGGCGTCGCCCACCACACGCAGGGGCGGACGGAACGGTCTTCAAGCTCGCGCTGTCCCACGACGGACGTTTCCTCCTCACCACGGCGACCGCGGGCATCCGCATCTGGTCGGTCGCCGAGCAGCGCGAGACTGGATTCCATCCCGTCGAAAATCAGCGCATCGACGCTCCGACAGATGCGTGGTGGCTGAGCGGCGATGCGTTGGAAATTCTCGTCCAGGTTCCCGGCGGCCTGGAGCGCGTGCCCATCGATCCCGCGGGTCGCCCCGGAAATCCGAAACGCGTCGCGCGTCAGCCAGGAACCACG
>Ga0209181_10002884_pt1 | contig 27507 bp, 23 predicted proteins | sample MAT05_FD_187208 | JGI IMG/M metagenome (GOLD analysis project Ga0209181, IMG submission 187208) | Freshwater microbial communities from Lake Fryxell liftoff mats and glacier meltwater in Antarctica - MAT-05 (SPAdes) (version 2) | ecosystem: Environmental > Aquatic > Freshwater > Ice > Liftoff...
CCATGTCGGTTCTCGCGGCAAGTTGCGTCATGTTCCTGGCTCGCGCCACATCACCGAGCGCCGCAAGGAGAAGGGAGGGGTCATCTTCTTCAGCGCAAGCCGTCATATACGCCGCAATGTCTGCTTCCGGTGGTCTGAAAATACAAATTCCCCTCACCCCCAACCCCTCTCCCAAAAGAGCGCGGGAGAGGGGAGCAAAACTCAGCTTTCGACCGGTGTTGGGCGCGGGTCGCTGAATGCAGGCGCTTTTAGTGCTTGGGCGGCGGCTGATCTGGTCTCTAAAGCGGAGACGCGAGCGTCCGCGCTATGGGCGACTAGTAACACGATGTAGAATGAGGTTGCGGGCGAGTGGCAGCCATCTGTGCGATTCGGACTTATCGGGAAGAAGACTTATGCTGTATGTCGCTGCTTTTCTTATCGCTGCGCTCGGCTTGGCACACTCGTATCTGGGCGAGCGTTATATTTTGATTCGCTTGTTCCGCCGAGATAATTTGCCGAAGTTATTTGGTGGTACGGATTTTACGGTGCGTACGCTGCGATTTGCGTGGCACTTGACGACGGTGCTTGCGCTGGGGATTGCGGTGCTTTTGCTGCAAATTGCGCAGCGGAGTGACACATCTGAATTTGCGTCGACTATTGGTTGGACTTTGCTGATCTCAAGTTTGCTGCCTTTGGTGCACACGCGTGGGCGGCATTTGTCGTGGATTGTGTTGAGCGTGGCGGGAGCGCTGTGCTTGATGTCGGGTGCTGGCTAGAGGGGTAGGGCGATTGGGTGTTCTGGTCCACGGTTTTTCGAAGGAGTCGCGTGCCAGATTTTGCGGGAGGCGGAAATGCAGTGGGTTCAAAACCATTCGAAGCGTGGATTCCCGCCTGCGCGGGGATGACGAGTTTGTGTCGGGACCTACGCTTGTCCAGGGGGCAACGAAGTCGCGGTTTTTGGACAATTGCCGCTAGATTTTTACCGCACACCGCACACCGCACACTGCACACCGCACATCCCGAGTACGACGCACATGGATGTGCTGGTGGCGCGGGAGGCACGATGCCGAAAGCGGCCCGAGTCACGCACAGCACTCAAAAGAAATCTTGTCGCGGTTCGCGGCGTAGCTGTGTGAATGAGGACGGTTCCCAGGCTCTGAGGCCAATGAAAAGGCTTACGCCATGACGCTCGGATGTGGGCAGGCTCAGATCTTGGGCGACGAGTTCGTCGAGTAGGCGGGTCAAGCCGGTCATCGCTTCGCGTAGGCGGATGGCGGCGGCGCGTGAGAGCAGGCCGCCGACGAAGTGCATTTGCTCGCCGGGCGCGTCAAATCGGGTTGAGAGAAATTCGGGCAAGACTTGCTCGGCAAAGTAGCGCTGGATTGGTCCGTCTGGGCGCCAGGTGAAGTTGCGCGCGACGCGCAGCTTTATGCGTTCGAAGGGCATTAACTCGACCAATCCTAAACGCTCCAAGCGGATCAATAATCGCGTCAGTTGCGGTTTGGTGAATCGATAGGTGGCGAGGATATCCGCCTCATTCCAGCGATTGAGTGCCAGGAATGCGGTGAGCAGTAGGGCGGGATCGGCGAGGAGTTCGCGCTCTTGATCGGGCGAGAGCTCGGTCACCAACGGCTCGATGTCGCGACTCATTGTGACTACATCACCGATGTCGATGCCGATCCAATCGCATAGCTTTTCCAAGCGTTCCAGCGAGAGTTCTGCGCGCGAAAACAGGCGTTTGACGCTGGCCTCACTCAATGCCAAGACGCCGGCTGCGTGCGCGTAGTTGTAGCCGCGTGCACGTATCAGGCGCTTGAGCGCAATATGAATTGCCTGAGTTTGCTTCACAAAAAGTATCGCCTAGTGATACCCATCAGGGCGCAGCTTGCCATTATACGCAAGAAGGTTGCTCCCTGCGATTCCTTGCCGCACAGTCGGTTCAAATCGGAGGTGGCTATGGAAGTGGTGATGATCGTCGTGGTGGCGGCGGTGCTGATGCTGGGGATCGAGTGGGCGTATCCGGCGATTGTGCAACCGCAGGTGCGTGGTTGGGTGCTGCGCCTCGTCTGCATCAACGCGGTGCAGATCGCAGTGGTGGTGCTCGCCAGTGTGAGCTTCGAGCGCTATTTGCCCACTTGGCATCTCTTGGATGCACGCCCCTTGGGCGTGCTCATGGGAAGCGTGATCGGCTATGTGGCCATCACCTTCGTGTTTTATTGGTGGCACCGCGCGCGGCATGAGATTGCGTGGCTGTGGCGCTGGCACCAACTGCACCACAGCCCGGTGCGCATCGAGGTGGTGACCAGCTTCTATAAGCATCCACTGGAGATTTTGGCCAACTCGATTTTGATCAGCGGCGTGCTGCATGTGGGCTTGGGGCTGGACGCGAAAACTGCCGCGATCGTGACCGCGATCGCCGGTGTGGCGGAACTGGTCTATCACTGGAATATCGCCACGCCGCGCTGGCTCGGTTTCATCTTTCAGCGCCCGGAAAGCCATCGGCGGCACCATGAGCGCGATCACCATCGCGACAATTACTCTGATCTGCCACTGTGGGACATGCTCTTTGGCACCTTTGACAATCCGCACACCAGGCCACGCGATTGCGGCTTTGCGGACAATGCGGAGGCGCGACTGGGGCGATTCTTGCGCGGTCGGGGGCCGCAATGAATCGTCGCGAGCGATGCATGTTTCTGGCCTTGGTGGCGTTGGGATCGGTGCAAATGCTGGCTGAGGTATTCAATTTTCCGCGCATCAAAGCGTTGGCCGCGGCGAGCCAGATGTCACCGGCGATGAAGGTTTTTACGGCGCATCAAGGTTACGAAACCCATGCTGCGCGCTTCCATATCGGCTGGTGCAACGCCGCTTCAGAATGCGATTGGCTGATTCTGTCGCCAGCCAATTATTCCCAAATTGCGGGCCCCTATAACCGGCGCAATGTCTATGGCGCTGCGCTCGCTTATGGCCCCTTGCTGCGCGCCGATTCACGCTTGCGCGGCATGCATTCAAGCGTCATGGCTTACGCCTTTTGCATGCCCGGTAGCCTGCGTGTGCCGCTCGGGATGCCGAAGGATGTGCAAAAGATCTGGGTACACGTCGAGCCCTTGCGGGCGTCGCGCAGTGATCTGGACTACGCCTGGGAGACGGATTGTGCATCGTGATTATTGGAGTGGCGGCCAGTACAGCCTGTATCGCGCGGCGCTCGGTGCCTTCGTTTGCACACATTTCGCGCAACTGTTGCCGTATGCGAGTGAGTTGTTCGCAGCCGGTGGATTGCTAGCGTCGTCCGCGTTGAGCCCCTATGTCGGCGCTTTACCTAATCCGCTGGAAACTTGGGATACGCCACGAATCGCGCAATTGTTGGTTGCCATCGGTGCAGTTTGTGGGGTTGCCGTGGCGCTTGGTTTATTCGACCGCGTGGGCGCGCTGCTGGCGGCGTTAATTCTGGGTTGGCTATTTCAGCGCAATCCGCTGATCGCCAATCCCAGCCTGCCGCTGCTCGGCTGGATGCTGCTATTGCACGCTTGCGTGCCGCCACGACCTTATGGCTCGGTCGCTGCGAAATTGCGCGGCGGCGCCGATGCCAACTGGCGGCTTCCGGAACACTTGCACTTGGCTTTGTGGGTGGTGCTGGCGCTGGCCTACAGTTATTCCGGATACACCAAGCTGTTTAGCCCAAGCTGGATGTCTGGCGAGAGCATTCGAATGGTGCTGGAGAATCCGCTGGCCCGCGATCACGGTTTGCGTGAGTCGGTGTTGGCCCTGCCGGCGATTCTGCTGCAGTTGCTGACCTGGGGATTGCTACTGGTGGAGTTACTATTCGCGCCGCTCGCCCTGTTCGCACGGCTTCGCCCGTGGCTTTGGCTGACCATGCTATTGGCGCAGCTTGGATTTCTGACCTTTCTTAACTTTGCCGACCTGACCATCCCGATGCTGCTCGCGCACGGGTTGAGCTTCGATCCACGCTGGCTGAGTTCTCGCGTTCCGGTGACGCCGGTGCTGGTCTTGTTTGACGGGGACTGCGCGTTTTGTCATGCGTCCATCGGTTTTTCGGCGCAGGAGGATCAACGCAAACTACTGCGCTTCGCGCCGCTGAATGGTTTCAGCGCACGGGCTGCACTCACTGAGCAGCAGTCGGCCGACGGCATGCAAACGATTGTGGTCTTGCATAGGGATGGCCGCGAGGAACGACGCTCGCGCGCAGTCGCATCGATTCTGGAGCGGCTCGGTGGGCTTTGGTATCTATGCGGCCGCCTCCTGCGCTGCGTGCCGCGCCGCGTGGCTGATCTCGGCTACGATTTGCTTGGGCACTTTCGATATGCGATTGCCGGCCGGCAGTCGGCGTGTCGTAGGCCAAGCGCAGCCGTTTCTGCGCGTTTGTTGCGTTGAGTTTTCTACTCGATTTCAATCTTTCTGAAGACTCAGTGGTTGGATTTGGAATCGGAATTCTGGCATCGGCGGTGGGGATTTTATTCGCGTTGCAAGTCTCGTCGGATCGTCCTTCAAATGATGGAAAACAGCTCAATGCCATTTTCGAGGATAATTGTCGCCTTAATCATTGTCTCTGCCGCCCCCACGCCCGTCTTTTCAGGCGAGAGTGTGTGTTACGGAACTGCGCAATCTGGCCGCTTGGAGAATGGCGTTCAATTGCCCATCGGTGGTCGTAATTTTAGTAGCTACAGTGCGGCGGGGTGGTTAGCGGGGCGTATGTATCTGCACAGCCAAGTGGCGGAGGTGCTGCTTAGCACCTTCAGGGAACTGGAAACTTCGGCGCACGATAAATTATTCGTGGTGGGCGAGACCGGTCCGGCATTGGGCGGACGTTTTCCGCCACACCGAACGCATCAGAACGGCACATCCGTTGACTTTATGGTTCCGGTATTGCTGGATGGGAAATCGGTATCACTGCCAACCAGCCTGACCAATCAATTCGGTTACGGCATCGAGTTTGATGATCGCGGGCAATGGCAATCTTATCAGATTGATTTTCACGCGATGGCCGAGCATTTGTATCAGTTAGACGTGCAAAGCAAAGCGAATGGGCTCGGCATTGTACGAGTTATTCTGGAAGTGCCGTTGCAAAAATATTTGTGGAAAACGGCGCGCGGACCGTATTTACGCCAGAATATCACCTTCTCAACTCGCCAGGCCTGGGTGCGTCATGATGAGCATTATCACGTCGATTTTCGGGTGAAATGCAAGGCGCAGAAGTTTTGATTTCTTCGGAAATCGTCAAGAACGGCTTATCTGAACCCGCTTCGTGCTTGAGTTTGGCTGTTGTGTTCAAGCTCAGTGTTCACGCACGCCTCAAGCTTTAGCCTTCAGAGGCCTAGATCAGAAGAGATCTGAGCCCGACGCGTGCTTGCGGCTACCATCTCTGCGGCTTTGTGTGCGGTTCGCTGTTCACGAGATGCTCGCCTACACCTCGGAGTGTTCATGATAAAATGGTAGGCTAGCGTTTAGATTTCGTTCTTTGACGATCATTCGGTGGAGTTCTATGACCTCGGCTAGTCCATGAGAACGCATGGCACGCTAATCAAGTGGAATGAGGCGCGCGGATTTGGGTTTATTGGCCAGGATAGCGGTGAAATTTTCGTGCACATCTTAGCTTTCCCGCGCGATGGTCGGCGCCCGCAGCTTCATGAGCTGGTTTCGTTTGAGACAGAGCTTGGGCCGAACGGAAAAATGCACGCCGTGCGCGTGACGCGAGCTTCGGATGTACAGTCCATGCATCGTAAGAAATCTCCAGTCCGTGCTGGGTCCAATCGTTTTTCTGCCGCGATTCTTATGGCCTTGGTGCTGGGCTTGGGCGTATTCGTTTACGCAAAGTTTTTCAATCGAACCCTGGTGACGACGCAGCAGACCACGGTAAGACCCCGTGCGCAGCCAGTCGCGGCACCGCGGGCCGCGTTTAGCTGTGACCATCGGAAGCATTGCTCGCAAATGACATCGTGCGAGGAAGCGCATTATTTCCTGGCGAATTGTCCTAACACGCAAATGGACGGAGATGGTGACCGCGTGCCATGTGAACAGCAGTGGTGCGGCTGAGTGAATCGACAGCCACGATTCGGTTGACGAATTGAACGTCGAGAGCCAAAGCAGCCCTCACCCCCAACCCCTCTCCCAACAGAGCATGGGAGAGGGGAGCGAGACGCGCGGATTAATGGCTTGTGGTTACAAATTATTTGATCGCGGAGACTGTCTCCCCAAAAATCATAGGAGCGGGGGTAACCACGCGGCCTGTCGCTGCAGTATCCTTGGCGCGCTGAAAGTTAACCGAAAATATGACCAGCGCCGCAATGGGACCGCCGAAAAAAGCAGTCATCCAACAAGCGGTGGGCGAGTAAAGCGGTTTTGACGCGGTTGCGGCATCGAGTGAGGGTTGCAGCAAGTCATCGATCATCGTCGACGCGGTCACTCGTTCGGCTTAAGACTCGTGGACGATTGCCGAAGACGACGGAATGCACAAGGGCAGTGCCGTGGAAATGTCGAATCGCTAGCCGCTCGCAAGATGTGCGGATGACGTAAGAATCTCCGCCGGACCTGTCGACGCGGCTTCACATTTGGCGATCGCCTTGGCCCGTCACGCAGAAATGGAGCGTTGCCAATGCGTGACGGATTCGATCGCCAAGTATTGCCGTATTTGCTCGCGCCATACGCACGCGCCTACAATTTCTGCACAATCACCGGGGCAAGCACCTGATTACGACGAAGCTGGCGCTAAAATGCGTCATTGAAAGGCTTCTGGAGATAACACATGAACTGTCAGCAGGTCGCTTCGGGCAGACAACGCACAACTGGATCGCGCAAGCCGAGCCAACAGGTGCGTATCGTGGGGCTGATCATCCTCGGCGTCGCCGCGGCTGGCGTGCGCGCGGGTGTGCCGAGCTACAGCAACTTTCAGTTGCAAGCGCGAACCAATCTGATTGTGAACGACAACGGCTTCAATCTGCCGCCGGGGTCGTCGTTTAATAGCATCACAGCGCACATCGACGACCAAGCACGCGTGAGTTTCCCGGTGCAAGTGGTGCCAGTTGGCGGTAGCAGCGCGCCGGGCATTTGGTTCGGCAGTGGTGGCCTCGGTGCTTTGGTCTACACCGGACCCGTGGATGCGCTGATCAGCAGCGAGACGCATCACAATGCTGCGGGGACCATCGTATTTTCGTTGTCTGATACCGGCGGCGCCGATGGCATTTATCGCTACGAGCCCTTGACCACATTGGCGACGCGAGTTTCCACCTCGCCATTGTTTCCAAACTCTTACAGCAATGTGCGTATCACCGGCGCCGGGGCCGTCGGCTATCAGGCGAACTTCGCGAGCGGGCGCGGGCTTGCATCAACTGGCGGTGGCACTTTTCTGCATGTGTCCAATCGCGCGCTCGATCCGAAGAGCCCGTGGACTTTTATCTATACGCCTGCCTTCAACACCCAACGTGTACATTTCGCCAAGGTCGCCACGAGTGGAGATTTTGTCACTGCGACCGAGATCCGCCGCTTCGATAGCGCTGGCATTTCGCAACGCTTAGCGGCCAATCGAGGTACTGATTCCTCATCGGTAATTCGTCAGTTCGATAATGGCCTCGCGGTGAATAATACCGGCGTGATCGCATTTATTGCCGTCCGTGACAGCGACGGTCGCCGCGCCGTGTATCGCAGCGATGGCATCACCCAAACCGAGTTGGCCGCTGTAAATCCGGCCGGGCCCATCACCGGGCTGGATTTTTTCCGCCCAGCAATCAATGGCGACGGCTTGGTCGTGTTCCGCGCTGTGGATGCGGGCGGCCAAGCCATTTATGTGAGTGATGGCGTCACGCTCAGACGCATTATTGGACGCGGCGACGTGCTGTCGACCGATCTCGGTCTCGCGCAAATCGGCCAGAACAATGCTAGCGATGCGGTGTTCTCTGGCGCGCCATCGATCAATGCCAACGGTGATGTCGCTTTTATCGCGGCCTTGCACCCGGACGGCAACAATCAGATTGAATGGGGCACAGGTGTATTTGTGGCCTCCGCTAATCTCGATACGGTTTTCGCGAACGGTTTCGAGTGAGTATTCATTTGCGCGTTCGTCTAAGTGCTAGTCGTCATCCTCGCGAATGCGGGGATCCAGCGCTTTTGCTAAGCCGGTGAGTGACATGTTTCTCCGTCGGCACGAATAAGCGCGCGCGAAATCGAGGTTCAGATGCAGGCTGCTCACATCGAAGCCGTGCGTTTTGCCAATCGCGGTAAGTAGACCGAGCTGCATCGAGGGTGCGTTGGTGGCCAGAAAGGGCATCGCCACCAGGGCAACGCGAAATGGCGCCTCTGACGAGACCTCGTTCGCGAGAACCGCGGAATCGGCTTGTGGCTGATCGAGCATGCTCATCGTTAATCGCTTTGCATCTGCAGCAAAGAAGTCGACATGTTGTGCTCCGATGGTCATGGCTCAGGTCGACCGTTACTGACCCGTACGCTGCATCGTGTGCTCAGCGATCACCGATTGCGAAAATAATTTCGATGAAGTGCTGTGCTGGATCCAGTCGACGTCCGGACTGCGAGAGGTTGAGGTGCGTGCTTGCGGCGCAGATGATCGGGTTAGAGCGCTCGCGATCTATCCACCGCGTACGAATATGACGGTAAAAATACGTTACGTTGCCAATTTGAACTCCTCTGAGTGGCGTGGGAGCGCGCTCGAGGAAAGCAGCCTCACCCCAGCACCTCCCAAGCTGGGAGACGGGAGCGAGGCTAAGGATTGCGATGCCGCGATTGCAGGCGTGCGTCAATGTGCCGCGGCATCACAAGCCGATCAAGCTGCGCGCACGCACTTCTGCGAGGGTCCAATCGCGCACCAGTTTGCCGTTCTCGTAGACGGTCTCCAATGCGTGCCGGTAACCGTCAGGAGGCGTTGCATCCTCTATGCGCTGCGCCGACGACGGCACACTCATTGTTCGATACAGATCCTGCTCTGCATGGTGCACCAGCGTCAGGCGACCACGCTTTGAGGTCTTGCCCTTGTCGGTGATCGGATCCTTGTAGACATCGCGCCACTGACCATCCACGCGCGCGGCCGAGCATTTCAGCGCGAATTTTTGTGTGTCTCGGTCCAGTCGCTGCAATAGCGCGCCGCCCATGCCAAAGGCTAAGTTGTCTGCTGAGAATCCGGCTGCGGTAATGCGCTCAAGGATTTGTCGAATGCTATTCGGATTCACGCCATCGCCTTGGATCACGCGCACGTGTTTGAGCACGCGGAAACCTTTGCCATTGGTGGTGCTGCCGAAATGCGCCTCTAAGCGTTCAAGGCATTGATGGACCACATCTACCGGTTCGCCTGAATCCGGCCGGATCACAACGGTGGCGCCAGATTGAATCACTTCATCGCGCAGCGTCTGGCCCCAGTGCTGGTCAATGGCTTGGTAGATGTCGTAGCTATCAGAAACGACGGCAACCAGGGCGCCCGGTTTGGCGAACTGGCGCAACATGTTTCGATAGGCATCGACTTCGTGCTCGCGGCCCCAACTGGTGATCGTGCTGTGCTCGGCGGCGGGGATGGAATAGCCGGCCATCTGCTCGTGATAGTAGGCACGCGCCGTGAGCACGCCAGAGACGGTATCTGTGCCCAAAAAATTGACCAGATGCGCAGCGCCGCCAATGCCAGCCGATTGCAAGCTGGATACGCCACGCGCACCGAAATCATGCAGCTTGAATGGCAACTGGCCGTCAGGGTCGTCCGAGGTTTTGAGCAGAAATTTGCGAATGGTGCGCTTCGCGTGCCAGCTCACCGTGGCCACGGTGACCGGATACCACAAGCGCAATAGCAGCGTTTCCAGATACGAAGGCAACCAAAACGCTTCTGCATCGGTCGATTCGATGGTCACCAAAGCTTGGTGCGTCGGCACCACGCTGCCCTCGGGCACGGCGCGAATACGGATCGGCAGGCGGCCGCCATGCACGTCGGCAATGCGATGCCAGCCGCTCTCATTAAATGGTTCACCGTGCGCGGCAAAGAAATCGCGCGCTTCATCGACGTCGGCGTGCGTGATCGGGCGCAGCAGCGATTCTTTGATGATCGCCTGCAGGCCGAAGAACAGCGTGCGCTCATATTGGCCGCCGCGTGATTCGACGTAGAAGAAGGTGCTGTCGGTGCCCGGTGGATACTGCAACCAGTGACTGGCCTTGTAGCTATCGGTATCGAGGATCAAGTTGTCTAGATGGCGCATGACGGAAGCTCCTTCGCGTCGAAGAATCTGCGGTCTATCCGCAGGAGGGAATCGTGGGATGAATACGGATCGCTCAGCCGCGACCGACAAAGTATTCGAGGATGTGCAAATGATCTTCGAAGAGCTGCGAACCCATATCGAGTGCATCACTCAAAGCGTACCAGCGTGCCTTTTCGGCATCGTCGCCGCCTTTGACCGGCGGTAAGTCGCCAGATGGGAACTCAAAGTGAAATGCATGGGTGATGGTGCGGCCGCGCATCGAACGATCGGGATGATCAAACACGCGCTGTCCGCGAATGGATCCGCGCAGCACGGGCACCGGAAGTTTCAGCCGCGTTTCTTCGCGCAACTCGCGAATGCACGCATCCAGAATGCTCTCGTTCGGCTGTATAAATCCGCCCGGCAGCGCCCATAAGCCTCTGCCAGGCTCGGATCGACGTTTCACCAGCAATACATGACCCGAATGCACGACCACCGCGTCCGTGGTCACAAAGGTGGGCGGGTAGGGCGCCTTGGCCCAACCGGCGCGATAGTTCTCAATAAAGCGATGCTCGGCGACCAATTGTGTGTATGCGGGCGAAGTTGCGCGGAAGGCATCCAGCATCTCGAACACTGGCGTAGGTACATTGGCTTGCAGCATGCGCATGGCGCCAGGCAAATCGTCCGAGGCCAACAGATAGCGACGCAAATCGGTTGCTGACATCGTTTCGCTGCGACGCACGTCGACTAGCGGCCACTGCGGGAATTCCGCCAAGTAATAGCTGCTGGCGTCCTTGTCCTGCCCGATCAAGCCGACGCGCGACGATGCGTCAGCGCGATCAAGCGTCATTGCTTCGGCGACCGCGCGCTGCACACCGGCGATCCATTGAGATTCGTTGTAGAGATGATCCCGAATAGAACCCAGGATCAATCGATCACCAAAGGGTTCGAGCGCCGCGCGGATCATCACCGTGCGTTCGGAGGCAGACCAGGGATTGCGCAGTGTGCGCGGCGTCTGCGCAGAGCCCACCAGTACGATGAGCTTCAGTGCGCGCTCAAGGGCGTGACGGGCGACAAAGGCATGGCCGTTGTGGAACGGCTCAAAGCGCCCAATAAAGACCAAATAATCAAAGTCCATGAGGCTCCCTCACGGTGAATGGGTGTCCAGGTCTTTCCCGGACGCGATCTACGATACGCCAGTGTCGGCAATGCGCAAGGTGTGTAGGGGCGTCATGCGGCGGCCATTCAGTTTTAGGGAAACGCTAGAAACCGCGGCGAGCGGTTCGAGTGCAAGGCGCTGCGTGACGGCCCGCCGCCGTAAAGCGTCAAGCTGACCGAATGGCGATCAACATAACCTACAAAACGAATGGTGAGCTGATCAACTCGGGCAATGCCCGCCGGTTTTAAGCCATGCGCGAATGAGCTCGGCGAACTGCGCTTGCGTGCCGGGTGCAGGCGTCTGGTTTGCGCCTGGATTCCAGCCCCAGCCAACAAGCGAATCCTCGGCCATGTGGTGAATGAGCTCGGCGCTATCCATACCGCCGTTGCGTTTGCGATCCTGCAACTGCTTACAGATTTCGCCCAAACTTTTGCCTTGCCAAGCCATCGAGGCAGGAGCGACCGCCCATTTTGGATGGCCCGGAATTCCCGCCGCATCGTAGTTGCTATCCTGATGGCAGGTGTTGCAACGCATGCCAAGCGCACCATGCCCATCAACACCGCGCACAACCCACGGTTCGTGCGGGCGCAGGGTGTCCGTCTGCGTTGGCCGCTCACTGACAGGATGGCAATTCATGCAGCGTGGATGAGTGATGACCTTCGCTGCCTCTTCAAACAACGCGACGGAGCGCGCTTTCTTCGGCGAGATCGAGTCGAATTCAGAGACTTGGCGTAAGCCTTGCGCGTCGGTGGCTGTGCCAACGGTTTCGGCCGCAATATCAGTTGATGCGACGAGTGCGAGACCCAACGCGCAGATTGCCTGTCGCAGCCTGATCCTCGGCATCACACGCCTCCTCTGACCATCGGCAGTTCTTGTGGGCGATCGCGCCCCAGCCGCGCCAGCGCGTTCGCGACGGCAGGACCGATCGGTGGCACACCGGGTTCTCCGACGCCAGTGGGCGGGGCACTCGATGGCACCATGACCACCTCAATCTGCGGCATTTCGTGTATGCGCAACGACCGATACGTGTCGAAATTGCGTTGCACCGGGCGCCCCGCGCGCAGTGTGATTTCGCCGTACAAAATGTGCCCGAGCCCGTAGCCGATGCCGCCTTCCATCTGCGCACGCACAATGTCCGGATTGACCACCACGCCGCAATCGACGGCGCACCAAACTTTGTGCACGCGTGGCTCGCCCTTTTCGTTCATCGAGACTTCGGCGATCTGCGCAACATAGGTGCCAAAAGATTTCACGATCGCCACGCCGCGCGCGCGCCCGTCCACAGCTTGAGGACCCTTCCAATCGCAAGCCTTGGCGACCGCACGCAGGACGCCAGCAAATCGCGGGTCATCACCGAAGCTAGCGATGCGGCCCTCTACCGGATCAAGGCCGGCGGTCTGCAGCATTTCGTCCATGAAGCATTCGACCGCATAGCCTGTGTGCGTGGCCCCCACAGAGCGCCACCAAAGCGTTGGTACGATGCCCGGCTGAATGTGTAGCTCGCAGCGGAAATCTGCGAATTTGTATGGGATTTCACTGGCGCCTTCAACCATGGTGCTGTCGACACCGTCCTTGATCATCATGGCGGCAAAGCCGGTGCCTTCGGCGAAGGACTGACCGACGATGGTGTTCTTCCACACGGCTGGCTTGCCGTCACGAATCGCGCCTTGCATCAAGTGCAGGAACAGCGGGCGGTAGCGGCCACCTTCGAGATCGTCTTCGCGTGTCCACATGAGCTTGATGGGCCGCGAGGTGCCGAAGGCCTTGGCAACCTGCGCCAGTTCGGCAGCGAAATCACCATCTGGCTGCGCACGCCGCCCGAAGCTGCCTCCTGTCAGCGGCGTATCAATTTCCACTTTATCTGGCGTAATGCCAAGGACGCTGGCGATGGCACCCTGATCAATGGTCGGGATCTGGCTGCCGAAGCGCGCCTTGGCGACTTGCCCGTCCCAATGCAAGAAGCCGTCGAGCGGCTCCATCGGCGCGTGCGCCAGAAACGGGAAGGTGTACTCGCGCAGGAGCATATTGTCTGCGGTCTCAAGCGCAGCATTGGCATCGCCATGATTGCTGGCAACTGCACCTGGAATGCCACTGCGTGCTGCGGCGCGATACTGCGCGTAAATCTCGTCGCTACTGCGCATTTCTGCGCTTTGCGTATCCCATTCGATTTTCAGTTGCGCACGTCCCTTTAACGCCGCCCACGTGTTTTCGGCATACACGGCGACGCCGCTTGGAATTTCTTTGACGGCGACCACGCCGCGCACAGCCAGCGCATCACCGGCCTCAAACGACTTGAGCTTCGCGCCGAAGTGCGACGTATGAGCGACCACCACGGTCAGCATCTTTGGCGCGTAGATATCGATCGCAAACTTGGCGCTGCCATCGCTTTTACCTGGACTGTCCAATCGTTTGACCGCGCGCTCCTTGCCGATGAGTTTGAAATTGGCCGGATCTTTCAGCACGACATCTTTAGGCTGAGGGATGCTTGCTGCGGCGTGCGCGAACTCACCGAAAGTGCCGCGCCGGTCACTGGCCGCGTGTTCGATCACGCCGCCGTTGACGGTCAGTTCCGATGCGGCAACTGTCCACGCCTGGGCGGCTGCCTGAACCAACATCGCGCGCGCCGTGGCGCCGGCCTTGCGCATCTGTTCATAGGATTCGGCAATGGCATTGGAGCCACCGGTTCCCTGCATCGGTCCAAACTGCAAGTTGTTGTACAACTTGGCATTGGCCGGCGCGTGCTCGGCACGCATTTGCGACCAATCGGCGTCCATTTCCTCGGCCACCAATGTGCTCAAACCAGTGAATGGACCCTGGCCGAATTCGATGTGCTTGATCAACACGGTGATCAGATTGTCGCTACCGACACGCACAAAGGCATTCGGCGCGAACGGCGTCACGGTAGCAGCCTGCGCGAATCGTCCCGGCGGCGTCAGATAGACGCCAACGACCAAACCCGCTGCGGCCTTAAGCAAATTTCTTCGGGAAAGCGCGGCTGTGGTGAGATTCATGTGCTAGCTCTCCAAAGCGGCGGCAGCGTCGTGGATAGCTGCGCGAATACGCACATACGTTGCGCAGCGGCAGATGTTGCCATTCATGGCGAGGTCGATGTCGTGATCGGTGGGCTTTGGCAGCATCTTCAGCAAAGCAACCGCGCTCATGATCTGGCCAGACTGACAGTAGCCGCATTGCGGCACATCGAGCGCCACCCACGCTTTGCGTACAGCATCGGCTTCGGCGCCCGCAATCGATTCGATGGTGGTGATTTCATGATCGCCCACCGCTGAGACCGGAATCGAGCACGAGCGCAGCGGCTGGCCATCCATGTACACGGTACAGGCACCGCATTGCGCTACGCCACAACCGAATTTGGTCCCGGTCAGGCGCAGATCGTCGCGCAGTACCCAGAGCAATGGCGTGTCTGCTTCGACATCCAGATCGTGCATCTTGCCGTTGACTTTGATCGAGTAGGGCATAGCGATTCCTCGTGAAGCGACGCCGCGCGGCGCGCGCGAACAGCAACGAAAGGGAACCTTAAAGAAACCGTAGCGAGCGATCCGAGTGCAAGGCGCGCGGAGCGCAGGAAGCGCAATGTACTTGGCCGTACATGAGGATTCCGAGCGCCGCGCAACGCCGCAATCGGACTGCGCAGTAGGTTTCTAGAGGTTCCCGAAAGCTTGGGTCTGAGTCGCATCATAGTGGCATCACATTACGCGCAACTCTACGCCGCACACGACAAGATTCCACTGCGAGTCTTGCGTGGCGAGTGCGGTGACCACCGCGCGCAATTCGTTGCTCCCAGAAGTCGGATTGCAGTTTACGCAGAGCCGAATCGCTGCAGCGTTGTGCTTCATTCAAGGGGGATTTGGCCACAGCCTTTTTCCTTTTCGTCAGATCGACACGGTGCGCGTAAGATCTCCGAATGTGTCTGCGAGGAAGCCACTATGAGAAAACGCAAGCTGTGTTTTACGCGCGCTAAGCTCCCTCTTGCTCGCCTGCCTGATGCAATCGACGCAGGCCTTCGGCCAGACACAATCTGGATGGTGGTGGAATCCGATACAACCAGGACGCGGATTCTTCATTGAGCAACAGGGCACGACGATCTTCTTCGCGGGCTATTTGTATGCCGACAATGGACGTGCCAGTTGGCTAAGTTCGGCGATGCGTTTGACAAGCACGAATGATTTCAGTGCTCCCTTGCAGATTTTTAGCGGCGGTCAGACCTTGACCGGACCTTGGCGGCAGAATGTGGAAGATCAGCCCATAGGCCAAGCGCGATTGCAATTGAGCGCTACACAGCATGCATTGCTGACGTGGCCAGGCGGCGGTGTGCAGATCGAACGCGCGGAATTCGTCGCCGGAGGGCTCAGCTCAACCAACTCGGTTGGGACACCGCAAACCGGCTGGTGGTGGAATTCGTCAGAGCCTGGACGTGGATTTTCCATCGAAGTTCAGAACGGCGTGATGTTTCTGGGCGGCTTCATGTACGACGACTCCAGCCGCCCGATCTGGTATTTGTCGAGGGCAGGCGCCAATGACTGCGCTAGCGCAATACAACGGAGTCTGGTCGCAATACGGCAATGGACAAACGCTACTAGGGCCATATCGTCCAGCTAATTTAGTGAATGCGGGTGTTGGATCCGTCGCCATCGCGTTTTCAACCCCGACCGAAGGCATCATGACCATGTCCAATGGCCAAGGGATCCCGATCACAAGATTCATCTTTGCTTCGCGGGATTAGGCCAGGTCAGGTGGGCAGAGCCGTCATCTGGAAGTAGCGGCGCGAAATCTCACCGCGCTTGGCTATACAGTTGCGCAATCGACGATTACGATATGGCCATGAGGCTGTGAATGGAGCCGGGCGTTTTTACCGGTAGTGCACCGCTGATAGCCGCGGATCAAAGTTTGGCGAAACTTGAAGCCCGTGGTCGATCCAATGAAAATTTTGGCGTCGGGGGACAGCATGCGCGGCCTAGTGTGGGCGATTATCGCGATGTGGGGGACGCTGGTTGGGGCGCAAAGCCCGACAGAGCGCCCGCCACTGACCACACAAGAGCGCATGGCAGCCTGCGCTGAAGCCGAGGATGGTGCGCCAGAGCGCGCGATAGCCTTGGCCGACAGCGTGCTGGCAGAGGGTACCAGTGTCCCGATCGACCTCCGTGCGAGTGCCTTGGGTTGTCGCGGCTGGGCATTAGTCGGATTGGGGCGCAATCAGGATGCGCGCAACGATGCTGCTGAATTGCAGAAATTGCTCAGAGTCATACCCGCGGGCCCGCCGCGATTGTCGCTGCTGCGTCGCGCAGGCGGCATTCTGCATCGCAGCGGCGATCGCATCGGTGCCGTGGATCTCTACGGAAAAGCGTTGGCAGAGGCTGAAACTGCGGGACTTGAAGCCGAGCGCATTCCAATTCTGATTAACCTTGGAGTGCACCATTCTGAGTTCGAGGAACACGAACGCGCGCGGGTGAACTACGAGCAAGCGCTCGCCTTGATGGATGTGGTGGACGACCACCGTTACGAAGCGCCGGTGCGCTTCAATCTCGGCCTGACGCTCAACGGTCAGGAAAAATACGTTGATTCGCTGCCGCATTTGGAGCGCGCCCTCGCGCTGGTCCGTGACGGCAAATTGGGTGGTCCAGAACAAGAACTGCAAGTTAAAGTCGCGTTAGCCACGGCGCTGCAGCGTGTTGGCCAAATTGAGCGCGCGAACGCCATAATTGAGCGTGTGCGCAAGTCAGATCTGGTAGAGAAGGATTTCGCCATCAACACGCAGTTCAAGGTGATTGATGCCGAAAGACTCGCCAAGTCTGGAAAGTCGGCTGAAGCCATAGCTATCTTGCAGTCGATCAAATCCAGCGGCGTGAACGATTTACTCTATCAGAGCTCGCAGCGTCTGCTTGCGACCGTGCAGCATGAGGCGGGACGCGATTCCGACGCGCTCGATACGCTGTGGAAGCTGTATGACATTCGCGAGGATTTCCTGCGCGGCCAGAACCACGAACGCGTGGCTGCCTTGGAAGCCCATTTGCGCGATCGAGAGCAACGCACAGAGTTGCAGCGCTTGCAAGAATACGGCGCGTTGCAGACCGTGGCGCTTGCGCGGACACGACAAGTCAATTGGCTTGCCGGTGCGGCCATCGCGACCTTGCTGATATTCGGATTCACCGTATTTGCGTGGCAGCGCCGAATGAACCGACGTTTGGACATCGCCAGCCGCACGGATCCACTCACGGGCTTGTCCAACCGTCGCGACATGACCGAACGCATGCGTTTGCACTTCAATCGGCCAGCAGCAGAGCAGCAAGCGATGTGCCTATTCGTGATCGATATTGATCACTTCAAGGCGATCAATGATCGCCACGGCCACGATGCGGGTGATCAATTGCTGCAGGCGCTGGCGCACCGATTGAGGGCGGTACTGCGCACTGAGGATGCGGTGGCGCGCTGGGGCGGGGAGGAATTTCTGGTGTGCGCGCAAATCAACAGTGTTCAGACGGCGCAGGTACTTGCTGAACGCATACGTGCGCGCCTATCGCCGTCTTTCGACTATCGCGGCGCCGCTATGCAGGCCAACGTATCGATTGGATTTGCGCCCCTACATATGCCTGGTGCAACAGTGAGTCGTGGTTTGCAAAGCAGCATGATCGTGGCCGACGCTGCGCTCTACATTGCCAAATCGGCTGGTCGCGATGGCTGGGCGGGCTTCTGGATTGAGCGCGCAATGGACGATTGGCCGGCCGAGCGCATTGCCAACGAACTTAAACTCGCGCGCTCACGTGGCGTGGTTTCATTGACTGCATCACGCCATGTCATGGAGCCGCTGTACGCTATTGCCTGAGTTGCCCTGTCGCTTGGACATATCCAGTCCATTGGCAAAGGAACGCGCAACGCAGCGCAGCGCAGCAATCAGCCCGCACAATGGGTTTTTTTGCTATGTACAGCGCCAAGCACGCGGGGGCGCAATCGCGTCGTCGCGGTGGGTGAATTTACGGCCGCGACCGCCAGTTAGTGCGGACAACTGATCTGCTGCGAAAGGGCACCGATGGTCGACGAAGCGCAACTGGAATTATCAGCGCAGCGTTCAATGCAAGGCTTGCGTGAGCTGCTGGCTATGGTCGATGTTGAGGCCACACCAATGCTTGCCATTCTGAGTTTGGCGCAGCATGAATTCGCATCTGCGCTGGCGATTTGCGAGAACGATTTTGTTCAAGCGCGGCTGCGTTTTGCGGATTTGTTTAAGGTGGAGATCAATCACTTCGGCTCGCGCATCAGTTCGCGCGATGTCAGCACCGCCGTCTTGAAAAGGCAAGGCATGGCTGCTGCATTGGTCGCCGATTTTTTAGGCGATATTCCGGCAGATTGCTACATCTGGGTCATGCGCGTCGACTGGCCGGAAGCGAGTGCGCTATTCAATCCGCGAAACAAAGCTGCGCTATTCACGTCGCCCGATCACTGGTTGCTATCGACGCTGCTCCCGGAATTTTCCGAACTGGCGCCCGACGCGCCGCGCGCAGGGGTGGAATCACCGCGTTTCCTGCGATTGCTATCGGCCAAGGATGCGCGGCCAAATCTCGTTGGCGATGCTTTACGCCATCTGGAAGTGGGTGCGGGCGCACCCCGTGACGCACTGCGAGAGCTGCTCAGCGCGGCTCGCGGCCTGGAGACCCTGGTCTTGCGCGAAAGCGCCTTGTTGGAGAGCGGAATTTTCGACAATCTCGCGCTCCCCATGCTGCGCCGGCTGGATCTACTTGATGCAGCGGCTTTGACTGAATCGGGTTGGGAGCGTGTGCACCAATGGCCTAGTGTGCGCCGGCTGAAAATCGATCGTTTTGGAGTGATGCCGGGCAGCTTCGCTGTATTACACTCGATCGGCGACACGGCATTTTGGACAGCGCTTGAACATCTTGACCTGCGGCTGTCCGCGAGACAAAGCACATTGGATCCATCAATCTGGGCGAATGTGTGGGCCCATAAACGCTTCGAATTAACCTTCATGCGCTTACGATTTGTCGATCAAGCGATGCTCGCCGCGGTTTGGCAGGGACGTTTCGATGTCTTGGCCGAACTCGATATTTCGCGTAATGACTTGCGTGATGGCGCAGTCGAGGCACTACGCGATGCAGTGCTACCAGCATTGCGCGCGCTGGACATTCGAAGAAACAGCATTGCCGATAGCAGTCTGCGGAAGTTCGCGATGCAGCATGGATTCCCGAGGCTTATGCGCGTTGCGATCGATGTATCGAGCGACGAAATCGAGAGCTATCACGATTGGAACGGCGCGCTGGTGGGTAGCGGTCCAGTTCCACTCAGCGCTGACGCGGTGCAGGCGGAGTACTTGGCGCCGGTGGGACTTGGCATCTTCCCTGGGTTCGACGATTCCATGTGAAGGCTGCGAGATGCTGAATGAATTTCGCGCCATGTCAAATTTCATACCAGCCATTCAGAAAGGGAATTGCATGCTGCATTCCACACGAAGTCGGCCGTTGGCCCGACAACCGCCGGCAACATGCGGCACGCGAAGGAGGCACAAGATGAAACGGTTTCTTGCAGTGACATTGGGGTTGGTACTCGGTGCGACAGCAGTCACGGCCTCCGCACAAGGATATTCGCGTGGCCGCGACGAGGGTGGTGCTCGAGGTGAGGCGCGCGAGATTTCCCAAGGTGGCAACCGCGATGACGCTGGCCGCGGCGATGGCAATCGCGTTGAAGGTAGCGATGGCGATCGCGGTGGTCGTGGCGAAGGCGGCGGCAATCGCGGCGGCAATCGCGGCGACGCCAATGCACAGCGCCAGCCGACGCAGGGCTTCGCCGTGCCGAGCGGCGATGGTCCCTCTAACCAGGGTCAGTCGCGCGGAGGCAATTACGGACTTGCAGGTCAGCTACAAGGCGGCAGGCAGGATTCCGGCTATCGCGGGGATAATCGTGGCAACCGCGACGACAACTGGGGTAACGGGCGGGGCGACGGCGGTTGGAGCAATAATGACCGCAGGCATGGCAACTACAATGATCGACGTTGGAACAATAACGATCGACGTTGGGACTACAATGATCGTAGCCGTTGGCACAATGGAAACCGACACTACGGTGGTGATCGACGTTGGACCGGCAACTACAGTTGGCGCAATAGCTGGAACAATAGCTGGTCAGGCAACCGTTACCGTGCCTCCTCGCGCTATTACTACCCGCGCGGCTACTCCTCACGCCTGTCTTGGTCCATCGGTTTTCGCCTACCCAGCGCGTTCTACGGTTCGAGTTACTATGTTGACTACCGTCCGTATGGTCTAGCGCCGCCGCCGTACGGCTATCGTTGGATTCGCGCAGATGGTGATTTGTTGCTGGTCGACCTGTCCAACGGTGAAGTGGTCGACGTGATCAACGATTTCTACTACTAAGCGTTAGCGCTCCACACCGCAAACCCGAACGGCGCCGCAAGGCGCCGTTCTTCGTTGCGCAAAGCGAGGAAAGGCCGTGGCGAGACTAACGGGCGTTATGGTGCCAACCGCGCTCGGCTGTTGGCGCTCATGCAATCAAAGCCGATGCCAAGTAAGCTCGGCATCGGCACGGTCAAAGCCACAGGTTCAGCCAGCGATCTTGACCACCCACGCGCAATAGTTGTCCATCCACTTTTGCAGGAACGGCCGACTGGATTCGCCGATGCTGCCGTCAGTATCGAAAACGCCCTCGCGCGCATGAATGTAGCCTTCCGGTTGGCCCATGGTGTGCACGTCGAGATAGGCCAGCACATTACGCAGATGCTGTTGCGCCATTGCAGTACCCATCGCGCCCACGGATACACCGATCACACCCGCTGGCTTTCCAGCCCAGGCATTTTTGCCATAGGGGCGTGATGCGTGGTCCAGCGCGTTCTTCAACACGCCAGGCATCGAACGGTTGTATTCCGGCGTGACCAAGATCAATCCACTTGCGGCGCTGACATCGGCTTTGAGTTGCTTGACGCTATCGGCCTGATCGGCATCGTCATCCTGGTTGTACAGCGGCAAATTGTCGATGCGCAGCGTCTTAAAGCTGAACTCGGCAGGTGCGAGCTTGATCAGTCCATCGGCCAGCTTTCGGTTCAATGATTCCTTGCGCAAACTGCCAACAACCACGCCAATCGAATACACGCTCATGCCTTTTCTCCATAACTATTTGCGGATGGGTAGCCGAATCAATGCGCGATTGCGGTCTCGTGTTCGTCCGGTTTTTCCACCTCGAGGCGGCGAATCTCTTTCGCGATGGCTTCCGGCGAACGCGTGAAGCGCGCCAAAAGCACATAGAAGGCCGGCACCACGAACAGACTCAGCATGGTTGAAAAGACGACGCCAGTAATGATGACCACACCGATAGCAATGCGGCTATTGGCACCGGCCCCATGACCGAGCGCCAAGGGTAGGGCACCGACCACCGTGCACACCGACGTCATGATGATCGGGCGCAGACGAACAGATGAGGCCTCGATCACGGCGTCGACGATGCCGCGGCCTTCGTCGCGCAACTGGTTGGCAAATTCAACAATCAGGATGCCGTTCTTTGCCGCCAACCCGATCAACATAACGATGCCGATCTGACTGTAGATATTCAGGGTGACGCCGAATATCCACAGACCCACCAAAGCACCGAACACCGCCAGCGGCACCGTGAGCATGATGATGAAGGGATGGATGAAGCTCTCGAATTGCGCTGCCAGGACCAAAAACACCACCAACAGCGCGAACGCGAAGGTGATCATGGTCGAAGAGCCAGCCTTCTGATATTCGCGAGACTCGCCTTTGTAATCGTAGGCGGCGCCCGATGGCAATTCCTCGCGCACGACGTTTTCGATATAACCCAAAGCTTCGCCCAAGGTGTATCCCGGCGCGAGCCCAGCGGAGATGGTGATGGCGCGTAAGCGATTGAATCGATTGAAGCTTCCGGGTTCCGCCAGTTCGCTGAGTTTGACCAGATTCGAGAGCGGTACCAACGAGCCGTCGCGAGATTTGACGAATAGGTTGGTCAGATCGGAGGGATCGGTTCGATCGTCGCGACGCGCCTGTAGGAGCACATCGTATTCTTCACCATCGCGAATGAAGGTGGTGACGCGCCGAGAACCCAGCATGGTCTCAAGCGTCGTACCCACATCTTCGACACTTACACCGAGATCCGCGGCGCGTGCGCGTTCGATGTCGACACGGAGTTGCGGGCGGGTTTCTTTGTAGTCGCTATCGGGACGTAGCAGATTCTTGTTCTCACCGATGCGCGCCAGCAATTTATCGCGCCACTGCACCAGCTCCTCATAGCTTGAGCCTAACAATACAAATTGCACCGGCTGGCCGAATCCGCGTCCGAAACCTTGGCGCATCTGCGGAAAGCCCTGGATTCCTGGGATTTCGTTCAAGCTGCGCGCGAGTTGTTCCATGGCTGTTGCAGTATCAATGGTGCGCTCATTCCACGGCGCCATCACCGCGATCGCCATGCCGGTGTGCATGTCTTCTGAGGTGCTGCCACCGCCGCCACCACGTGGAGCGCGCGTATTCACACGTGACAAAACGCCGTCATCGACGAATTTCATCACGCGTGTTTCGACCTTCTGCATCTGCTCGACGGTGTAGTCATAGCCCGCACCCTCTGGCGCGTTGAGCATTACGAAGAAAATGCCTCGGTCCTCAGGCGGCGCCAATTCAGACGGCACAGCACGCAGAAGCATCCAAGAGAGTCCGATCGAGGACAGCAAAGCCAAGCCAAACAGCAAGGGACGGCCGACACTGCGCGAGAGCAGGGCGCGATAGCCATGAGTGATACCTTCCACGCGCCGATCCATCCACCCGGCCAAGCCGCGATGGCTGGTTGAGGGTTGCAGTAATTTGCTGCACATCATCGGTGAAAGGCTCAAAGCGACCACGGCCGAGATCGCCACCGACGCGGCAATGGCGGCGCCGAGTTCGCGAAACAGGCGCCCTAAATTGCCTTCCATGAAAGCAATCGGTACGAACACTGCCACCAACACGAAAGTTGTGGCGATGACCGCAAACCCCACCTGTCGCGCGCCGCGATAGGCCGCCAATAATGGCGTCTCGCCCAGATCGACGCGCCGCTGGCAGTTCTCCAGCACCACGATGGCATCGTCAACGACCAATCCAATCGACAGCACCAGCGCGAGTAAAGTCAACAGATTCAGTGAGAACCCGAAGGCATAGAGTGCAATAAATGCCGCGATTATCGACACCGGCACCGTGACCGCGGGAATCAAGGCGGCGCGCCACGAACCTAAAAAGAAATAAATGACCAGCACCACCAGCAGCATGGTGATACCCAGGGTGAAATAGACCTCGTTGACTGCCGCTTCAATGAACTCGCTAGTGTCCACCGCGAGGAACATTTCCATGCCTTGCGGTAACCCGGGCGTCAGCTTCTCGAGCTCAGCGCGCACGCCGCGCGAGACATCAAGCGCATTTGCGGTGCTCTGTTTGATAATGCCAAGCCCCACTTGGGGTTGGCCGTTACCGCGGAAATAGCTGCGGCTTTCGAGAGACCCAAGCTCAACGTCGGCGACTTCTGCCAACGTGACCAAATGGCCATCGGCCGCCTTGGCAATCACCATCTCGCGAAAATCCTTCTCCTCACGGTAGCCACGGGTAATGCGTACGGTGAAATCACGCCGCGCCGATTCAATGCGTCCGGCCGGCAACTCAATATTCTCGCGGCGCATGGCGGCCGCGACATCGTTGACCGTCAGGCCGCGTGCGGCCAGTTCGGAGCGCTTGATCCAGATCCGCATCGCGTAGCGAAAACCACCGCCGACTTGCACCCGCGCCACGCCATCGATGGTCGACAGGCGATCGACGATGTAGCGCTCAGCGTAGTCAGTGAGTGCCAGCGAATCGAGGTTCTGGCTCGCCAGATTCAACCAAATGATGACATCCGAATCGCCGTCAACTTTGAATACCTGCGGTGGCGTGGCCTCAGAGGGCAGATTGGCACTGATGCGCCCAACCGCATCGCGCACATCGTTCGCCGCGCTCTCAATCTCGCGCGCCAGCGTAAACTCGATCGATACCGAAGATCTTCCGTTCTGGCTGGAGGATTGGATCACCTCGATGCCTTCAATGCCGGCCACTGCGTCTTCGATCACCTGCGTGATGCGTGACTCAATGACGCCTGCCGATGCACCGCGATAATTGGTTTCGACCGAGACAATGGGCGGATCGATGTTCGGGATCTCGCGCAAGGGCAAACGCAGGAAAGCGACTAATCCCAAAACGACTAATAGAAGGCTGAGCGTGGCCGCAAGGACTGGTCGTTTTACCGACACATCGGATAGGAGCATGACTAGTTGCTCTGATTGGCTGCGGCAGTGGTGGCGTCAGTATCGACTGGCGCTGCGCTGGCGAATTCAACTGACATGCCCGGTCGCAACTTGACGAGGCCCTCGACGACAACACGATCGCCAGCTTTCAGGCCAGATGTAATTTCCACCATACCTTGCTGTCGACCGCCGACTTGCACGGCGACGAGTTCCGCCTTGTTCTGGGCATCAATGAGGAACACGGATGCTTGGCCGCCGGTCTGGATCAAGGAAATCTCGTCAATAACCAGCGCTTCGCGCGCCGGTTCTATCAGCTCGACCGTCATTAGCATGCCTGGCCGCAGGCTGCCGTCGGCATTGTCAACGGCCGCGCGGATGGTCACTGCGCGGCTGCCCGGATCGATGCGCGAATCGATGGTGGTGACAGTGCCGTCGTACACGCGTTCGGCGTAGGCGGCCGTGCTTGCCCGAATCCGCTGGCCAACAGAGATCGCCGCGAGATAGGTTTCTGGAATAGAAAAATCGAGCTTGATGATGGAAACATCATCCAGCGTCGCGATCTCGGTGCCAGGCGACACCAGCGTGCCTTGGCTGACCCGACGAAAACCGAGCACGCCGGCAAAGGGAGCGGTGATCACACGATCCGACAGACGCGCGCGAATGGTGTCGGCACGTGCCCGAGCTTGGTCACGCATAGAGACTTGCTGGTCCAGTGCCGAGCGTGTGATCGTGCCTTGTTCGACCACGCCTGCAAGTCGCTTGTACTGCTTTTCCGCCTCCGAATAAGCCGCTTGGGCTTCCTTGAGCTGCGCTACCTCAGCGCGTCCGGTAAGTTCAACGAGTACTGCACCCGCCTCGACTTGGTCACCGTCTTCGAAATTAACGCGCCCGACGGTTTCGGTGACTTTGGCCGTCAGCGTCACCGACTCATTCGCACGCGCGGTACCGAGTGCCTCGATCGTGTCTGTCCACGGCTTCGGCTCGACCACGACCGCCACCACTTTGGTCGGTGGCGGAGCCCTTGCGGCGGCGGTCGGCGCTTTTTCACGCGAACATCCTGCGGTCAGTACTAATGCAATCAGCAGCAAGCAAACGAGTTCGCGACGTCCCATAAATACTCCAGCGCGGCTTTCGCGGCGCATCCAATCCCTAGATTCGGCGAGAGTCTAACCATCGCATGCGATGGCGGGGTAAATGAGTGTAGATGCGAGCCAGGGCGACGCCGCCATGGGCCAAAGTGAACTGTCGCTAGCGGCCATAGATCAAAAGTTCAACACAAAGACGCAAAGGACAGCAAAGAGAAGCAGCCCATGGCTTTTCATGCGCAGCCGCCGACTTCAGGCACCGCGCGCTTCGATGTGACGCCCGCCGGCCGAATTTTGAGATTCAACAGTCCCTCTTGCTTAATGAAGGAGCTGCCGCCGGCGCGACGCGTCCAATCGCGCTGAACACTGGCATCGGTCACACAATTCACTGAGACTCCCAACAAGCCGCGTGAGCCGCGGACGGAGCGGCACGCATCGGAGTCTTGTGTTGACACCAATCATATCCATCAGCAAGCTCACCAAGACCTATGCCAGCGGCGTGAAGGCGCTCAATGACGTCAATCTGGAGATTCGCCGCGGCGAGATCTTCGCCCTGCTCGGCCCGAATGGTGCCGGCAAGACCACCTTGATCAGCATCGTCTGCGGCATTGCAGGCGCGACCGCGGGCACGGTAATCGCCGACGGACACGACACGGTCAAAGACTTCCGCGCTGCGCGAACTAAGATTGGCCTAGTCCCGCAGGAACTCACGACCGATGCATTCGAAACCGTCTGGGCCACAGTCAACTTCAGCCGCGGACTATTTGGACGCCCACGCGATCCGCAGTTAGTTGAGAAGATCTTGCGGCAACTTTCGCTGTGGGATAAGAAAGACTCTAAAATCATGACCTTATCCGGCGGAATGAAACGCCGAGTAATGATCGCGAAAGCACTTTCTCACGAGCCTAGCATCCTATTTCTCGATGAACCAAGCGCCGGCGTGGACGTCGAACTGCGCCGTGACATGTGGCAAATGGTGCGTGATCTACGTGCTAACGGCGTGACCGTCATCCTGACGACACACTACATCGAAGAAGCCGAAGAGATGGCCGATCGAATAGGCGTCATCAGCAATGGCGAGCTGATCTTGGTCGAAGAGAAGTCAGTGCTTATGCGCAAACTCGGCAAGAAGCAACTACTGCTGCATCTCAAAATCGCTTTAGCGCAGATCCCGGACGGTCTTTCGCGCTGGCCGCTTAGCTTGTCCGACGACGGCCTTGTCCTCACCTACAACTTCGATGCCCAAAGCGAGGACACCCGAATTGCGGAATTACTGCAGCATTTGAACGAAAATGGCATCGATTTCAAGGATTTGGAATCCAGTACCAGCTCGCTAGAGGATATTTTCGTCAGCCTAGTGCGGGCACGGTCGTGAACTTTTACGCGATTCGAGCAATTTATCGGTTCGAAATGGCACGAACCTTTCGCACGCTGACGCAAAGCATCGCCTCGCCAGTGCTGTCGACCTCTCTATATTTCGTGGTCTTCGGCGCAGCCATCGGCTCACGCATGGGAGATATGGGCGGCATCAGCTATGGTGCCTTCATCATTCCGGGCTTGGTCATGCTCTCCTTGCTCAACGAAAGCATCTCCAATGCTTCCTTTGGCATCTACATGCCCAAATGGTCTGGGACAATCTATGAATTACTTTCAGCGCCGGTATCAGTAGTCGAGGTGGTCGCCGGCTATGTTGGCGCAGCGGCAACCAAATCAATAATTCTTGGAATACTGATATTGATTACCGCGCGTTTGTTCGTAGACTACGACATCCTGCACCCGCACTGGATGCTGTTATTTCTAATACTCACCGCCGTCACCTTTAGCCTG
>Ga0209181_10002886_pt1 | contig 27489 bp, 25 predicted proteins | sample MAT05_FD_187208 | JGI IMG/M metagenome (GOLD analysis project Ga0209181, IMG submission 187208) | Freshwater microbial communities from Lake Fryxell liftoff mats and glacier meltwater in Antarctica - MAT-05 (SPAdes) (version 2) | ecosystem: Environmental > Aquatic > Freshwater > Ice > Liftoff...
GAATGACATCATCTGCACAGACCTGCCCGCCGCTGTCGCCTGGTATGCCGACCGCAAGACCCTCTGGCTCCCGCTGACGCTCAACGATTTCACCCAGTTGAACGATTACCGTTTCCGGGGAAAAGTCACCGGTCTCTTCCTCACACCCGTGACTGGCAACCGCGGCCTGCTGAATGACGTCGGCACAGGCGAGTTCAAGGAATGGCGCTCCTTCATCATGCGCGACCCGCGGGCCGCCACCAATTTTCCGCTGAAGGTCGCCAATCCCATTTTCATCATGGGCGCGGCAAACTATCTCATCTTCTCCGATCGGGATCGCTGGACCCGGCGCAACGACTGACCGATCGTTGCCGCAATCGATCAGCCGGGCGGCGATTTCTTCGTGGCGCAGTTGCAGCCGCTTTTGCCGGCGCCCTTGCCACGGCCGCGGAGGAGGAGATAGAGCACCGCACCGAGGACCGCGGCGGCCACGAGGACCTGTTGAATCGTCTCGTTCATTGGAATCCAAACATACGCCCGCCCTGGTAAACCACAAATGCACCGATCCACGCGAGGACGGTCATGTAGGCGATCTGGAAAAGCGGCCAGCGCCAGGAATTCGTCTCGCGCCGCACAATGGCGACGGTGCTGATGCATTGCATCGCGAGGACGTAGAAGACCATGATCGAGAGGCACACGAGCGGCGTGAAGACGGGCGTGCCATCGGCGCGGCGTTCGTCGCGCATCTGCGTGCGCAGATCCTCGTTCTCCTCGTCGGCATCCTCGATGTTGTAGATCTGGCCCATCGTGCTGACAAAAACCTCGCGCGCTGCGAACGAGGCGACAAGGCCGATGCCGATTTTCCAATCATAGCCAAGCGGCGCGATCACGGGTTCGATGGCGTGGCCCATCCGCCCGCCGAGGCTGTGAGCGAGGGTCTCCGATGGAGTCGGGTCTGGCGTCGAGGGTTTCGGATAATTCAGCAGCGCCCAGAGGATCACACTCAGTGCGAGGATGACCGTGCCCGCGCGGCGGAGGAAAATAACGGCGCGTTCCCACATTCGCTGCACGATGCCGCGAACCACCGGCGCGCGGTACGGCGGGAGTTCGAGCAGCAGCATGGGCGTCTCACTGCGCAGGAGCGTCTTTTTCAAAAGCCCCGCCATGACGAATGCCGCGAGGATTCCGAGCAGATACATGCACAGCATCACGCCCGCCTTGCTCCACACGTTCGAGGCCGGCATCAGCAGCGCAATCATGATCGCATACACCGGCAGCCGCGCCGAGCAGCTCATGAGCGGCGCGACGAGGATGGTGACGAAGCGGTCGTTGCGATTCTCGATTGTGCGCGTGGCCATGATGCCGGGAATCGCACAGGCGAACGAACTCAGCAGCGGCACGAATGATTTCCCGTGCAGACCCACGCGCGACATCAGCCGGTCCATGATGAATGCCGCGCGCGCCATGTAGCCGCTGTCCTCGAGCAGCCCGAGGAAGAAAAACAGGATGAGAATCTGCGGCAGGAAAACCACGACATTGCCGACGCCGCCGATCACGCCGTCCACGATGAGACTCCGCAAATCACCCTCCGGCAAATGTGCGCCGGCCCACTTTGCCAGCGCCTGGATCCCCGCGCGAATCCAGTCCATCGGCGCCTGCGCGACGACGAAGATGCACACGAACATCAGCGCCATCATCGCGACGAATGCGAGCCAGCCCCAGAGCTTGTGCGTCAGTATTTGATCCACATGATCGCTGAACGTGAGTCCGTGCGAATCCTCGCCGCGGCGGTGAATGACGGACGCACAGACCTCCGACACCCAGGCGTAGCGGGCATCCACCGGCGCGGCGATCGGATCGAGTCCGCTGAGCTTCAGCCGTTCGCGCGCGGCGTGGATTTCCGCGAGCAGCGCGGTGTCGCCTCTGACCTCGGCGGCGAGGCGGTCGTCCTCCAGCGAAAGCAGCAGCATCGCCTCGGGCCGCACGCTTCCTGAGTGGCACTTGAGGATGCGCGAGAGCGCGGCGACCTCGCGCTCAAGCACGATGGGAAGCTGCGCCTTGCGATCCGAGTTGTGGAGTGTCGCCCGCGAGAGCGCCTGCTTGAGTTCGATGATTCCCTGCCCGCGGCTCGCGACCATCGGGATCACCGGCACGCCGAGCCGGTCGCGCAGAGCGAGAAGATCAATGCTCAGCCCGCGCTCCTCGGCCACGTCCACCATGTTCAGTGCGACGATGAGCGGGATTTCCAGTTCGAGGAACTGGGCGACGAGGTAGAGGTGCCGATCGAGATTCGACGCATCGAGCACCGCGATGATCGCATCCGGCCGCGGCGTGCCGGGCACCCGCCCGAGCAGGACATCGCGCGACACCGCCTCGTCCGGCGAACGCACCTGGAGGCTGTAGCTGCCCGGCAGGTCGAGCAGTTCCATGACCTCGCCGTGGCTGCCGTAAAATCGCCCGGTCTTTTTCTCCACGGTCACGCCGGGATAGTTGCCGACCTTCTGCCTCATCCCGGTGAGCAGGTTGAAAATCGTGCTCTTGCCGGTGTTCGGATTCCCGGCGATTGCGATGCTGCGGAAGACCTGGATTGACTCCGCCATGGTTCAGATCCGCTGCACGCGCACTCCGGCTGCGTCCGCCTTGCGCAGCGAGACGTGCGCTCCGCGGACTTTGAATTCCATCGGATCGCCCAAGGGCGCGAAGCGGACGACTTCGATCACCGTACCGACCGTGAAGCCCATTTCCATGATGCGCCCCTTGTTTGCGCCTCCAACGTCGATCGCAAGAATCCGGCCGCGCTGCCCAGGCTGGAGGCCACTGAGCGGCTCCGCTTTCTCCGCATCGGCGCCCATCGCCGGATCAGGCTACGAAACGCTCCACTTCCACGTGGTCGCAAAGTTCCCGGCCCAACGCCAGGCGCGTGCCCATGAGCGTGCAGATGATCGCAGCACCGTCGGCGATCTTTTTGACCACGGTGTGATCCCGGAAGCCCATCTCCCGCAGGCGGACGCAATGCGGGCAATCCGGGCAAATGTGGCGGACGCGAAGCTGTTCACCGCACTTGGCGGTCGCAAGGGTGAGTCTGGGAAGCGTGGGTAGCATTGGCTTACGTGCGAGTTATTTACCGCAGGTGAGACTCTGTCGCAAGAAGAATTGCGAATGAGTCGCAATCACAGCGACTTCCGGGATAGACCTTCATTCCATCGTGAACTTAGCGACTCTTTCGCGAGGTCTGGCTGGTTCAGGCAGGCATGGTGCCAATTCGATCGATCAGAGCGCTTCCACCACCGCCGCACCCATCGCTGCGGTATCCAGTTTGGTCGTACCCTGGGACCAGATGTCCGTGGTCCGGAATCCTCCCTCGATGACTTTGCGGACAGCGGACTCGATCGCGTCTGCGGCTGCCGCTTCGCCGAGCGCGTAGCGAAACATCATCGCCACGCTGAGAATCTGCGCGAGTGGGTTGGCAATCCCTTTGCCCGCGATGTCGGGCGCGGAGCCGCCGCCCGGCTCGAACAGGCCGAAATAGAGCCCGCCCTCCTTCGCCGTTCCGAGGCTGGCACTGGGCAGCATCCCGATCGAACCGGTGATCGCCCCCATCTCGTCGCTGAGAATGTCACCGAAGAGATTCTCCGCCAGGATCACGTCGAACTCGCGCGGGGTCTTGATGAGCTGCATCGCGGCGTTGTCCACGTAGAGGTGGCTCAGCGCAACATCTGGGTATTGCGGCGCGATCTCGATGACCGTCTTGCGCCAGAGCACGGAATTCTCCAGCACGTTGGCCTTGTCGATGGAGGTGAGTTTTTTCCGCCGACCCTGCGCAGCACGGAATGCGACGTGTGAGATGCGCTCGATTTCGCTGCGCTTGTAAACCATCGTGTCCACGGCAACGGGCTCGCCGTTCTCCATGTGCGTGCCCTTCGGCTGGCCGAAGTACAAACCGCCGGTGAGTTCACGGACGCAGAGCATGTTGAAGCCCCCGGCCACGAGATCGGCACGCACGGGCGATGCGTGCGTGAGTTGCGGATAGCAGATGCCAGGGCGCAAATTGGCAAAGAGCCCGAAGTGCTTTCGCAGCGGCAGCAGCGCGCCGCGCTCAGGCTGCTCGTTCGGCGGGAGTGATTCCCATTTCGGCCCGCCGACGCTGCCGAACAGGATCGCGTCACTCCCGCGGCAGGTCTGGATGGTGGCCTCGGGCAGCGCCTTGCCATCGACATCGATCGCAATGCCGCCCACCCGCGCTTCCGTCAAATCGCACGCCAGGCCGAATTTCTTCTCCACAGCCGTGAGAACGCGCCGCGCTTCGACCATGACTTCGGGTCCGATGCCGTCCCCTGGGAGGACGGCTATTTTGTAGTTTGCCATAGGGCGCGCGAAGGTAGGAGACCGCGCGTGTTTGCCAAGACGGAAACCGGGAGTGCGCCCCAAAAAAGAGACGCCGGCCACGCTGGCCGGCGTCCCCCAACAAACAACCCACAACAAAAATCTGCTACTCGCGGGCGGCGGCGCTCACCTTGTACTTCGCGCCTGCGCTGCCCGAACGGCCGGGAGCGGGATACTCACCCGCGATGGGCTTGTAGGGCTTCTTGCCAGACGTGAATGCCCCCTTCGCGTTGTTTCTCCAGCCATTGATGTCCGCGAATTCATTGCCGGTATTCCTGAGGCCGGTAATCTGGTTCTCGAGTCCCGTCCCGTAGCCTTGCTTGATGATGTTCGGCGTCACGAACACGAGGAGGTTCCTCTTGAGCCGGGTGTTCAACCTTTCGGAGAAGAGATGACCAAAGAGCGGGACATCGCCGAGGATGGGGATCTTCGTGCGGCCCTTGGTGACTTCATCCTGCAACAAGCCGCCGATGGCAAGCGTCTCACCGCTCCGGATGAGCACGTTGGAATCGAAGGTGCGCTTGTCGATGATCGGGCTGGCCACGGTCGCACCGCTGAAGGTGAAGGTCGCATCGCCCACCTTGTTGCTGATCTCAGGTTGCACGGACAGCGAGACAAACTGGTCCTTGTTGATCTGAGGCGTGACAGTGAGCGTGTTGCCGAATTCCTTGTCCTGGAACCCGCCGAACACCGCCTGTGCGGTCTGCTCGTTGAAGTTCAACTGCGGCACAGGCTGATTGCGCGTGATCTTGATGACCGCCTTCTGGTTGTTCGCGGCAACGATGCGCGGGTTCGCAAGGAACTCCGCGTCGCTGTCCTCATTGAGCAACCGCAGGGTCAAAGACATCTGCGGTGCTGAGAGGATCGCAAATTGACCGGCAAGGCTGTTTGAAACATTCGAAATGTTCGAGCCTTCGCGCAGGAAGTCGTTGAGCTGAAAGCTGCCACCGTTGGCAGCCGCGTTGACTGGTGCGTTCCCCGGGTTCACTAGGCTGCCTCCGTACTTGACCGTCTGGGGGGTCGATGAACTGCCGACGACCCCGGCCCAGTTCATTCCGTAGGCCTGCCGCGGGTTCGCGTTCACCTCCACCAGACGCGCCTCGATCATCACCTGCTTGGTCGGAGAATCGATCGATGCGAGGAATTTCATCGTCTTGTCCACATTCGATTTTCCCTCGCGGAAGAAGATCGTATTCGTGCGGACGTCGAACTGCGGAGCGACGCCGCTGATGAGTTGCGACTGGAGCAGCGGCGCGACCTTGTCCGCCGTCGCGTAGCTGAAGGTGTACTGGAGGCTTTCGGTCGGCTCCTTCGCCTTTTCCGCCTGCGTCTTCACGTATGAGACACCCTCGAGTTGATCGATGATCAGCCCGTTCGACTGGCAGATGATCCGGATGACCTCCGCCGGCGTCTTGTTCTCCACCCGCAGTGTGATCTGACCCTGCACCGCCGGGCTCACGACCACGTTCATCTTTGCCTGCCGCGCAAGCGTGCGCAGCACCAGCGAGACGTCATCGCCTTGAAATTCGCTGACGCGGGAGCCGCCCATGTCCAGCGTTCCGATGCCTGCCGTCGTGTCGGGCGGCAGCGCGCCGGGATCTCCGGACGGAGGGACCGTCCCGGGTGCTCCGCCCGGCGACTGAATCGGAGGCTCGATCGGTGCAGGGGCCAGCGAACCGCCAGGAAGCGCACCGGTCGGAGCAGCCCCGAGCGAGACAGGCGGCTGAATCGGCGCCAACGGCGGCACCGGGTTCTGGGCGAGCGATGCACTCACCGATACAATGAGGGCACCGAGAGTCTTGTGGAGCGTTGCGAGGGAATGGGCTGAGAATTTCATGGACATAGTTTGTGCCCACCGAAAAGCACGAGACGGGCCAACTCCATCCGCGGCACCAATCTTTTCTTGGGAGACCCTGTCGCCCGCGCGAAATCTTACCCCCCCCTGGCCCCTGCAATGAAGGCCCGCATCTTCGCAGGATCCTTGCGGCCCACCGCGGCCTCGACCCCGCTCGAGACATCCACCACAGCCGGGCGCACGAGACGGACCGCCTCGGCCACATTCTCAGCGGCGAGACCTCCCGCCAGCCACAGCGTCAGTGCGGGATGAACGCGCTTGAACTCCCCGGCGAGTTTCAGATCGACCCGGGCTCCAGTCCCGCCGAATTCGCCGGGCACATGCGCATCGAGAAGGATGTGGCAGGTGGAAAAACATTCCGCATCCACGAGGACGCCGCGGTCCCGGGCGCGGATTGCCTTGATGAGAGGCTTTCCAAACGCCGCCGCCCGCCGGCAATAGTCCGCATCCTCATCGCCGTGCAACTGAAGCGCATCGACGAAGGGAAACGCTGCGACCCGCTCCGCCTCCGCGAGCGTGGCATTCACCAGCAACGCCACTCGCACCACGGACGGTGCCAGCGCGGAAATCCAGTCTGCATTCCGCTCGAGATCCAGGAATCGTTTCGTTCCCTGCCAGGTATTGAACCCGAGCAGATCGGCCCCCGAGTCGATCGCCACACGCGCGTCATCCTGGTTCGTAATACCGCAGATCTTCACCGCGACACGGTCGGCAGGCAGTTCGAGTTTCACACTGCCAGCATAGTTCGCCCGACTCTCCCGCGGCAAAACATCCCTCGCTTCTTCTCACGGAGCTTGCCGTCAGGCCTCCCGCTCCGTAGCCTGCCGAGTCGTGCGTCACCGTTCAGCCCTGTCCGCGATTCTGCTTTGCGTTTTCGTCCTCAGAGTTCCGGCGCAGCAGCCGGTCTCAGAGGAAGAAAAGAAACGGCTTTTCCTGAGAGCGCGGGAGGAGATGACTACAATCCCCTACACCCCGCCGCCTTCCACAGCGCCAGGCCCCAAGCCCAAACCACGCACCACACCCGTCGCTACACCGGCCACGCCACGACCAACCCCCGAGCCCGTCGCGCGACCGACACCCGAACCCACGCCGCGAGCAACACCCCTCCCCGTTTCGACCCCGAGGCCGATTCTGCCCTCCACTCCGCTGCCGCAGCAGCCAAACATTGTCGTGCGCGAACGCGGCTTTGCCCCGCCCGATGAAGACAGTTCACCCACTCCCCAGCCGCAGAGCGTATGGTCCCGCCTTTTCGGCAGCGGCGGCGGAACCTACAACTACCTGACGAGTAACGTGCGCCGCGCGATCGACCGCGCCAACGTCACACGCGGGCGGTGGCGCTACATCGTCGTCCACAACAGCGGCACGCGGCAGGGCAGCGCGGCGGCATTCGATCACTACCATCGCTACGTGCGCAGAATGCAGAACGGCCTCGCCTATCACTTCGTCATCGGCAACGGCACCTCCACCAAGGACGGCGCGGTCGAGATCGGCAATCGCTGGCACCAGCAAAAACAGGGCGGCCACGTCCACAGCGACTACCTGAACAACATCGCCATCGGCATCTGCCTCGTCGGCGATTTCAACCACAGCACTCCGCGCAAAGGCCAGCTCGCCGCATTGGAGGAACTCATCGAATACCTCCGCCGCCGGGTGGGCCGCATCCAGGGCCAGTCCGCCGTCGTCCGTGCGCATCGCGAGATCAATCCTCCCCAATGGCCGACCGACTGCCCGGGGGACGACTTCCCGTACGGGTGGCTGCACCGCAAGTTCTAGCGGCGGCGCGATGTTCCCATGCAACTCGGCCTCACCGGCGCAACAGGATTCGTAGGTCGCCACGTCATCCGCCACGCCGTCCGCCGTGGATTTGAAGTGGTCGCATTCACCCGCGACCCCGCGCAGCCGGTCGGCGACTGTATCGAGACCCGCAAATTTTCCACCACCGAGCCGCCCGATCTCCGCGGATGCGAAGCCGTGATCCATCTCGCCGGGGAAAGCGTCGTCGGCCTGTGGACGATGGCAAAAATGCAGCGCATCCAGGCCAGCAGAGTCCTCGGCACCCGCAGCGTCGCGGCGGCGATTCGCGCATCATCCACCCCGCCGTCCGTGTTCGTCTCGGCCAGCGCGATCGGCTACTACGGCGACAGCGGAGAGAAGGAACTCACCGAGGAATCGCCGCACGGCGCTGGATTCCTCGCCGACACCTGCGTCGCGTGGGAGGCCGAGGCGATCGCCGCGGAACCGAAGACCCGCGTCGTCCGCACACGCATCGGCTTTGTGATGGGAAAAAGCGGCGGCGCCCTGCGCATGATGATGCCCGCCTTTCGCCTCGGCCTCGGCGCACGGCTGGGCAGTGGACGCCAGTGGCTTTCGTGGATCCACGTCGAGGATGTCGCGCGCCTGCTCCTCTTCGCAGTCGAGAATCTCGACACCTCCGGCGCGGTGAACGCCACCGCCCCGTGGCCCGCCCGCAATGCGGACTTCACCCGCGCACTGGCCCGCGCCCTCCGCCGCCCGGCCTTCCTCGCGATCCCCGCATTTGCGCTGCGCATGATGTTCCGCGAATTCTCCCACGAACTCCTCGACAGCAAGCGCGTGCTCCCCGCCGCCGCGACGGCGCAGGGATTCGGCTTCCGGTTTTCCGAACTCACGGCGGCGATCACGGACATCGCGGGATGACAGTGGCGCAGGCGACACCGCCTGCGGCAGTCTGTTCCGGCGACTCGCCGGAACATCGGGCGGGTCGCCCGCTGAGACTTGGCGGGCGAGTCGCCAGCCCCACTGCCGCGGGGCAGCCCTGCGCTCCAGGCGCTCCCGGCGCGGAATTGCCTCGCTCCGACCACACTTTTCCACTGATTCTCCGCCCATGGCCGTCCCGCAAAACACGATCGCGATCGTCTTCGACTACGACCAGACCCTGTCGCCGAACTACATGCAGGACGAGGTCATCTTCCCCGCATTCGGCATCGACTCGGCAAAATTCTGGCAGCGCTGCCAGGCACTCGTCCGCGACGAGGCCTACGACAGCGAACTCGCCTACCTCAAAGCGCTGCTCGACTACCTCGGCATGGATCGCCCGACCAACGCGCACCTCCGCGAACTCGGCGCGGGCCTGAAGTTTTTCCCCGGCATCCCCGAGATGTTCGACGAGTTCAAGACCGCCCTGCTCCGGCCCGAGCACGAGACCCTCGGCATCAAGGTCGAATACTACATCATCAGCAGCGGGCTGAAATCCCTCCTCGAAGGCTCGCGGCTCGCGCAGCACGTGAAGGCGATCTTCGCCTGCGAATTCGCCGAGGATGCGTCCGGTCGGATCGCATTTCCGAAGCGCGTCATCAGCCACACGCAGAAGACGCAATTCCTTTTCCGCATCAACAAGGGCATGCTCGAACACTCGCAGGACGTGAACGACCACATGCCTCCCGAACTGCGCCCGGTGCCATTCGACCACATGATCTACATCGGCGACGGCCCCACCGACGTGCCATGCTTCACCGTCGTCCGCCAGCACGGAGGCCACGCCATTGCGGTGTACAATCCCGAGGACAAATCGCGGAACAGCTTCCGCAAATGCTTCCAGCTCGTCGGCACCGCCGATCGCGTCCGCCACATCGCGCCAGCCGACTACCGCGCCGGCAGCCATCTCCGCCTGCTGCTCGAACAGATGGTCAGCGAAACCGCCGACCGCATCCTCACCCGCCGCCAGCGCGACGTGGAGGAAAACACCATCCGCGCGCCGAAGCACTGAGTGGCCCGCGCGGTCCCCTGTGCGGCGGCAAGGGTTGCGTAGCGTAGCTCTCCAGAGCTGCGCATCACGCGGTTTCATGGGCGGATTCACCTGCGCAGCTCTGGAGAGCTACGCTACGTTCGAGTCACGCTCCGCCATCTGGCAGCAGGACCGTGCAAATCGCATTATTTGCCTCCCAGCAGATGCTTCACAAAGAAATCGTTCATCTCCTGCGCGGGATTCGCCTTCTCATCGGCGTGACGGACCGTGCATTCGATGCCCAGCTTGTCCATCTGCTCCTTGAGCTTGATGCCAAAGTTAATGTGGTGGATGCCCGCGCCGGGCTTCGCATTCGCTGGCAGCGGACCGCGCGCCTCGCTGTAGAACGCATACACCGCCGGATCATCCTTCGAGAGATAGGTGATCGCGGCGGCTTTCCTGAACAGCTCGCGCGCGGCGGGCGTGTGATACTGGTCCCACGTCAGCCCATAGAAACCTTCCAGCGCCGGATGCCGCGCCGCAGCCTCGCCAATCCACTCGGTGATGACGATGGGATCATACGTGCTCTGCGCACCGAGGACGGCCATGCACGAGAGCCGCGTGGATTCCCGCAGCACCGGGTCGGCATTGCCGGGGTCCGCCATGTCATCGTGGAAGCCGATCCACAGCGAAGTGCCCGCGCCCGCGGAGCCGCCAGTCGCGCCGATGCGTTTTGGATCAAGGTTCCACTCCTTCGCGTGCCGCCGCGCATACTGGATGGCGCGCGCGCTGTCCATGTAGTGCGCGGGGAAAGTGACCTCCGGCGAGAATCGGTAGTTGATCGCCATCACCGAGATGCCCTTTTCCAGCAGCGCGAGGAGCGGCTGCGAGATGCCCTCCTTGCTCCCGGCGCGAAAGCCGCCGCCGTGGATGAAGACGACGAGCGGCGTGGGCTTGTCCGATTTCGCCTTCCAGAGATCGAGCACGTTCCGCTCATGCGGGCCGTAGTGTTCGTTGGCGAGGTCAGGCGCGGGACTCACCGGCTGCCGCGCCGGTTTCTGCGCGTGGCCGGCACCGAGGAGGAGGAAGCTGGCGAGCAAGGCGGCCAGCACAGACGGGGGACGGGATATGTTCATGGGAAGACGGGGTGGGTTGCGGATAAATGCGGGGACAAACTTCGGTCGCGGAGAGATTCATGCGCCCGGTGCGTTGTTGTCGAGCATGTCCGTCCGCTTCCGTTCGCCAAAGAATCTCGATCGCGAAAGACGCTGCTCCAACGCGCGCTCGAAGCGGAACAATTGCCCGAGGAGCGCATTGTGGCAGGGACGAGGGGCGGACAAACTGTCCCGGCAATTGAATCGCCTCCCCGTTGGGATTCGCCGTTCGTTTCGCCATGAGTTTCTTCGCGTCGAGGAGTTCTGTCGCACGGCCGCGCAAGCTGGCGGCAGGACAACCATCGCCACCAGTTGCCTTGCCGTCAGCCGGTTCCTAATTGTGACGCCATGACTGCCACCGAAGAACGTCGTTTGAAGGGGCTGCTCAAGGACGCGATTACCGAGGTTCTCGAGGAACGCGGCGACCTGCTGCGCGAAGCCGTCCGCGAGAGCCTGGAGGACGTGGCGTTGATGCGTGCCATTCAGCACGGCGAGAAAACTCCGCTCACCAGCCGCCGGAAGATTTTTGCACCGCCCTCGAGTGTTGCGCAGCGGGTGGAACGGCGTAGTCTCCGGCCATGAGCTTCGAACAGATCAAGGCGGAATCCGTGGCTTTGACTCCGCAGCAGCGCCGCGAATTGATCGGCCACCTTCTGGCGCTGGGGCGCAAGGGCGACCCGGAGTTTCAGCGCAAACTCGCAGCGAGGATGGACGACAAAAATCCAGCCCGCTGGGTCAGCGAAGAAGATCTGGATCGTGCGTTGGGTCTCGATCAGGCCGGTGTGTGAAGCCGTATCGGCTGCTGGCGGATTGGGAAGTCGTCGAGCAATTGAATCGCCTCCCTGTCGGAATTCGCCGTTCGTTTCGCAATGAGTTTCTCCGCCTCAAGGAGTTCCCGGATGCCATGAGCGAATTCGAGGAACCCGGCGACGACGGACGGCTGCTCAACGGCTTCATCCGTCACGGCATCGCGGTTTTGTACTGGATTGATTTCGCCGATCGCCATGTGAAGGTGCTCGGCCTCACACGCGCCGACTGAAGAGGCGGCCGCAGAATGTGACACAGCCCGTCCCGGCTGTAGAGACGGGGACAAGCTGCGACCTGTCAGCCATCCGGCTCTTGAACATGTTCAAGAACGGGATCAAGCGAACGCCCGGATGTTCTATCCTTGTTCGGCAAGAATCCCCCCAGATGCCATGAAGCACCGTCTCACTTCCCTCATTCTCCTGCTGCTTTCGGCATTCGTCCTTCATCCTTCCTCCCTGCTCGCCGCCCCGCTCTCCGGCACCCGGACCATCGGCCCCACCGGCGACTACGCGAGCATCACTGCGGCCATCGCCGATGTGCAGGCGCAGACGCTCGGCGGGGCGCTCGTGCTGGAGTTGCAACCCGCGTACGTCAGCACGGTGGAAACGTTCCCGCTCGTCTTCACCGCTCTCACCACCACCGCCGCGAACACGCTCACCCTGCGCCCGGCGAGCGGCGCGGTTGGGCTGAGCATCACCAGCGCGGACACCACGGCGGCAACGGTGGATTTGAATGGCGCGCAGTTCCTCACCATTGATGGCCGCCCCGGCGGCATCGGCACGGCGAAGCAACTGACCATCGCCAACACCAGCACCAGCGGCGTGGCGGTGCGCTTCATCAATGAGGCCAGCGACAACACCCTGCGCCACCTCACGCTGCAAGGCGTGAACATAAGCGCCGCCAGCGGCACCGTCGTCTTCAGCACCACCACTGGCGCGAATGGCAACGACAACAACGCGATTGATCATTGCGACATCCGCGACGGCGCGGCCACGCCAGCCAATGCTCTCTACTCGCTCGGCTCCACCGGTACCACCGCGCAGAACAACAGCGGCAACACCGTCTCCATCTGCAACGTCATCAATTTCTATTCAAGCTCTGCGGATTCAGCCGGCGTGCGGCTCGATGGTGGCAACACCGACTGGAGTATCATCGGCAACAGCTTCTACCAAACCGTCGGCCGCGCGGCCGTGGCAGCTTCTGTCCGCCCCATCCTCATCAACGCCACCTCTGGCAACAACTTCACCGTTGTTGGCAACTTCATCGGCGGCAGCGCTCCAAGCGCGGGCGGCACGGCTTGGACGACGACTGGAACCACGGCGGCATATCGGTTCTTTGGGATCCAACTCGGGGTCGGCACCACGCCGTCGAGCAGTGTGCAGGTCAACACCATCCAGAACATCGTTTGGACGAGTTCCTACAGCGGCAGCGCACTGCCCGGAATCTGGAGTGGGACTAATGTGCAGGCGGGTTCGGCCAATATCGGTACGGTTACGGAAAACATCATTGGCAGCGGCACCGGAACGGGTTCGATTTCGGTCACCACCTCGGGCAGGGGCGGCACATCCTTCGGCATCGGTTCTTCAAGCAGCGGGACGGTGAACATTGCCAACAACACCATCGGCTCCATCACCACAAGCGGCGCGAACACTAGCGTCTCCGCCTCGCTCGTCGGCATACGAGTCGCCGCCGGGGCGAACACCATTGCGGCCAACATCGTCGGTAGCACCACCACCGCCAACAGCCTCAATGCCGCCACGGCGTCCACTTCCACCACCGGGCAGCAAGTCACCGGCATTCTCAGCTCCAGCACCACCAGCGCGAGCATCACGGGCAACACGGTGGCCAATCTCAACAATAACTACCTCGGCCCCACTGCCGGCAGCCAGGTTCTTGGAATCGTGACTTCTGCTGGCGTGAACACTATTGCTGGGAACACGGTTCGCAACCTTGCTACCACGAGCCCAAACCCAGCCGGACCTGGTGGCAAGGTTTCGATGGGTGGTGTCATCCAATCATCACTCACGGGTGGCCAGACTGTTTCCCAGAACGTTGTGCATTCGCTCGCCAACCTGGCGGGTACAGCGTCTGTGAAAGGGGTGTGCCGTCGACTGGATGTAGAGACGCTTTTCCGAAGGTGTTTACCAATGGTATTCTCCCTTGAAACCTCTTCATCGCGTTATTCCTCCAGTGTGACAATACATCGGACCGGCGGCACACCCTGTGAAAGTCGTCGGGATCTACTCCGCGGGCAGCACGACTGCCGGCCCAAACGAAATTGCGCGGAATCTGGTGCACAGCCTGTCCATTACCTCCACCGACACGTTGTCGTCGGTACGTGGAATCCATTTCGACGGAGGCCCGTTCACTGCGGAGAACAACATCGTGTACGTGGGCCTCGACGCCAGCGGGGCCAGCACGGCTGCGGTCTCGGGTGTAATCGGCATCTACGACGCGAACTCAACGGCGGTCCGGAATTTCTACCACAACTCCGTCTATGTCGGAGGCACCCAGCATTCGGGCGCGACGAGCACCGTCGCTTTCACTAGCGATGGCGCGAGCAACACTCGCGCCTTCCACAACAACATCTTCGTCAACGCCCGCAGCAACAGCGGTGGCACCGGCACGCACTACGCCGTGTCCTACAACGGTAACGGGGCGAATCCCACCGGGCTTACAGCCAATAACAACCTTTTCTTCGTCAGCGGTACCGGCGGCGTGCTCGGGTTCTATGACAACTCTGACCAAATCACCGTCTCCGACTGGCAGACCGCGACCGGCGTGGATGCCGCGAGCATCTTCGCAGACCCGTTTTTCGTCAACCCCACCGGCACCGCTGCCACGCTGGATTTGCATCTCCAATCCGCCAGTCCCGCGCGCGGGGCTGGTGCCGTCATCGCCGGGGTGACGGATGATTTCGATGGCAACCTGCGCAGCCTCACCGCGCCGGACATCGGCGCGGATGAGTTCTGCTTCCCCAACGACGCGAACCTCACCGCCCTGACCCTGAGCAGCGGCACGCTCTCGGCCCCGTTCGATGCCAATACGCTGAGCTACAACGCCGCCGTCTCGAATGGCACGGCGACGCTCACTTTCACCCCCGTGCGATCCAGCGCCCAGGCCACGGTGACGGTGAACGGCGGCCGCGCAGCCACGCCCGTGACGCTGAACTTGGGGACGAACCACGTGAGCATCGCCGTGACCGCGCAGGACGGCTCGATGACGACCTACACGGTGACCGTGATGCGGCGCACGGTGTTTCAGGATCGGGCCGTGGCGAATGCCGTCTCCAGGGACCCCGGCGTGAGCGGAGCGAATGGCGCGATGAACGTCGGGAACTTCGCCTTTGGCATGGACCCGAACAGCGCTGCGAGCGGTCCCCTCGTTTACACGGGCACCTTCGCGGGCGGCGGGAGCATCACCGCCACCGGCCAGCCGATCACGCGCACCGAGGGCGCGGACAGACGCGCGCTCTTCGTGCGGCGCAAGGACTACGCGAATGCAGGGCTGACGTATGCCGTGCGGTTCAGCAGCGATTTCTCCGTGTGGCTGGACAGCACCGCCACGCCCACCGTCCTCGCCGACGACGGCACCCACCAGATCGTCAGCGTGCCGTTCCCCGCAGGCTTCACCGCGAGCGGGTTCTTCGGCGTCCGCGTGAGTCTGCCCTGAGGCTTCAAAACGGGACGCAGGGCTTGTTGGTTTTGAGCGGGCGAGGATGCCTCCGCAAAGCTGTGGCGTCGCCTTCAATCATCTCCGCTGAGCCGGCACGCACTCCGGTTCTCGCAGAGCGATGGAACCAGCAAGACGTGGACGGATTCTCCGGTCGATGCTAGCCTCCGCGCATGTCGGTCACTCTGAAATTCCCAAGGGATATCGAAGCAAAACTGCGCGAGGAAAACCCGGATCTGGATTCCGACGCGAAGGAAGCGTGCGCGGTGGAGCTTTTCCGCCAGGGCAGGCTCAACCACTTTCAGCTCTCCCGTGTTCTGGGAGTGGATCGCGTGGAGACGGACGCGGTTCTCAAGCGCCACCGCGTCGAGGAACAATCCCTGAGCAGCACCGACGTCGAAAGTGATCGGGATACTCTGCGCAAAGTGCTCGGCGAAGCGCCCCGATGATTGTTGTCGCGGACAGTTCGCCGCTCATCGTGCTGGTCAACATCGGTTGTATTCAAATTCTTCCCGCGCTTTTTGGGGAGGTATTCATCCCGCCCCAGATTGCCGCGGAACTCACCGATGCAAAGCGCCCCCAGGCCATCCACGATTTCATCAACGGAAAGCCGCTCTGGCTTCACGTTCAGGCACCAGCCGCGGTCGAGCCGATCCCCGAACTTCATGAAGGCGAATGCGCCGCCATCAGTCTGGCGGCTGAGTTGAAAGCGGATCTTTTGCTCATCGATGAATCCGACGGACGTTCCGCGGCGCGGGCGCGTGATTTGCAAATAACCGGGACAATCGGAATCCTGGAGCGGGCCGCTGAACAGGATTTGCTCGATTTGGCCGAAGCCTTCGAGCAAATCAAACAGACAGATTTCTGGATCCCACCCAGGCTGCTCGACGCGGAACTGCAGAGGTTTCGCGAGCAGCAGATCGATCGGAAGCGCTAACGGGAGGCGGTGGAGGAGGGGCAAGCGACCCACTCGCAGGGACCGGGCTCCTCACACCGCCAACGCCCCAAATTCGACTGTGCTGGCACCTGCTGACCGTGCATTGACGAGAGGACTTCCGGAAATTTTTCCAGTTGCGCGAAAAGCTCACACCGCCTAACTCCCCACGCCCTTCAGCCCGATCACCACATGAAAACACTCGTCCTCGCCGAGAAACCCAGCGTCGCCCAAGATTTGGCGAGGACTCTGGGCATGAAGCCGGGACGCGGGGAGGAATTCTACGAGAATGACAAGTATGTGGTGTCGAGCGCGGTGGGGCATCTGCTCGAAATCGCCGCGCCCGAGGGCAGCGAGGCGCGCGGCAAGTGGAAGCTGGAGAATCTGCCAAGCCTGCCGACGCACTTTGACCTGAATCCCATCGAGAAGAACGCGCCGCGGCTCGCGGTGCTCAAGAAGCTGATCAAGCGCAAGGACGTGGGCGACATCATCAATGCCTGCGACGCCGGGCGCGAGGGTGAACTCATTTTCCGCAACATCATCCGCGCGACGGCGGCGAAGCAGCCCATCCGAAGGCTGTGGCTGCAGAGCATGACGACGGAAGCGATCCGCACGGCATTCGCGAATCTGCGCAGCGATGCGGAAATGCTGCCGCTGGCGGATGCGGCGGTGTCGCGCAGTGAGGCGGACTGGCTGGTGGGGATCAATTCCACGCGGGCGCTGACGTCGTTCAATTCGCGTGGCGGCGGATTCCAGAAGACGACCGCGGGGCGTGTGCAGACGCCGACGCTGGCCATCCTCGCCGAGCGCGAGGAGAAGATCCGCGCCTTCGTGCCGCGAGCGTATTTCGAGGTGTTCGGCGATTTCGGCATCGAGGCGGGGCAGTATCGCGGGCGGTGGTTCGATGAGAAGTTCGACGCGAAGAAGGCGACCGATGAGCAGGCGAAGGCGGAGCGCATCTGGGAGAAGGCGCAGGCGGATGCGATCGAGGCGAAGTGCAAGGGCAAGCCGGGCATCATCGAGGAGGAGAAGAAGGCGGCGGCGCAGATTTCGCCGCAGCTCTACGACCTCACCACGCTGCAACGGGAGGCGAACGGGCGCTTCGGATTTCCCGCGCGGATGACGCTGCAGATCGCGCAGTCGCTTTACGAGAAGCACAAGGCGCTCACGTATCCGCGAACCGATTCGCGGTATCTGCCGGAGGATCATCTGGAGACGGCGAAGCAGGTGATGGGCAGCTTTTCCGGTGAACTGGCGAAGCATGCGCGCAAGGCGATGACGAGCGGCTGGGTGAAGCCGAACAAGCGCATTTTCAACAACGCAAAGGTGAGTGATCACTTCGCCATCGTGCCGACGGGGACGGTGCCGAGCGGTCTGGATGACAAGGAGCAGCGCATCTTCGATCTGGTGTCGAAACGGTTTGTCGCGGTGTTCTATCCGGCGGCGCAATTTGAGGACACGACGCGCATCACGCGGGTGGAAGGTGAGGCGTTCAAGACGACTGGGCGCATCATCACCGACCCCGGCTGGATGGCGGTGTACGGCCGCGAGGTCGAGGGCACGGACAGCGAGAAGGCGATCGTGCCCGCGAAGCCCGGCGAGCGGGCGGAGACGGTGGCCATAGAGGTGAAGGAGAGCCTCACGAAGCCGCCCGCGCGATTCAACGAAGGCACGCTGCTGTCGGCGATGGAAGGCGCGGGCAAGCTCGTGGACGACGAGGAGCTGCGCGAGGCGATGGCCGAGCGCGGACTCGGCACGCCGGCGACACGTGCGCAGACGATCGAGGGCCTGATCTACGAAGGCTACGTGATCCGCGATGGGCGCGAACTGGTCGTCACGCAAAAAGGGCTGAGCCTGATCATCCTGCTGAAGAATCTCGACGCGCAGAGCCTCACGCAGCCGGCGCTCACCGGCGAATGGGAGTTCAAGCTGCGGCAGATGGAGCGCGGGAAACTTTCGCGCGCGGCATTCATGGAGGAAATCCGCCGGCTCACGACGGAGATCGTGAACAAGGTGAAGGGCCATCAGGGTGGCGAGATCGTCGGGAATTTCGAGCCGCTCGAAGTGACCTGCCCGAAGTGCGGCACCACGCCTTTCAAGGAAACCTTCAAGAGCTACACCTGCGCGAATCCCGATTGCGGACTGACCGTGTGGAAGACAGTCGCGAGCCGGGAGCTGGAGCGCAGCGAAGTCACGAAGCTGATCACCGAGGGACAGGTCGGGCCGCTCGAAGGATTCCGCAGCAAATTTGGCCGCGCATTTTCCGCCCCGCTGAAGCTCGACCGCGAGGAGTGGAAGGTGCAGTTCGACTTCAAGAAGGAAGACGAAGGCGACGGCACGCAGCCCGAGTGGGTGAACCCCGAGCCGGTCGGGAAATGCCGGCTGTGCGAGACGGGCCAGGTGCTCGAAGCGGTGGATGCATTCCAGTGCGACAAGCGGGCGGAGAAGAAATGCACCTTCAAACTGGGCAAGACGATCCTGCGGAAAAATCTCACGCGTTCCGATTGCGCGGCGATCCTGAAGGATGGCAAGACCGGCCTGCTCGCTGGCTTCGTCAGCGCGCGCACCGGTCGTGGCTTCAAGGCGTTTCTCGTCCTGAAAGAGGACGGCAAGGTGGGCTTTGAGTTCGCCGCCCGGGAACCAAAGGCGCCTGGCGCAGGCGCGAAGAAGAAGACCGCTCCCTCCTCCGCCAAATAGTCGCAGGATGAGAGTGCTGTTGGACTTCGGGAACCGCTCCCCGTAGCGTTTGTAAAACACAGCCATGAAGAACCAGACCATTCCCCGAATCCTTCTCGCCTGCGCGCTGGCGTTTCTTTCCACAGCCATCGTGCGTGGGCAACCGGGGCCGAATGGAGTTCCCATCACAGATCAGAAGCTCATCGCGGACACGGCCGCGGTTGAAGCGGGCAAGCCGTTTTTCGTCGGCGTCCACCTGAAGATCATTCCGAGCTGGCACACCTACTGGCAGTTCGGCGGCTCGCCGAGTTTCCCGTTCGGCGTCGATTGGGAATTGCCCGAGGGATGGCAGGCGGGGCCGGTCAATTTTCCGCTGCCGCACCTCGTGGTGGATCAGGATGGGCAGTCGAGCTTCGGTTACGAGCACGAGGTTTTTTTTCCGGTGAGAATCACGCCATCCGCGAAGCCTGAGCAGGGCGAGGTGCGCATCGGCGCCAAGGCGAAATGGCAGGTGTGCGCCGAGACGTGCATCCCTGGCAATGCGGATTTGGAACTGAAGCTTCCAATTGGCATCGCGAAGCCCGCGAACGCGGAGATCTTTTCAAAATGGATGGCGCAGCTCCCGCACACCGACGCGCCGCCGACGCAGGACGTGAAATACGAGGGGAAGGACAAGACGCTCATCGTCCGCATCGGCGGATTGCCAAAGGACGCGACGGTGGAGTTTTTCCCGCAGCCGCCGGAGGAGTTCGGCAGCACTTTTGAAATCAAGCGAAGCGTCAAGAGCGAGACGGAAGCCGACGGCACGCGCGTCCTCGGTTTTCCTTTCGATGACAAAGTCCCCGCGGACCTCGCGTGGAGCGGCCTGCTCGTCGTGCAGAAGCCCGGCGGCGTGCGCGAAGGCTGGATGGTCGGGAAGACTGCGTCCACCGCCGTCGCGCTGCCAAAATCCGAAGCGACGCCGAAGCCGGTCGTGGAGCCGGTCGCGGTAGCCGAGGCCGGCGGCTGGGATCCGTTCGACGGCATAACGTCCAAGCCGAAGGGCCTGTGGCTCCTGCTCGTCGAGGGATTTTTCGGCGGGCTGCTGCTGAATCTCATGCCGTGCGTGCTGCCGGTGATCAGCCTGAAGATTTTCGGATTCGTGCAGCAGGCGGGGGAGGCGAAAGATCGCATCTTCCGGCTCGGCCTCGCGTTTTGCGCCGGCGTGTTCGCATTCTTCGCGATTGTCGCGACGCTCATTGTGGCGCTCGCGTCGTTTGGGAAATCGTTCGGCTGGGGCGCGCAGTTTTCCAATCCCCTGCTGCTCACGGTGATGATCGGCGTGGTGTTCGTCTTCGGCCTCAGCCTGCTCGGCGTCTTTGAAATTACGCTCGGGGGCGGAGCATCGTCGAAACTCAGCGAGCTGTCGTCGCAGGAGGGTGCGGGCGGTGCCTTCATGCACGGCCTTTTCACCACGCTGCTCGGGACATCATGCACCGCGCCGCTCGTCGGGCCGGTGATCGGCGCGGCTATCACGAGACCGGGGCCGCAGGTGTTCGCGATGTTCGCGGCGATCGCGACAGGGCTCTCGCTGCCGTACTTCCTGCTCACATGGCAGCCGGCGTGGATGAAATTTTTGCCGAAGCCCGGGATGTGGATGGTGCGCTTCAAGCAGGTGCTTGGCTTTGTGATGCTCGCGCTTGTCGTGTGGCTGCTCGATTCGTTTCCGACGACAGACATAGTCGTGCAGGCGTGCTTTTTCCTGCTCGTTCTCGGTGTCGCGTGCTGGTTGCTCGGCAACTGGCATGAATCCCGTTGGGCGCTGCCTGTCGCGCTGCTCGCGGCAGTGGGCGGATGGTTTGCATTCGTCCAGGGCCGCGTGAATGTCACCGTGGCTGCTTCCACGACGGAGACGAGCGCGGAAGGAATCGCGTGGGAGCCATTCAGCATTGCGAGAATCCGGCAGGCGCTGGAGGAGAAGCATCCGGTGTTCGTGGACTTCACGGCGAAGTGGTGCGCGAATTGCAAGGTCTTCGAGGCCACCGTCATCAACACCGCGCCCGTCATCGCCGCGATGAAGGCGAAGGGCGTGGTGGCGGTGAAGGCCGACTACACGCGGCAGCCGCCGGACGTGGAGGCCGCGCTGAACAAAATGGGGCGCGCAGGCGTGCCAGTCTATGTGCTTTTCCGCAAGCGCGGAGACGCATGGATCGCGGACGGTCTCACCCAAGCCGGGTTGCTCGATCAGCTCAACCGCCTGTAGCGGCTGAGGCGGCTGCGGTCGCGGCTGGCGCATTGAGGGCCTGGCGCACACAGCGGAGGAGTTTCTCCGCAGTGTAGGGTTTTTCCAGGAAGGCGTTCACACCGATTGCCTCCAGCTCGGTCTGGCCTTCCTTCTGGAGGTGGCCAGTCGAAACGATCACCCTCGCATCGGGATTCAGTTTCTTCAGCGAGCGGGACAATGTGATGCCGTCCATCATGCCCATGTGGACATCGGTGATGACGAGATTGATCGCGCCACGTCGCTCAAAATAGAGCGCCAGCGCATCGGTCCCATCCTCGGCGGTGTAGCAGCGGTAATTGTGCGCCTCCAGGGTGCCGACGATCACCTCCCGTATTGGCGCTTCGTCATCGACGACCAGGACGAGTTCGCCGCAACCCCTGAGACTGGTGAGTTCCTCGTCGCGCGGTTCATCCACACGAGTTTCACTGCTTGCGGGCAGGTAGATTTTGAAAGTGGTTCCGATGCCGACTTCACTCTGAAGGGTGAGGAAGCCCTTGTGGCCCTTCACGATTCCGATGACCGTCGCGAGGCCGAGACCTGTGCCCTTGCCCTGCTCCTTGGTGGTGAAGAATGGATTGAAGATTTTCTCCATCACCTCGGGCGTCATGCCACTGCCCGTGTCGGTGGCTGCAAAGCACACATGAGGCCCCAGCGATGAGCCCGGATTCAAACTGGCGAGTTGCTGGTCCACCTCGATGTTTTCACAGGAGACCCTCAAGTCGCCGCCTTTGGGAGACATGGCATCCCGGGCGTTCACGCAGAGGTTTAGCAGGACCTGGTGAAGCTGCGTGGCATCGCCCTGCACCGTCCACAACTCAGGGGCAAAGTGCGTCTTGATGTTGATGTTCTTCGGAAAGGTCTGATTCATGACCTTCACCATTTCCGTCAAGATATGCTTGGGCTGAAGCAGCACGCGCTCCCCCTCCACCCCGCGGGCGAAAGTGAGCACCTGCTTGACGATACCCGCCCCGCGCTCGGCGCTGCCCTCGATGATCTGGACCATCTGCTGATCCTCGGGCCCGAGGGACTGGCGGAGAATCCCGGTGGCCATGAGGATCGGCGAGAGGATGTTGTTCAAGTCGTGTGCGATTCCGCTGGCGAGCGTGCCGATGCTCTCGAGACGCTGTGCGCGCAGGAACTGCGACTCGAGTTTCTTGGTTTCAGTGATGTCTGAATTGATCAGCAGGACGGACTTCGGCTGCTTGGTCTCCTCATCGAAACCGAGGGTCCAACGGCTGTTGACGATCGCTTCGCCACCCTCCCGGCGACCGTGGGTCATCTGCCCATTCCACACGCCTTTTTCCAGCAGGCCATCCATGCACCTCAGGCACATGTCCACGTCGATCTTCAGCAGTTCATGCACTTTCTTGCCAAGTGCCTCCTCGGAGGTCCAGCCGTAGAGGCGTTCGGCGCCATTGTTCCAGTAGCGGATCTCGCGCTCCAGACTGCAGACGATGATGGCGTCCGCAGCGAGATTCAGCACGTGGGCGAGTTCGCGATTCTCCTCCTCGGCGCGGAGGTGACTGGTGCGATCGTGCATGGTCACGAGCACCGCCCGGCGGCCGCGGAAGTTCACATTCTGCCAGGACGTCTGCACTGCAATGACGTCGCCATTCTTGATCCTGTGCCGCCAGTGTTGGCGTTGATTGAGATCGGCTCCGCGCGATTCCACCTGCCGGCGATATTCCAGAAATGCCGCGACGTCGTTTGGCGGCAAGATCCTGTCCATTGTCATCGCGAGAAATTCATCCCGGCTCCAGCCGTAGCGTTTCATCGCCGAAAAGTTGATCGCCAGAAACTGCATATTCTCCGCGTCGCAGATACACATCGGAAGCGGCGCACGCTCAAAGAGGACGTCGTAAGCCGGCAGCCCGCCGGGACCCGTACCGTTCGCAGGGGAACTGGCTCTTGGAGGCGCGGCAATCGAGGTGGGTTTACGCTGTGGTACCATTGAGCTACGGAGTGTCGGTCAGACGAAAGCAGCAATCGGGCGCACGTTCCGATTTTCTGTGGAAATTTCCTGTCAACCAGCCAGCACGCAGTGTTCGAGCACGGCCCCAAGGACGAGAGCAGAACGTACCACCGGCGAACTGCCGCGGCGCGCGCCTGATAAAATTCATTTTCCTTGTGGTCCATTCGCGTGCCACTCTTCGAGGACCGAAGCCCAGATGATCTGCCGAAACTCCCTTTACTCCAAGCGATGCTCCACCGCTGGCACGGCATTCAGGGACAGCGGCTCTTCGGTCGGCCAATCACCCGAAGGCGGATCGTTCGGACGACTCGCGCTGGCCGGCGTCGTCTTCGCAGCGCTGTTCCAGCCAGCCCACGGCCAGGAGATCCCGCGGCCATCCGCTGCCCGGCAGAAGGCGAAGACGAGTCTCCCGTCGGTCTCCAACTTCAAGGTCGGCGAGGTGCTGATGAGAGTGGATGCGACGATGACCACCGAGTTCAACGACAACATCAACCTTCAGCCAAATGGGCAGTCGGATATCATCCTGTCGCCGCAAATCGGGATCACGACGACGTGGGCGGCGACGAAGCTCAACACGCTCCGTTTTCGGACCTCACTCGGCTACGCCTATTATGTCGACAACCAAAACCTGAACCAGCAACAGTTGCTGATTTCCCCGGACTCCGCGCTCAGTTTCGACATCTATACCGGGGATTTTCGCATCAATCTCCGCGATCAATTTTCACTCCAGCAGGATCCGGGTACCGTGGGAGCGGCAAGCGGAGTGGCACAGTTGGGCCGTTTCTCGAACACCATCGGAATTTCGATCCTCTGGGACACCAATGACGTGATCTGGTCGCTCGGTTACAATCACTCCACTCTGATCAGCTTGGATTCGTCCACTGCGAGCGCAGGCCAGAATGTCTCAAACTTCGCCGCATTCGATAACTCCACCGATCAGGCATCCGCGTCATCGACCATCAAGCTCAGCTCTGCGATCTTGGCCGGGATCGAAACTACGGCGAACAGCACCAAGTATCCCAGCCAGCCGCAGTCAGACTTCACCAGCTACAGCCTCGGCACATTCTTTGAAGTGCAACTGACCCGTTACACCCACATGAACATCTCGGGCGGTTACAATCTCTACCAGACGGGCGCTCTGGCACCAGGGGCAAGCACACAGGATCCGAATGCTTCGGCGCTGACGACTCAGAACGACCCATCCGGCTTCTACGCGGGTGTGTCGTTCATACACCGCCTGAATCGCCATTACTCGGACAGGCTGGAAGCAGGCATTTCCAACAGCGTCACCGCATTCAGCGGCTACCAAAATACCGCCTACGCGCGATACTCTGGCAACTGGCAGATCAACGGGCAGTTCTCACTCGGAATCGCGCTCGCCTATGAGAATGTCGATACCCTGCCGGGCACCTTTTTCGGCGTAGCTCAGCTCGCGCCCTACCGGATTTTCACCGCGTCCTTCAACACCGGCTACCGGCTCACCGCGCATGTCGGCCTGTCGCTCGCCTACCAGTTCATCGACCGCCAGTCAGATGTGGAGGCGCAAAGCTTCCTCCAGAACCGGACCACAATCTCCGTTGGATATCGCTTCTAGATCAGCTATATCACTTTTCATGCTTCCCGCTCGCAATATGTTCCCCAAGCCATTGTCGAAGTCACGCATGTGCATCGTTGCCTTGCTTGTGCCGCTAGCGGGACTCCTCGCCCTCCCTCCAAGCCCGACCCGCCAGGAGAGTCCCGCCCAAGGGGAAGCGCCGCCCGCCCCGCAGACTATCGGGTCGAGCACCGTCGCATTCACCACCTCGATGGAGGTCCTCAATGACTCCGTGAAACTGGGCATCGGTGACCGGGTGAGTTTTCGCGTCGTCGAGGATCGCCGTGCGCCGATCGGGCTTGTGGTTACGGACTCGGGTGAGATGGAGGTCCCGCTGATTGGCAGGGTCACGGCGACCGACAAGACGTGCAAACAGCTCGCGCAGGAGATCAAGCCGCTCCTCGAACGCGACTACTACGTTCGTGCGACGGTGATCATCGGCCTCGACCAGATCGGCGCCAAATCCCGGGGCAAAGTCTATATTACCGGGCAGGTGCGGGCACCCGGCATCCTTGAGATCCAGGCGGACGATCCCCTTACGATCAGCAAGGCGATCCTCAAAGCAGGAAGCCTCGCGGACTTCGCCAACAAGCGGGAAGTCAGAGTGATCCGGAAGCGGGAAATCCAACCCGGCGAGCAGCCCCACGCCAGGAAGACGGCGGCCAAGAAACCGAGTTTCTTCAGCCAGGTCTTCGGCACTCGTAAGGAAGCCCCGAATGAATTCACCGAGACCTTCATCGTGGATCTCGTCGAAATTCTCGAGAAGGGCCATCTTGAGAAAGACCTTCTGCTGAAGGCCGGCGATCTAGTCGTGGTTCCCGAACGCCTCTTCAACTTTTAACTGACCCAGCAAATGTCTCAGGCAAGCATGCTCACAGCACCGTCCGGAATGAACCGAATCCGGGTCCAGTTGAAACGCTATGGTGTGCTGCTCCGACGGCGCTGGTGGCTCTTGCTCCTGCTTGCGAGCATCGGCGCGTGCATCGCGGGCTGGTCCGTTCTCCAGCAGCCCCCCTCCTATGTCTCCGCCGGCCAAATGATGGTCAGCGGGCAGGTGCGAATGGGTGATAACAGTTTCGCGTACTCCGAGGAGCTGATGAATTTCTTCGGCACGCAGATCCACCTGATGCAGAGCGACCAGGTGAAGAAGCGCGCCGAGACGCGGGTGCGCTCACTACACCCGAACCTGCCCGCCGAAGTTTCCACTCTCGAAGTGGGGCAGCTCCCAAAGGCATCAATCTTCATCATGCGGGTCTTCGGAAAGACACCGGAATACGCCCAAGCCTATCTGAACGCCTGCATGGACGAGTACATCGCGATCAAGAAGGAAATGCGCTCGCAAAAGCAGGAAGGTGCCCAGGCAGCGGTGCAGGACGAACTCGTCCGTCTCGAGAAAGAAATGCTGAAGGAGGAAGAGGACATGCACGCCTTCCAGAAGGAAAACAATATCGGTTACCTTCGCGAAGACGGGAACAGCGCGGGTCTCTATCTGTCAGGCCTCAATCGGCAACTGGCCGACCTGAAAACGGAGTTTGACCTGCTTGCTCTCCTCAGTCTGGACCAAAACTTGGACCGGCGGGAAATTGCGCCCGCGTCCAGTTCCGGAAGGTCGGATGGCCTGCCTCAGTCGAGCGGCGCATTAAGCGAGTACCTGAGGGCCAAACAAAGCGTCCAGCAACTCAAGGCAGAGCGGGACGAACTGGCCAAAGATCTTCGTCCGCAGCACCCGACGATGAAGGAACTCGACCAGCAGGTCGCCAGAGGTGAGGCGATGCTCTCAACCTTCCGCCAGTCCAGTGAGGACACGCTCAAGGGCCGCCAAAAATCCATCAGGGTGCAGATCGAAAACCTGGAGGCCAAAATCAAGGAGTGGGAAGGCAAGGCACTGGACCTCGCAAGGCGAGTCGCAGAGTTCGACAAGATCAAATCCAAGATCGAACGCACCAAAGGGCAGCACGATCGCCTTCTCACCAGCCTGCGTGGCATGGATGTGAACCGGAATCTCGATCAAGACACCGTGTCGATTCTTGCGATGGCATCACCAGCCATTTCTGTCCGGCTCGGCTTGGAGAAGATGATGGCGTTCGGAGGCGTTGGCGGCCTCGTTCTTGGTCTCCTGATTCTTTTCGTCCTCGACAAAATGGACGACCGGATCGGTTCGTTCATCGAGTTCCGCGAACGCTTCCCGGAGTTGATGCTCGGCCAGATCCCGCGGGAGGTCGGGAAGCGCAGCGTCGCATTGCTGGCATCGAACGATCCGCGCCATGCCCTGCTCGAATCATTCCGGACGCTTCGGTCATCAATCATCTTTCTTCCCGTGGAGGGAGCCCGGCCAAAGACCATCCTCTTCACCAGCGCCACACCAGGCGAGGGCAAGACGACCCTGTCTTCCAACCTTGCGATCACCCTTGCCTTTTCGGGCGCGAAGACACTCCTCGTCGATGCGGACCTTCGGCTGGGCCGCGTCGCAAAGGCGTTTGGAATCGAGAGTGATGCA
>Ga0209181_10002887_pt1 | contig 27466 bp, 20 predicted proteins | sample MAT05_FD_187208 | JGI IMG/M metagenome (GOLD analysis project Ga0209181, IMG submission 187208) | Freshwater microbial communities from Lake Fryxell liftoff mats and glacier meltwater in Antarctica - MAT-05 (SPAdes) (version 2) | ecosystem: Environmental > Aquatic > Freshwater > Ice > Liftoff...
TCGGGGCGTTTGGGGCGTTCGTGGCGTTCGGGGCGTTCAGAGCGTTTGGGGCGCGGGCATGCTGATAGGTCCGGCCATTCGGCATAGCCGAATGGCGTTCGTCGGCGCGCGGCATGCCGCGCGAAAGCCCGACTCACCCAACCATTCGGCGTAGCCGAATGGCGTAAAAGCGACCGCGAAGCTACGGGTTTCGATGAGGGGCGCGCTAGACTAGAACTGACTTTCCGGCCATTCGGCATAGCCGAATGGCGTAAAAGCGACCGCGAAGCTACGCTTCGCAAGCGGTCGCTTTTACCCCTGGCATTGGAAGTACATGACGTCGGTGGGGTCTTTGTCGACGGCTTGGCCGAGGCTGATGGCGCCGGATTTGCGCAACTGGATTTCGTCACGGTGCAGGCGGATCTCGTCGTCTTCACCGAGGCGCACGTAAGTGCCGTTGGTGCTACGGTCGGCCAAAACGAAATAGCCGCGGCGGAACTCGATCAGTGCGTGGTTTCGCGACACCCATTCGTTATCGACCACCAGCGTAGAGTTTGGGTCGCGGCCAACACTGAAGGGTGGCGACAGGCTTGAGATCTCAAGCAACTGGCCCCGGTAGCGAATCGCCACTTTCAACCCGGCCGGCGCATCTTCCAGGCGAATCGCGCGCGCGACCATGGTCACGTTCGAGGTGTCTTCCTGCCACACCACATCGACGATCTCTACCGGGTTGTGTTTGCCCGCGACGCGCACATCGCCCAAGTGACGCGTGCGGATGATCGAATGATTGGTTAGCCCGCGAACGGTGGACAGGGTCGAGACGATTTGCTCGCGCTTGGCCATTTGCGTCATGCGTGCTGCGGTGTTAACGGCGTCACCGTAGACATCGCCGTCTTCCAGCAGCGCTTCGCCGTGATGCAGGCCCACACGAATGGCGAGGAAATCCCGCTGCCAGTTGGTGTCGCTATGCACGCGCCGCTGCATGTCGATGCCCGCCATCAGGCCTGCCATGGGCCCGGGGAAGGTACACATCAGCTCGTCGCCGATGGTTTTGATGACGCGACCACCGTGTTGCAGCGTGATTTCCGTCAGCGCTGCCAGGATGATTGAGGTAATCGACCGCGCGCCAACGTCGCCCATGCTTTCGAAAAGCTTGGTGCTCCCGGCGATATCGGCGAATAAAATGGTGATGGGCTGCTGGACACTCATAGGGCGAATGTTAGGCGATCAGTCACGACGGGCAAAGTAGGAATTTGTGGCAATTGGACGCAGACGGTAAACAAAAACTAGTTTTGCACGCCAGATGGCACCTTAAGCGCTAGGGTTGACTGAATTGGGTAGAACCAACTGCGCTTTGGTCAGACCGTTGTCGACGGAAACTCCCCACAGACTACGTTCTACTCCGATGCACTCCTACATGGACTCTACGCGTGTCTGCTATCAAGCTTGGAAATATATTTGCGTCACTCAGGGCAGCATGCACGTGGCGCGTTGTGGCCAGCACCGTGGTTTTGGCAGCGGCTTTGACGGCCTGCCAATCCAAAGATGGTGCTGGCGGAACCTATAAGACCGCGAAAGTGGATCAGGGAAGTATTGAGGTGGTGATTTCCGCCACCGGCACCTTGCGTGCTTTGTCTACGGTTGACGTGGGTTCACAAGTGTCGGGGCAGGTGTCTAGTGTGGAGGTGGATTTCAACGACCGCGTCACCAAAGGCCAAGTCATCGCGCGCATCGATCCATCCAATTTAGACACCCGTCTGACGCAAACTAACGCTGATTTGGCCAGTGCACGTGCGAGCCTCTCGGAGGCCAAGACGCAATTGCGCCTGTCTGAGGCGGATCTTAAGCGCAAGAAAGAGATTTTCGCGCGCCAACTGATCTCTGAGACCGAGCGCGATATCGCGCAAGCGGCACGCGATCAGGCTGCGGCTCGCGTGGCAGTAGCGCAGGCGGCGATCCAGCAGCGCGCAGCCGTGGTCGCCGATGCACAACTCGATGTGGACTACACCGTGCTGCGCTCGCCCGTCGATGGCGTCATTTTGCTGCGCAGCGTTGAGCCTGGTCAAACCGTAGCCGCGAGCTTCCAAACGCCAGTGCTCTTCCGCATCGCCGAAGACTTGACGCGTATGCAGATTGATCTTTCGATCGATGAATCGGATGTGGGACAAATTCGTGTGCGCTTACCGGTGCGCTTTACGGTTGATGCCTTTCCGGGACGCAATTTCCAAGGCACCATCCATCAAGTCCGGCTATCAGCCACGATCATCGCCAATGTGGTCACCTATCCCGTTGTAGTCGACGTGTCTAATCCGGACCTCGCGCTGTTGCCGGGAATGACCGCAAACGCCGAAATCGAAATCGCGCGCCGTAACGATGTGCTGCGCGTCAGCAATGCCGCGCTACGGTTCAAGCCCGAGGGCGCTGAAGCGGCGGCGAGCCCAATGGGGCAAGGCGGTCGCGGCGCTGGGGAAGACATTTCCAAGATCGCCGCCGAGCTCAATCTCAGTGCGCAACAGCAAGCGCTCTTGGACGCCGCGATGATCACGATGCGTGAGCGTGCCGAGGCGAGACGCCAATCCATGGGTGGTGGCGCACCCGGCGGTGCTGCGACGGGCGCAGGTCCGGGAAGCGCAGCAGTTGCAACCAGCGGCGGCGCACGTCCAAATGCAGATGCGATGCGTGAGCGCATGCAAAAAATGCTCAAAGAGCAGCTCGCGCCCTTCCGAGAAAGTTTGGACGATACGCAGCGAACGCGCTGGGATGCCGAGATGACGCGCATGGCGAGCGCGCGGCGCGTCACGCTGTACACGCTAGATAAGGGTCAACCGCAAGCGCACAACGTGCGCGCAGGCGTGTCTGACACTAGCTTCACCGAGATTTCCGGTGGTGATATTGCGGCGGGCACTGAAGTCATTGTGGGCATGGAAGCGAAAGCCCCATGAGCGTTCCAGTCGTCGACATCCAGGCCATGGGTAAGGTCTATTCAAAAGGCACGCCGGCCGAAGTCGTCGCGTTACGCAATATCGATTTACGCATCGAGCGCGGTGAATTCCTGGCCATCATGGGACCTTCCGGCTCGGGCAAATCGACATTGATGAATCTGATCGGCTGCCTGGATACGCCAAGCACGGGCCGCTATTTGTGCGACGGCGTCGACGTCGCCACCTTGGATGCCGCGCAACGCGCACGCCTGCGATTGACGCGCATTGGCTTTGTGTTCCAAGGTTTCCATCTGCTGACGCGCATGAGTGCCCTGGAAAATGTGATGTTGCCGCTCGCCTATGCCGGTGTGCCGCGTGCGCAACGCAAAGAGCGCGCGGCGCGTGTGCTCGCCGACGTGGGCTTAGGCGAACGATCCGCGCATCGTCCGAGCGAGTTGTCGGGCGGCCAGCAACAGCGCGTGGCGATTGCACGCGCCTTGATCAATCGTCCACCGATTGTGCTCGCCGATGAGCCGACCGGCGCCCTTGATAGCAAGACCGGTCATGAAATCCTCTCTCTATTCAAGCGCTTACAGATAGCGGGTCACACCATCATTTTGATCACGCATGACGCACACGTTGCTGACAAGGCTGATCGCGTGGTGCATATCCAGGACGGCAGTATCGTGGAGTCATTGGCCGCATGAATGCAAATACCGAAAGTGCGGCCGGGCCGTGGCCAACCGCCGAGGTCTTCAAACGTGTGGGCTTCGGCGACATACTCGCAATGGCGATGTTCGCGCTGCGCGGCAATCTGATGCGCAGTGTACTCACGGCACTGGGCGTGATCATCGGCATCGCGGCGGTCATTGTGATGGTGTCGGTAGGGCAGGGCACGCAGGCGGAGCTTGATCGCACCATTTCCAATCTCGGCAGCAATCGCATTGAAGTCTTCGGTGGCTCTGGCGGTCGTGGGGGTGTACGCGGCGGCGCTGGCAGTATCAGCACGCTTACCGATGGCGATATCGCCGCAATTCGGAATGAAATTAGCGAGATTCAGTATGTTGCTGGACAGGTCCGCGGCGGAACGCAAGTGGTCAATGCCGAGCAGAACTGGAGCACGCAATGGATCGGCATCCAGCCCGATCACTTCGCCACGAATGGTTGGCAAGTTGATCGTGGGTCGGTTTTTGGTGAACGCGATTACAGCGGTGGCGCGAAGGTGCTGTTGATTGGCACGACAGTGGCCGACAAACTCTTCGGCAATAGTGACCCGGTAGGTGCCAGCGTGCGCGTTGGGCGCGTGCCGTTTGTCGTGGCGGGCGTGCTCAAATCCAAAGGCCAAAGTGGCTGGGGCGGTGACGCCGACGACATCATCATGCTCCCGCTCGAGACGGCACGCCGGCGCCTTTCCGGTTCCATGAATATGGCGCCAGGGACGGTGCAATCAATTTCCGTCGGCACGGCGCGGGCGGAAGATTTACCGGCCGCCGAGCGACAATTGAATGAACTACTGCGCCAGCGGCACAAGATTCAGCCGGGCGCGGAGGATGATTTCACCGTGCGTAATCTCACCGAAATTGTGTCGGCGCGTTCGCAGACCACACGCTTGATGTCGCTTCTGTTGGGGGCGGTCGCCACCATTTCGCTGATCGTCGGCGGCATCGGCATCATGAATATCATGCTGGTTTCAGTGACCGAGCGAATTCGCGAAATTGGTCTGCGCATGGCCGTGGGTGCTGGTCCGCGTGAGATTCAGTTGCAATTTTTAGCCGAAGCCATGCTGATTTCACTCGGAGGCGGTGCGATCGGCATCGCCTTGGGTATAGGTGGCACCGTAGTGACCAGCCGTTTCATTGCCTTGCCAGTGGAACTGAATGTGCAGGTCATCGGTTTAGCCACCGCATTCGCAGTCGCGACCGGCTTGTTCTTTGGTTACTACCCGGCGCGCAAAGCGTCACGCCTCGACCCGATTGAGGCCTTGCGTCAGCAGTAGCTACCGCCTTTGACGAGACAGCAAACCCGAGCGGAGGCTCGGGATTGCTGCGCTGGCAATGACGAATCAGTGGGCGTGGTGCATGACTCCGAAATATCGCGATATGGCATCCGCGTCCTGTGCGCCGGACGCAATGTTCGTAACGCACAAACAACGCTCACCCTTCAGCCAATAGGGCTTGCGCGGCGGCCTTGATGCTCTCGTCTGAAGGCAACACCAGCGTCGCTGCACCGGCGAGGGGCGTGTAGGTGTCAACACCGCAAACGCGCCGAATGGCTTTGCCGCCTGTCCCGCCCTCGATCAAGGCGGTGATCACGCCTTCGCCGACACCGCCACTTTTGCGGCCTTCATCGACGACCAGAATGCGCGCGCAAGTGCGCCCATGATGCGCAATTTCCGCGTCGTTCAATGGCTGCAGCCAGCGCAGATCCATCACGCGCGTCTGAATTCCCCGCTCGGCAGCCAGTTGTCGCGCCACCCGCAAACACATCGGCACCGTGTTGCCGTAGCAGATCATCAGCAAATCGGAAGCCTCCGTGTGATAAATCCGCGGTTCGCCGATGGACACGCTCTGCTCAAATTCGGGATAGCGCGTTTGCCACAGGCCATCACCGGTTTCATACAAATCCTTGGTCATGTACAGCGCAATCGGCTCCAAGAAGGCGCAGACACGGCCATCCACATGGGCTAGCGCCATCAGGGTGCGCAACATCATCACCGCGTCATCGCCGCGACTCGGGCAAGCAATGACCAGAGACGGAATATCGCGCAGCGCAGTGATCGAATTGTCGTTGTGGAAATGACCGCCGAATCCCTTCTGATAGCCAAGCGCCGCCATGCGCAGAACCATTGGATTGCGATACTGACCGTTGCTGAAGAATTGCAGTGAGCAGGCTTCGCCGCGAATTTGGTCGCAGGCGTTGTGGAAGTAGGCGAGATATTGGATTTCTGGGATCGGCAGCATGCCAAGGTTGGCCAAACCCTGCGCGAGGCCCAAGATGGTGGTTTCGTCGAGCAGCGTATTGAACACACGCGCGCCTTTGAACTTCTGCCAAAGTCCCTTAGTCACGGTGTAAACGCCGCCTTTCTGGGCGACATCTTCGCCAAACAGCAGCGATTGCGGATATTTCGCCAGCAGATCGTGGAGCGCTTGATTAATGCTGACGGCGAGGTGCCGCGGCGCTTGGTTCTCCGGCAGTTGCGCTTCGCTGCCAAAGGCTTTCAGGCGTGCCGCTGCGTCGGGCACGCGCGTGGCCTCGGCCAGGACTTTCTGCGGCGAATACGGTGCCAACGGTATGAGCACATCGGCCAGATCGGTCAGCTTGGGCGTCTGGTCTGCGGCCTCGGCGGCGGCGTAACAGCGTGCGCGAATATCTTCGTAGTGCGCGAGCAATTCTTCTGCCGTGTACACGCCCAGCAGCAATGAAAGCTCAGCCGATCGCAGAATAGGATCAAGCGCCTCGCCGGCTTGCACGTCTTCGATTGGTCGATATTCGATCTCGAAATCGGTGCCGGCGTGACCCATCAATCGCGTGGTTCGCAGATGCAGAAATACGGGACGTCGTTCGTGGCGGCAATAGTCGACGGCGTTCGCGACGGCGTCATAGCCCGAGACCAAGTCGAGTCCGTCAGCATAAAAATACTTCATGTGCTGGCGCTGCGAGAAACTCTGCGCGATCCAGCCGGTCGGCGTCTTTACCGAGATGCCAATCCCGTTGTCTTCGCAGACAAATAGCACCGGCGCCTTGATGCCCTGATAGCCCGCCCATTCGGCGGCATTGAAGGTGCCTTGTGCGGTGGCGTGATTGGCACTGGCATCGCCGAAACTACAGACGACAATGCTGTCATCGGGTATGGGCAGCGGATGACCAATACGCTTGGCTTGGTCGATGCCCATAGCCGTACCAAAGGCTTTCGGCGGGTGGCTGGCGATGGTCGAGGTCTGCGGAAGTACCCAGAGCGGTTTGCTACCCCACACCTTGTGTCGGCCACCAGACGCGGGATCATTTTTGCTCGCGGCGAAAGACAGCGCGGAATCGGTGATCGGATTCATTCCCGGTAGCTTGCGAAAGCGCTCGGCCATGAAGCCGCCGGAGCGGTAGTGCAGAAAAGCCGGATCCGTGTGACGCGTGAGCCGTGCAACCATGGCGTTGCCTTCGTGGCCAGAGCTGCCAATGGTGTAGAAAACTTTGTTGCGTACCCGCAGCACGCGCGCCATCAGGTCGAGGTGACGCGATATCAACTGAGATTCGAACAATTCGCGAAAATCACGCACGCTGAGCGAGCTATCCGGCGAAAGTTGCTCACCGTCATGACGACGGCGCACATGCCCCGGTGCGGACCATTCGCGGAGGAATTGAAGCACGTTCTGATCAACCACTTCGGCGCGGTTAATCTGTTTGCTGCGAGTAATGGACATGATCTTTGCGGACTAGGAAGGGGATATCCGATCGCGGGTGTAGCTCAATCGGTTGCGGGCGAGAGGATACGCGAGCACGACGCCGCCTGGATTTCCCGCAATCGTATGCCGCGCTGACCGCGCGCTTGCAACAATGACGTAGACGACCACGGATTCGTCCCTTCGGGCTCAGCGAAGCAATCCGCTGCTTTGCTCCCCTCTCCCGCACACCGCCAGAAGGTCACTGGATTGCCGCGTCGCTGCGGTCCTCCCAATCACGTCTAGCACACTTACTTACCGCTGCACCGCAACGGTAGATCTAAGCAAAATCAATAACGTACGGTGTGGTTATCCTGGAAGGGGGTCCGGGAGGCATGCGCGCCGACTGAATCCCAAACAGGCCGCAATCTCAAGCGCATGCCGTGGCAATACGGAGACTTTCGGGACACCACAGGCCAAGGCGCTGAACCGCCGCGGTCGCCAAGGCCCCCGCGAAGACGAGTCTCGACCTTCAGGCCTGTGTAGTTTCCAATCGGAACTTAAGAACTCGATCAATGACGATTTGCTAAACAGCGCACAGCTCAACTCTCGACGCGGTTACGTCCGTGGGCTTTGGCACGGTAAAGGCGCTCATCGGCTGTGCGTAAGAGATCGGCGCTCGTTTGCATGCCATCGCCCCAATGGGCCACACCGACGCTGGTGGTGACGGTATGGCGTTCGCCGCGCATCTCGAATTTATGTTGTGCTACGGTCTCGCGCAGCTTCTCAGCAAACTCAATGGCAACTTGCGGATCGACTTCTGGCATCGCGACCGCGAATTCTTCCCCGCCCAGGCGGCCCAGATGACAATCGGAATTGCTGAGCTCGCGGATCAGTTGAGATACGCTCGAAATCACCTGATCACCGACCAAATGGCCGAAATGGTCGTTGACCTGTTTAAAGTGGTCTAGATCGACGATGAGCACCGATAAAGTGACGCCATTGCGTGCGCGGTCGACTTGTTCGTCGAGCAGCATCCGAAAATGCCGGCGATTGAAGAAACCCGTGAGGCTGTCGTGCACTGCGAGGTCAATCAATTCCTGGTGATAACGCGCCTCCGGGCTGGCACCCCGGAAGAACTTCAAGGCGTGGTTGCCAACGCCGATCTGATCACCATCGTTAAGTTGCGCGCGCATCACTGACTGCCCATTCAGATAGGTCTTATTGGTCGACCCCTGATCTTCAATGAAGTAATTCTCGCCTTCTCGCCAAACCCGACAATGTTGGCGGGACACGCTGGGATGCGGCAGGCTCAAAGTGGCCTCAGTCGCGCGTCCGATCATCACCGGATCGTCGCCAAGTTCTAGCTGGTGTCCCAAGAACACGCCACTCACCACGATCAGGCGCGGTGGGCGCTCGCGGTGTTCCATATCCGGGCCGGCAATTACCGTGGCTCGGTCAGTATTGGAGTGTTCTTTGCTCAAGTGCTGTAAGACCATTCCGGGTCGGTGCTATCCGTGCGCGAAACTATCACTGACGACCTCATTGATCAGTCAATTGTGGCACTTCGCGAAGAATTCCTCATAGCGCGACTTGCTTGCCGTCGCCTTCAATCCTTGCAGTGCCTCATCGTTACATTTGTCTAATTGCGCCAACACACGTTGATAATTGTCGGCGGCTTCGTCAAATTTTTCCATTCGGATAAATGACTTGGCTGCTGCGAGCGCATCGGAGAGATCAACGCGCTGTTGCGCCGTCAGTATGGCCTCGGGAATGTCGTTGACGGCACCTGGACCGCGCGGCCAGAACAGCGCGAGTGCCAGCGCGACGATCGCCACGCCACCAAGGCCGGCGACCATTGGCAACCACGGCCTTGGCCGCGCTGGCGCATCGGCGACAATTTTGGCCTTGCCGGAAGTTCCGGCATTGCTGCCGATCGGCGCGGCGACCGAGGTCGCTGCGTTCGGGTTATAGGTACCCGTGTTCGAGCCGCTGCCGGGATTGTCGGCGGCATCAGCCAGTTGCTTCAGCTTGGCCTGTAGCGGCGAACTGATCGAGGTATCGACCCGCCGCGTGGCGGGTTCTGCCGAAGCCGGTGCGCCTGCTCGATACTTCTTGAGCGAGGCGACCATCTCGTTCGCGTCCTGGTAGCGATCTTTTGGATCCTTGGCCAGAAGCTTGTTGACCACGCCCTGATAGCGCGCGTGTTCGGGCGGCAGCGGAGGCACCGGTTCGTATACGTGCGCATAACTGACGGCAAAGGTATCGCGGCCCTCGAAAACCTTATGGCCGGTGAGCATCTCGAAGAACATGACACCCATCGCATAGAGATCTGAACGCGCGTCCGTCTCCTTGCCCATGCAGCGTTCCGGGCTCATGTAATGCGGCGTACCGACGACTGCGCCAACCTGCGTGAAACTGGATTCGGTGGTGCCTTCCTTGGCGATGCCAAAGTCCACAAGCACGGCTTTGCCGCTTTCGTGGAACATCACGTTTTCAGGCTTGATGTCGCGGTGCAGGATATGGCGTTTGTGCGCATGCGCGAGCGCGCTGCCGATCTGCATCATCACCTCGACCGCGTCGTCCGGACGCAGACCCTTCTTGATGCGCTCGGTCAGGTCACCACCCGGTAACACTTCCATCGCCAAAAAGTAATGATTGTCGACAACGCCACACGCGAACACCGTCACCACGTTGTCGTGGTTGAGGCTGGCGATGGTGTCGCCCTCAATTTTTAGTGAGGACAAAAATGCCGGATCGGGCGCGCTGCCCGGCGAAACGATCTTGATCGCAACGTCGCGCTTCGGCTGTAACTGGCGCGCCAGATAGACCCGTGACATACCGCCACGGCCAATCTCCTGAAGCAGCTCGAAATTAGGGATCTGAATCGGAGCTTCCATCGGGTCGTCAGGCGTCGCTCGGTCGTTCAGATGATCATAGCGTGTCGCAGCGCGGATCAAGTGCGCAAGACGAATTCATCGCCAGCCCTGTCCGTGGTCAAAATGACCTCCAATGTCAAAAACACGAGCGAAGTTCAACGCACCAAAGACGCGAGGACGCAAAGTGGAGCTAAGATCAAGGGAAGCGGCTTCCGCAAAGGAGTCAGGTGCTAGCAGCCTGTCGGACTTGAAGAATCGAAGCGAAAATCTGACTGGGCGAAGCCAGATTTCGTCGATTTTGAAGGGTAATAGCTCTTCTATTGCCCGAGAAAGCGGCGGAATATGGATCGTCCAGGCGGATTTGCAGCCGATTTCCTTTAAGTCCGACAGGCTGCTAGGAAACCATTCGTGCCGCAAGCGTGTTAGGAAGCTTCTCAACGGGTTGGAATTTTCGGTGGCACATGGACTTGCCGCCGAATTCAGTCGCGTAAGTCATTGAAAAAAGCAAGCGAAACAACGGTGGCTCCTCCCGTTGAGCCTGTCTGCAAAGGGACTTTCAGACATCCTAAGTAGACCGGCGCTTACTCGGAGAGAATCTATGTGGACTCATCTTCTGTGAGTTGCGCCTCCAGCCGCAAGCCCCGACGGTTCTACACACAGCTTGGCGTTAGCCTCCCAAGCGTCAACTAGACCGCTTCGGGGTCAACCTGATCTACGTGGGCAAGCGGCGCTTCACGTCGTTCGCTTTGCAATAAAAATGTCGTAAGAGAGCCCAGATGGCATTCAAAGTGTTCTGGGTTTTCTTACACGTTTAGGTTTTTCGACCGTCGATGTCGCCACTTTTGATGATTCGATCGCTTTCGCCGAAACGGCAGCCTTTGGCGCAGCACGCGGACGGGTGATCTTCTTCGCTTCGACGATCGGCGCCGCAACTTTGCCGGCTTTGCTTTTGACTTTGGGTTTGGTCGGGCCGCCGATGACCGCGCGCTCAAGCTCTTCGAGCGCCATGCCAGTGTAGGTCGCGAGGCGTTGCATGTGCGGCAAGGTATCGCGACAGCCGGTGAAACCGAAAGCCAGATAGCCGTTGTAGCTCTGGCAGGTGATGTTGAGTGCTTGGCCGTGAGTCACCAGCGATACCGGATAGGCGGCTTCGAGTTTGGCCCCGCGGAAATACAACGCTTTGTCTGGGCCCGGCACATTGGAGATGGTGACATTGAACATCGGCCGCGTGCGCCCGCCGACGCCCGTCAACAACGACAACATATAGGGCGCCATCAGCAGCACCGTGTATTGCGTCATCGCTGATTTTGGCAGGCTCTGCACGTGTTCTTTGGCGCGGCGCGTGGAGACGCCGATAGCCTTCAGACGCTCGCGTGGATCGTCGATGTCGGTGCCAAGGGTGGAAATGATGAAGGTGATCGCGTTCCCAGTGCCTTCGTCATCCTTTGGACGCACTGACACGGGGATGCCCGCGGTCAGGGGCTTGTCTGGGAGTTCGCCGAGTTCAATCAGAAAACGCCGCAAGGCACTGCCGCAAAGCGCTAAAACCACGTCGTTGAGCGTAGATGCCGATGCCTGTGCGAGCCGCTTGAGGCGTTCGAGTTCGAATCGCTGCGTGGCGAAACGTCGTGGGCCGTGAATGCGACCATTGATAATCGACACTGGCGTGTCAAAGGGGATTGCCAGCGTGTCGCTCTTATTGCGCAAGGCGCTGATCATTGACCCAAAGGCGCGCGCTATATCCGGCACGGTACCAATTTGGCTACGCACCATTTGGACCACGCTGCCGAGAGCCTCAGCGGGGGTGGGCGCTGGCGCCTTGGGGCGGGCTGTCCGCTTTCCACCGTCCACGCCGATAGCCCAGAAGGGCTGAAGCTTGCGGCTGGACTTTGGATCGGACGACATCGCTTTTTCCAGAAGCTTAATGCCGCCAATGCCGTCAACCAGCGCATGGTGCATTTTTACGTAAAGCGCGAATTGCCGATCCTCCAAGCCTTCAATGACCTCGCATTCCCAAGGGGGACGCGCCAAATCCAGCGGTTGGCTATGCAAGCGAGCAATCAATTGTCCCAGTTCGCGCTCGCCGCCCGGCGCCGGCAGCGACGAATGTCGTACATGATGTTCAAGATCGATGTCGGTGTCTTCTTCCCACGCCGGCATCGGGTGCGTGAGGCTGCGTGCGCGCAAGCGGCGATTCCAGGGAGCCGCGAAATGACGCACGCTACGAAAGTCGTTCATCAGACGTCGAAAGAAGTCCGCCGGTGCATCATCGGGCAGCGAAAAGCGCAGCAATCCGCCGACATGCATCGGCGTATCGCGCGATTCAACCATCAGCCAGGACGCATCCAACGGATTGAGCGATGTGATCGTCATGGTGGCCCCCTCTGGCTTTGGACGCGCAAGCATAGACGCTGCCGTGACAAAGATTTTCAACATTGCGCGGCGCGAGCCAGGCGTAAATCACGAGGAGATCACGTCACAGCAGCGTTCAGCGCGGCGTGGCTAATTCTCTGCCCTTTGACTTCCCCGAAAACGACCATTCGCCGTCGAGGCCTCCGTTGACGGCAATGCGATACAACGCGACACCGCAATTTTCCGGCCCGAAAGCAACCGCGATGTAGCCATCGCGAACCATTCCACGCCCACTGAAATTTGCGCCGGTACGCCAGTGAAAAGACCATTGATCGAGCGCGCGATCAATGGCTAGCGCGCCCTTGTAAGCGCGGCCGTTCGGGTTGCGGCCATTGATCAGATAGTCGCCGACGAGCCCACGCGTTGACTCCAGTCCAGGTTGAGCTTGTTCGCTGCCGAGACGCCCTTTTCCACCAGCAAAGTGCCAGTGTAGGCACTGCTGTCGGGATTCTTTCCGCTCACCTCAAATGCGCGTGGCAGTTCCGACGCTTCCACGGGCACGACCGCGAGGCAAAGGATCGCGAGGAACAGACGCAGACGCACACCCATCACCGCGACGACGCTAATGCCATTCCTCAAATCACATCCCACGGATAGGCGCCCTTATCCAGCAAGAAAGTGGTGAGGCCATCGCGCAGAGCGTCCTCATTGTGCGCAAGCCCGCGGACATTGGCCGCCATGCGCCGCTTCGCTTGTTGCGCAAAAACCGCAGCGATGGTGACCGCGTATTCGGCGTTCTGCTCGCCGCTCTGTCTCAAGGAGTGCGCGCGCGCCAAGGTGCACAGGCCAACAAACAGATCGATTGCGATATCGCCAATACGCTTCAACTGGTACTGCTCGTCTGCAATTTTCTTACCATGCAGGCGTAACAGGGCATCCCCTGATTTTGCCAGCTCGACCACATATTTTTCATAAATGTCAGCGGCTTGGCGCAATCGCGGATCGAGCTTGGAGAGCAGCTTGTCGGTTCCGAAGCCGGTGGTTTGTCGCAGGCGTTTGCCGGCATATCCACTGAGCAAGCCAAAGCCCTTGATCGGGTTATTGAAGATATCGCCGACCGCATTTTTCAGCTCCGACAGCGATGAGCCGACATCCTTCAAACCTGAGAGAGCGATGTACAGACGCAGGATTTCGTTGGTGCCCTCAAAGATCGAGAGGATGCGCGAGTCGCGTGCGATCTGTTCGTACGGGAACTCGCGCATGAAACCGTTACCGGCTGCGATCTGCAGCGCCTCATACGCGCAACGCTGTATCGCCTCACTCGCGAACACCTTGCTGATCGCAGCCTCAACGGAATAGTCGTCGCAGCCGGAGTCAATATAGTGCGCGACCATCCACACCGCGCTTTCTGCGGCAAAGCAATCGATGGACATCTGTGCAATCTTCTCGCGCACCAGACCGAACTCGGCGATCGGCTTCCCGAATTGTTTGCGATCCTTGGCCTGCGCGATCGACAACTGAATCAAGGTCTTCATGCCACCGACAGCGCCACCGCCCAAACCGGTGCGCCCGTTGTTCAAGATGCCCATCGCCACCTTGAATCCCTTGCCCTCAAGACCGAGCACATTTTCGGCGGGCACCCGCACGTCTTGCATGACCACACTGGTCGTCGAGGATGCCCGGATGCCCATCTTGTCTTCATGCGGACCCTGACTGACGCCAGCAAATCCCGCTTCCACGATGAAGGCGGTCATCTTTCCTTCGGGTGAATCGGTCTTGGCGAATACCGTGTAAAGCTGCGCAATTCCGCCGTTGGTGATCCAAATCTTCTCGCCATTGAGGGTCCAACTGCCGTCTTCATTCTTCACCGCGGTGGCGCGGATGGATGCGGCATCGGAACCCGCGCCTGCTTCGGTCAGACAAAAAGCCGCGATCATTTCTCCGCTGGCGAGCTTTGGCAGATAGCGTGCTTTCTGCTCATCATTGCCAGATAGCAGAATGCCCTTCATGCCGATCGACGAATGCGCACCCACGGTGAGCGAGACTGAGCTGTCGTGACGGCTGGTTTGCGACAAAACGCGCGCATAACCTGCGTTGGAAAGCCCAAGGCCACCAAACTCTTCGGGGATGATCAGCCCAAATAAACCCATATCGCGCAGCGACTGAATAAACTCCTCAGGCTGATGCGCATCACGATCCCACTCTTTAAGCTGCGATTTGAGCGGTGACAAGAAATCGTCGATCGAGTCGGCCATCATCCCGAGCAGTTCACGGTCGCGCTCGCGCATGAGCGGATAGGGGAATAAGTTTTCTTCCAGAATTTCGCCGAAAAACAAATTCTTAGCGACGCTTTGATCGCAGCGTAAAGTGCTGCTGTCGGTGCGTTCCGGCGCGGGTTGGACGGTGCTTTCGTTCACGGGAGCATCCTTGGAAAGATTCGGTGCCAATAGTCGGCCGAACGGAGAGTGTGAGCAATATGCCGACTCGATGTCGATTGTGCCCACCGTTGCGATCGACGTGGCGAGCTCGACTTATGCTAAGCGTTGTCAACCAATCGCTACGGACACGATGATGAAACTTCTACCCAGAATCGAGACCGAGCGTCTGATTCTGCGCGTGCCCGAATATGCGGACCTGGACCGCTGGGCGGAATTGATGGCCGATGACGAAGCCACACGCTACATCGGCGGCAATTTGCCGCGCGCGGTGGTCTGGCGCGGCTTGATGTGCATGATCGGTGCGTGGCATGCGACAGGGGTGTCGATGTTCTCGGTGGAACGTAAAGACACGCGAGAGTGGATAGGCCGCATTGGTCCATGGCAGCCCGATGGTTAGCCCGGACCTGAAGTGGGCTGGTCGCTGCGCCGCGATATGTGGGGGCAGGGCTTTGCGTTGGAGGCTGCAGAAGCCTGCATTCAGTATGCGGTGGACGCGCTCGGGTGGACGCAGATTGTGCACACCATTGATCCGGCGAACCTTGGCCTCGCAACGCCTCGCGCAAAGGCTTGGTTCCAGTCTGATCGGACCGACGACATTGCCGCCACCGCATCACGAGGTGGTTGCTGAGCTTTGGGGTCAATCAAGCGAGCAATGGCGCACGCGGATGGCGAGACGCTGTTCCGAAAGCGAATGACTGACAAAGGAACACTGCCGAGTGAAGACGCCGCGTGTCATTTCGCGAAATGGCAGATGAAGTTCGCAGAAGCGATTGGCTTCTGGCCCACAATTGGTGATGATCGCTCCAGCGAAGCAAATCTGTTGTCCAGGGGAATTTCAGTGTCCGGATTTAGTGTTTACAGAGTCTTTGGTGCGTTGATCGTTGGTGCATGGGTTTGCCAGCCACTGATTGCTGCAGATCTGATCGTCGGCAATGGAGCGCGCCTGTCGCTCGGTACTTCCGTAATTGATGCCGGTTGCCGCGACGTGGCGGTTAGCGGCACGCTTGATATCGACGGCGGTGTCTTGCGCGGCGCGCGCAATGTGTCTGTTCCGGGTTCCTTGCTGGGTGGAACGGGTCTCGTTGGGCTTAGCGGCGATTTAAGCGCCGGCGCCAATTTGGTACCTGAATCCGGTACCGTGCGTATTAGTGATGGCTGCGCAAGCACGCAATCGCAGGTGATCGGCAACCATCAGTTCAACCGTTTCACCGTGCAAACTTCCGCACCGCATGAACTGGTGTTGCCTGCCGGCGGTACGCAGTTCATCGCCAGTGCCCTCGAATTGATCGGCGGCGTGCAGCGCTTGATCTTACGTAGCAGCACCTTTGGCGTCGTCAGCTTCTTGAATTTGAGCAATAGTGGTACGCAAACGGTGTCGCGCGTTGATGCTATCGACGTCGGTGCGCCGCCAGCGGGTCAGTTCCTTGCGCCAAACTTGGCGGCCTTCTACGACAGCATTGATCGCGGCAACACGCCGCGCTTCTTTGGGGATTCGCCCGTGGTACCGGTGCCGGCGATGTCGGATGCCGGTCGTCTGCTGCTGATTTTGCTGATGGCTTTCATGGCGATAATGACAATGTCGATGACCAATCGATCGGGTCGCTAAATCCCCACATTGCATGGCCGGAAGTCACTGATGCCGGTGATTCTGCTCGCCCCGGCATGCGTGGGGCGAGCAGAACTGTAAAGCAGAAATCTGTTCGCCCTACGCTTCGCTTTTCCGCATCTTTTGCGATGCAGTTATCCACGGCTAAGCCGAGATACCGTCGACGCGACGCCGGCCATTTCGGCCTACCTTCAAGTCTTTCGCGCACATGCCCTTAGTGCGAACTGGACTGATCTAAAAGCCTCGACGATTTAGCGTTCCGGGACCTTGTGCAGTGGTCCACGGGCCGCGGGCTCGCCATGGCGAATCGATAGCGTAGGACTTAGGAAGCCGCTGGCCAACGCCAAGCGCGGATCTCCGGCATGTCCTGACCATGCTTGTCGATGTATTGCTTGTGTTCGACCAGCTTGTCGCTAAGCCGCCGCTTCAGCGCCAAGCCTGCGTCGCCGGTCTGCGGCAGACGGTCGATGACGTCCATTACTAGATGAAAGCGGTCGAGGTCATTGAGCACGGTCATGTCGAAGGGCGTGGTGATCGTGCCTTCTTCCTTGTAGCCGCGCACATGGATGTTGTGGTGGTTGGTGCGGCGATAGGTCAAGCGGTGGATCAGCCACGGATAGGCGTGGAAGGCAAAGATGACGGGTTTGTCGTCAGTGAACAGCGCATCGAAGTCTGCATCGATGAGGCCGTGCGGATGTTCGGTGTGCGGCTGCAATCGCATCAAATCGACAACGTTGACGACGCGGATCTTCAAGCTCGGCAGGTGCTCTCGCAGGATCGACACGGCCGCTAATGTTTCCAGGGTCGGCACGTCGCCACAGCAGGCCATGACCACGTCGGGTGCGGCGTCGCCACCATTGCTGGCCCATTCCCAGATGCCAATACCATCAGTGCAATGCTTTACAGCGGCCTCCATCGTCAGCCACTGCGGCGCCGGGTGCTTGCCGGCGACTACCACGTTGACATAATGGCGACTGCGCAGGCAGTGGTCCATCACCGACAGCAGGCAGTTGGCATCCGGCGGCAGATAGACGCGAACGATCTCGGCTTTCTTGTTGACGACATGGTCAATGAAGCCCGGGTCCTGATGGGTGAAGCCATTGTGGTCCTGGCGCCAGACGTGCGAGGCGAGCAAGTAATTCAGCGACGCGATCTTGCGCCGCCACGGAATCTCTAAGGTCACTTTGAGCCATTTCGCGTGCTGGTTAAACATCGAATCGATGATGTGGATGAAGGCCTCGTAGCAATTGAAGACGCCGTGGCGGCCGGTCAACAGATAGCCTTCGAGCCAGCCCTCGCATTGGTGCTCGCTGAGCATTTCCATCACGCGGCCGGTCGGTGCCAGGAATTCGTCATTGGGCTCGATCGCCGCGTCCCACTGCCGCTCGGTGACCTCGAACATGGCGCCAAGGCCGTTGGACAAGGTCTCGTCCGGGCCGAAGACGCGAAAGTTACGCTGCGCATCATTCAGCTTCGCCACATCGCGCAAAAACGGGCCGAGCACACGCGTGTCGCCAATGCCGGGGACGCCCGGAACCGGCACCTCGCAGGCGTAATCGCGAAAATCAGGCATGTGCAGATCGTGCAGCAGCAGGCCGCCGTTGGCATGCGGATTGGCGCCCATGCGCCGCGAGCCGACCGGTGCCAAGTCGGCTAGTTCCGGAATCAGCCTCCCGTGTGTGTCAAAAAGCTCCTCGGCGCGGTAGCTTTTCAGCCAGTCGTCGAGCAAAGCAAGGTGAGCTGGATGCGTGGCGAGGTCTTTGATCGGCACCTGATGGGAGCGGAAACTGCCTTCGATCTGCATTTCGTCGACCACTTTTGGTCCGGTCCAGCCCTTGGGCGAAGCGAGCACGATCATCGGCCAGCGCGGGCGCTCGGACTTGCCTGTGGTGCGGGCATCGCGCTGGCATTGGCGGATCTGCTCGATGGCCGTGTCCAGCGCCGTGGCCATGGCCTCATGCATCAAGGCCGGATCAGAGCCCTCAACGAACAGCGGCGTCCAACCGCAACCACGCAGAAACTGCTCCAGTTCCTCGTGCGTGATGCGCGCCAGCAAGGTCGGATTAGCGATCTTGTAGCCATTCAAGTGCAGGATCGGTAACACCGCGCCGTCGGTCACGGGGTCAAGGAACTTATTTGAGTGCCAAGCTGTGGCCAGCGGCCCAGTCTCAGCCTCGCCGTCGCCGACTACGCAAGCGACAATCAGATCAGGGTTGTCGAACACCGCGCCGAAGGAGTGGCTGAGCGAATAGCCGAGCTCACCGCCTTCATGGATTGACCCTGGGCATTCGGGCGATGCGTGACTCGGGATTCCGCCGGGAAAGGAGAACTGCCGAAACAACTTCTGCAGGCCGGCTTCGTCCTGAGTGATCTCAGGATAGACCTCGCTGTAGGTGCCTTCGAGGTAAGTGTTGCCGACCACCGCAGGACCACCGTGCCCTGGGCCCGAGACGAAGATCATATCCAGGTCGTACCGCTTGATGACCCGATTCAGGTGCACATAGATGAAGTTTTGCCCCGGCGTCGTGCCCCAATGCCCAAGCAGCATGCGCTTGATGTCGGTAAGCGCCAGCGGACGTCGCAGCAGCGGGTTGTCATAGAGATAGATCTGCCCCACCGACAAATAATTCGCGGCGCGCCAATAGGCGTCCATGCGGGCAAGCAGCTCGGGAGCGAGCGTATTTTGACGAGTGGACATAGTGATTCTCTATTCAAGTGTCAAAGCTTTGGCACGCAGACTTGCGCGGCAGATCGAAACCCCGCTTTGACCGGCGGTTTTGCCGCATGCCGATGGGTTCGGTATCGCCAGTTGCAGCGCGGCATGCATGGCACAGCGCGTCAATCGTCGCGGGATCACGCGCTGTCTGGCGTGAACACGTTAAATGCGCTTGGCAATTCGCGCCGGTACCAACCGTTGTTCACTCGGGTTGTGCCGTCTAACGTCGCCGACGCTGCAAAGAACCGTAGTCTGGGCGCAGTTGCGCCCGCGGTCTGTTCGCCGGCGCACAGACTCTGGCGAGTGCGACGCGCACCGTGAGCGGCGCGGTTCATCGTCGAGTCGCGTGGAGCACGCAATGCAACTTGGAATGATCGGCCTTGGCCGCATGGGCGCCAGTATGGTGCGGCGCCTTTTAAAGAGTGGGCATCTATGCGTCGTATACGACACAAGGCCCGAGGCGGTGGACGCACTGCTGGTAGATGGCGCGATTGGAGCGACATCAATCGAGTCGTTCATGGCCCGTATGGAGCGGCCGCGCACGATCTGGCTGATGCTGCCGGCCGCCATCGTTGACGCTGCAATCGAGAGCCTTGCGCCCTACCTTAAGGATGGCGACGTGGTTGTCGACGGCGGTAATTCCTACTATCGCGATGACGTGCGTCGCGGCAAACATTTGGCGCAATCTGGTGTGCATTACATTGATGTCGGCACGAGTGGCGGGGTGGCCGGCGAAGTTCGCGGCTACTGCCTGATGATTGGCGGCGAAGAATCCATCGTGCGGAATCTGCTCCCAATCTTCTCAGCGCTGGCACCGGGTGTAGGGGCGGTGCCACGTACACCGGGCCGCACGGGCGCTGTTGCACCTTCCGAGGAGGGCTTCCTGCATTGCGGCCCGACTGGCGCGGGCCACTTCGTCAAGATGGTCCATAACGGGATCGAGTACGGCTTGATGGCGGCCTATGCCGAGGGCCTGAATATCTTGCGCAATGCCAACATCGGGCTGCGAGCGCACGCCAGCGACGCAGAAACTACGCCACTGCGCGAGCCCGAGTTTTATTGCTTTGATATGAACTTGCCGGAGATCACCGAAGTCTGGCGTCGCGGTAGTGTGATCGGCTCATGGCTGCTGGATCTCACAGCCGGCGCGCTGCTGCAGGATCCGCAGCTTGAAGCCTACGACGGCCGCGTGTCTGATTCGGGCGAGGGCCGCTGGACTGTGCAGGCGGCGATCGACATGGCGGTGCCGACGCCAGTGCTTAGCGCTGCCGTACATCAACGATTTTCCTCGCGCGGCGAGGCGATCTTCGCGAATCAAGCGCTATCGGCGATGCGCCATGCCTTCGGAGGTCACGTCGAGAAGCCTGCCTGGGATGCGACATGAACCTCGCTGCACACGCCCGGCCGAGCTCTGAGCGAATAGACTCCGACGCGCTGGTCGTTTTCGGCTTCAGCGGTGACCTCGCTGCGAAGAAGATTTTTCCAGCGCTGTATGCGATGGCGAAAATGGGTCATCTCACGGTGCCGGTGATTGGCGTCGCAGCTTCGCCGTGGGGCGCCGATGAATGGCGTGCCCGAGTGAGGGACAGTCTGCAGCAGCAGGAGCACGAAGGCGGGATAGACGACCCTGAGGCCTTCGAACGACTGTTGGCGTTGATGAACTACGTCAGCGGCGACTACAACGATAGCGCCACATTTGCCGCGCTGAAGGCCGCCCTCGGCGGCGCTGAACGTCCGGCCTTCTACCTAGCTATACCGCCGTCGCTATTTTCCACTGTGATCCAAAGCCTCGGCCAGATCGGTCTGGCGCGAGACGCGCGGGTCATTGTCGAGAAACCCTTCGGCCGCGACTTGGCGTCCGCGCGCGAACTGAATGCGGTGACGCAGGCGGTGTTCCCGGAGGCGTCGATATTCCGTATCGATCACTACCTGGGGAAGGAGGCGATCATGAATATCCTCTACTTCCGCTTCGCCAATTCTTTCCTGGAACCGGTGTGGAACCGCCACCATATCTCCAGCGTGCAAATGACGCTGTCCGAGGATTTTGGTGTTGGTATGCGCGGCAGCTTTTATGAGAGTGCGGGCTGCCTGCGCGACGTGGTCGAGAACCATCTATTCCAGATCGTCGCGCTGTTGGCGATGGAGCCGCCGGCCTTCCAGAGCTTCGAAGCCGTTCACAGCGCCAAGGCGAGCGTGTTGCGCGCGATGCAGCCGTTGCAACCCGCCGACTTGGTGCGCGGCCAGTACATCGGCTACCGCGACGAAAAAGGTGTCGCTAAGAACTCCGATGTCGAGACCTTCTGCGCCCTGCGCCTATTTATCGACTCGTGGCGCTGGGCCGGTGTGCCCTGGTATGTGCGCGCGGGCAAACAATTGCCGACGTCGGTAGTGGAGGTGCAGGTGCAGATGCAGCCGCCGCCGCAGCGACTATTTGACGATTCCGGGCCCGCCGGTGGCCGCGCCAACTATTTTCGCTTTCGCCTGCAGCCTGAAGCCGGCATTGCCCTGGCGGCGCGTACCAAGTGTCCCGGCCGGGAATTCGTGGGCGTTCAGCGCGAACTGTACCTGGGAGAAGGTGATCCGCACACCATGTCGCCCTATGAACGCTTACTCGGCGACGCCATGGCTGGTGATAGAGCGCTGTTCACCGACGAGGAAGCGGTGATGGCCGCGTGGTCCGTGGTCGAGCCGGTCCTAACCGAGCATGGCGCTGCATTGCCGTACCAATCCCGGAGCTGGGGCCCAGCCGAATCCGACGCGCTGATTGCCGGCGACGGTGGCTGGCACAATCCGGAAGCTGACATGGGCGCTATGCGATGACAGCCGACGTGGTCTTCTTGCTCGACGTCGACAACACCTTGCTCGACGGCGATCGCTTTATCGCTGACCTGCAAGATCATCTGAAAAAGAACTTCGGGGCCGAAGGCGCACAGCGCTATTGGGCAATCTTCAATTCGCTACGAGAAGATCTGGGCTACGTCGACTACCTGGGCGCATTGCAGGTGCTAAGGCGCGACCTGGAACACGGCAGCGCCAACGAGCAGCGTCTGATGTTGGTGTCCTCGTTCCTGATCGACTACCCGTTCGCCGATCGGCTCTATGCCAACGTCTTGCAGGTCATCATGCGCCTGGGTCGCTACGGCCAGACGGTGATCCTTACCGATGGCGACGTAGTCCTGCAGCCACGCAAGGTGCAGCGCTCAGGGTTGTGGCACGCCGTAGATGGCCGCGTGCTGATTTATGTTCATAAGGAAGAGAGTCTGGACGCGGTGCAGAGCCACTATCCGGCCCGACACTACGTGATGGTTGACGACAAGTTGCGCATTTTGGCGGCCATGAAATCGATCTGGCTGGAGCGCTTGACGACAATATTTGTTCGCCAGGGCCACTACGCCTTAGACAAAACGGAGCTCGCCAAATATGCCGCCGCCGATTTGACGATCGAACACATCGGCGACCTCGCCGAACTTGATATCCGGTCACTGATTGATCGCCCCGCCGAGACGGCGCGCGCGATCAAGGAGTCGCAATGAACGCACCCACTCAAAAACTACACGGCCTGGGACAAAGTCTTTGGGTCGACAACATCAGTCGGCAGATGCTGGTCGAGGGACGGCTGGCGCGATACATAGCGGACTGGGCGGTGACCGGGCTGACATCGAACCCGACGATCTTTGAACACGCGATCGGCCAAGGCAAGGCCTACGACGAAGCGATTGCCCGGCTCGCCAAGCGCGGCGAATCTGCAGAAGAACTGTTCTTCGCGCTGGCACTGGAGGATCTGCGCGCGGCCGCGGATCTCTTTCGCCCGGTCTTCGATGCTACTGACGGACTCGACGGCTGGGTCTCGCTCGAACTATCACCGCTTCTGGCTGACGACGCCGCCAAGACTTCGCAGGCCGCGGTCACGCTGCACAAGGCGGCAAATCGACCCAATCTCTTCATCAAGATTCCCGGAACGCCGGCTGGCATTCAAGCTATCGAGGAGTCGATCTTCGCCGGTGTGCCGGTCAACGTGACCCTGCTGTTTTCGCCCGAACAATACCTCGCAGCAGCAGCGGCCTACATGCGTGGTATCGAACGCCGCATCGCCGCAGGCCTCGATCCCAATGTGCGTTCAGTGGCATCCCTATTCGTCAGCCGCTGGGATGTGGCCGTAAAGTCGGACGTTCCGACCGACCTGCACAACCGGTTGGGAATTGCGATAGCGATGCGCAGCTACAAAGCCTACCGCGAGCTGCTCGCCTCAGCGCACTGGACCCGATTGGCCGGTGCCGGCGCCCGACCGCAGCGGCTGCTTTGGGCGAGCACTGGCAGCAAAGATCCGGCCGCAGCCGATACGCTATATGTCGAGGCTCTGGCGGCGCCCGACACCATCAATACGCTCCCAGAGCAGACTTTGTCGGCCTTCGCTGACCACGGCAAGACGGCGGACACTTTGCCCGCCGACGGCGGCGACGCCGAAGAAGTGCTGGAGGCATTCCGGCGCGCGGGTGTCGACATCGACGCGCTGGCGGCACGCTTGCAACGAGAGGGCGCCGAGGCCTTCGCGGCATCCTGGAAGGCGCTGTTGGCGCGCATCGGAGAAAAGCGTTCTACCTTGTCATAGACACGGCTACATGAACTCCGAAGATGTGGCTGAAGCGGCCTGACGCGATCGCCAGCCTGCACTGGCATCAAGGTTGCGCGGCCTCGCATTTCATTCTGCCTTTTCATCGGAGCGTGCCCGCTGCCCGATTGTGATTATCAATCACCCCAGCAGCGCGTCGACTGCGGCGTTCAACTCCTGTGCGATAGCGTAGGCTCAAACCGCAACCAGCCGCGGGACAAGGCCGCGCGGACGCCGGCTTTGTCGTCGTCTGTGGCCGAAGCCCACCAATGCGAGGAGATCGGTTTCGCACCCGTGCAAGCCCGGGCCGCCGCACGCGTGCATGCGAGCGATTCACCATGTCCAAAGAGCAACGCAGTGGCATCCGAAGCGTCAATAAATGTCAGTCGAACGCCGGCATCGGCGCGAAGAGCGGCGCCTTTGGCTAAACGCGCAGCAATCGTCGTCTCGCTACTGCGGCGAGGTTTGCTCGATTCCGATCCGGCAAGTCGGAAGGTGCTCAAATAGCGCGCAAAGAACTCACTGAGCTCTGCATCGGTGCTGTTTAACGTGGACTCAAGCAGTCGGCGCAGACGGCCGACCGCAGCGGAGTCCACCAATCCCGGGTCGCTCGCGGGTGCTTGATCCGGATCCGTGTAGCGAACGCTTTCATCAAGTTGCTGCGCGCGACTCTCGGCCCATGCGACCAGTAATTCGGCAGCACTCGGCGCGCGCATGCCGATGGAAAACGTGAGGCAGGCATCCACGGCCACACCAAAATGCGGCACGCCGGGCGGCAAATACAGCATGTCGCCCGGATCCAATACCCATTCGTGGCTGACTGAAAAGCACTGCAAGAGCTTCAGCGGAACATCCTTGCGCGCCGCCAATGCGGGTTTTTTGCGGTTGTCGATTGCCCAATGTCGCTGGCCCTGTCCTTGCAGCAGAAACACATCGTAATGATCGACGTGCGCGCCGACCGAGCCACCCGGCGCCGCGAAGCTCACCATGATGTCATCAACCCGCCAGCGTGGCAGAAAATCGAAACTTTCCAGCAACTTGCGTACATCCGCGTCCCAGCGATCAACGTCCTGCACGAGCAGCGTCCAGTCTGCCGAGCGCATGTGCAGAAAGCGCTCTTCGGCGAAGGGTCCGTTTTCAACCGTCCAACGGTCTGTGTCGCGATCGTGGCTCACGATGCGCGCGAGCACCTCGTCCTCGCAGGCTAGACCGGCGAGTTCGTTACCACTGATCGGCGCGGTAAACTCAGGAAAGGCGCCACGAATCAGCAGCGGTTCTTTCTGCCAGAAATCGCGCATGAACACGGCCGGCGTCATGCCTAGCGGCTGACCCGGTTGTGCGCGGACCTCGATGGATGGCGGAATCATCTCAAGCCCGCGTCAGATCGCTTGCCAGCCCGATGTAGCTGCCCGGTGTGAGCTTGAGCAAGCGCTGTTTCGCTTCCTCGGGCAGATCTAGCCCCTCGATGAAGGTGCGCATGCGTTCGGCGTCTATGCGCGCGCCGCGGGTCAGCGCCTTCAGTTGCTCATAGGGTTCTGGCAATCCATAGCGGCGCATCACCGTTTGTACGGCTTCGCCGAGGACCTCCCAGGCATTGTCCAAATCCTGCGTCATGCGCGCGGCGTCTGGGCGCAATTTGGACAGACCGCGCTCCAGTGCACGCATGCCCACCAGCAAGTAGCCAAAGCCCACACCCAGGCTGCGCAGCACCGTGGAATCGGACAGATCGCGCTGGAAGCGGGAGATTGGCAACTTCTCGGAAAAATGTCCGAATAGCGCATTGCCGAGGCCGAAATTGCCCTCTGCATTCTCAAAATCGATTGGATTGATCTTGTGCGGCATGGTGGAGGAACCCACCTCGCCTTCGATCTGCGACTGGCGGAAATAGCCAAGCGAGATATATCCCCAGATATCGCGGCACAGATCGATCAGAATGGTCCCGAGTCGACGACAAATATCGCAATACTCGGCGATGAAATCGTGCGGTTCGATTTGCGTGGTGTAGGCATTCCACTCAAGACCCAAAGATTCGACAAAGGCACGAGCGAGGCGCTGCCAGTCAACCTCCGGGTAAGCGACTTGGTGCGCATTAAAGTTGCCGACTGCGCCGTTGATCTTTCCGAGTAGCGGTTGCGCCTCTAATTGGCGGAACTGACGCTCGATGCGCGCGATCACATTACGCAATTCCTTGCCGAGCGTAGTCGGGGACGCGGTCTGCCCGTGCGTGCGTGAGAGCATGGCGATGGCAGCGGAGTCGTTGGCAATCTGGCGCAAACCCATGAGTACGCGCGTCAGCGAAGACATCAGTACCGTCTCGCGCAAATCTTTAAGCATCACGCCATAGGCAAGGTTGTTGATGTCCTCGCTGGTGCAGCCGAAATGCACAAACTCGCTGACCCGGCTGAGTTCCGCATGCGTTTGCAACTGGCGCTTGATCCAGTACTCGACCGCTTTGACATCGTGATTGGTCGAGTTTTCGATGGCTTTAACTTCCGCGGCCGCGGTGTTGTCGAAGTTGCCGCTGAGTTCGCGCAGGAAGCGGATCGCGTCTGGCGAGAAGTTCGGCACTTCTGGAATGTCAGGATCGGCGGCCAGCGCCTCCAGCCAGCGCAGTTCCACCATCACGCGACGGCGGATCAAGCCGGCCTCGCTGAAAATGGGCCGTAAGGCCTCGGTATGGCGCGAATAGCGTCCGTCGAGCGGGGACAGGGCAGTTAAAGCAGTCATTGTCTAGGATGAGGCAAAGATACCGATGATAGGCGGGCGCGCGTCTTGGTATGTCGCGCGCGCTTAACCGAAGATCGTGGACTAGGGCTTGCCCGGAAAGCTACCCACGAATTTGATCGTGAAATCCGGGAAGCTATCGACGAATTGGATCTTGTAGTCAGGGAAGGTGTCGACCATCTGCCATTTCCCCGGACCATCGGGAAAGCTGTCGACGTGCTTGACGTGCAAATCGGCGAAGCTTTCGACGATTTTCACCTTGTAATCCGGGAAGCTGTCGACAATTTGAATCTTGCCGAAGATGCGCGTGACATCGGGCTTCTCCGCCATAGCGCCGGTTGAGGCCAAGCTCAGCGCAAGCGCTGATAGCGCGATCCAGCCCAGCCGTAGACCTGATTTCATCTCGATGCTCCTGTCCGCCGATGAACTGCCATGATGCAACGCGGTGAGCACCCCATCCTGAATGGCTGCCAATCGACATCGACTCAGGAGCAACTGACTTGAAGCCGCAAAGCATCGGTCTAACAGATTCGGCTTACCCTGATCTAGCGCTCGAATGGTCGAGCAATAATGGTTCCGTGCCACCGCCCTATCGACGCTCGACTGAGGTCGTCATCGACGCGAAAGGTCGCGGTCGGGTATCGCGCTTGCTCGGTTATGACCGCACGGATGCGGCCCAGCGATACGCGATTGAATTCACCACGAGCGCGGCCGCAATGCACGCCGTGGCGGCCGCGATGGATTCGCTCGGTGTCTTTACTACACGTTGGCGCGAGCGCCCGGAAGCGCCGGTGGGCGGATCCACCACGGCGGTGAAAATCAGCCGCGGTGAGATCACTGTTCGCCTGCCGATCCATGCGATTGAGGCG
>Ga0209181_10002889_pt1 | contig 27451 bp, 26 predicted proteins | sample MAT05_FD_187208 | JGI IMG/M metagenome (GOLD analysis project Ga0209181, IMG submission 187208) | Freshwater microbial communities from Lake Fryxell liftoff mats and glacier meltwater in Antarctica - MAT-05 (SPAdes) (version 2) | ecosystem: Environmental > Aquatic > Freshwater > Ice > Liftoff...
CGGCGCCTCGTCTCCAGGGCGAACGAGCACGGCGGCGAGGACAACATCACCGCGCTGGTGATTTGCTTCGACGACAGCCTGGTCTCGACCTCGTCCTCGTCGATCAACCCATCGTCGCCGACGCTGAGCCCGCCGGCCCCCGACAGCAAGGCCCGGCTCTCGAGCAGCCGCACCAGCAAGAGCTGAGTCGGTCGGCCCTCTCTCCTGACCGTGCTGGAAGAGAGGGCCCGATCCGGGGCGCGCTACGTCCGCGCGACGCGGCCGTAGCCGCGGTTGTGATAGACGAGCGTGTCGCTGCCTTCGCCCAGGTGGATCTCGGTCACGTCGCCGAGCACCAGGGTGTGGTCGCCGGCGTCGACGAGCTGGCGAACGCTGGCAGAGAACGCGCCCGTGGTGCCGTGCAGGAGCGGGGCGCCGGCGTGGTCGCCCGTCCACGCGAGCTTCTCCCACAGGCCACCGCGCTCGGCGGCGGGTTTGGCGAAGGAGCTCGCCGCTTCCTGTTGATCAGGCGAGAGTAGGTTGACGACAAAGCCCCGCGCCTCGCGCAGCATCGTCAGCGCGCTCGAGGCGCTGGTGGCGGAGATGGCGATGATCGGCGGCGCCATCGAGACGGTCAGGAACGCCGTCGCCGTGAAGCCGTCGAGCTCGGGCGCGCCGGCCGCCATCGCTGCTTCCGTGCGGCGCACGGTCACCACGGTCACGGTGGCTGCCCAGGTGCGGGCGAGGGCTTTGTACTGATCGATCGAGGTCGACGGGAAGCTGTGCATGAGGGTCATCCGGGCTCGTTGTCGTGGTCCACGATGCTAGCCCCGTCCGGGCGCCTGACCGAGAGAAGAAAACGTCAGGAGCTCGGAGCGACCCGCGGCGATCAGCGCGAAACGCCTGGATCCACAGCCTTTTCGGCGAGCGGCGGCGCGTGGAGCAGCTGGTGCGCGCCGGCCGCGAGGAGGCCGCCGGCGATCGGCGCGAGGAAGAAGAGCCACACCTGCTCGAGGGCGAGGCCGCCCGCGAGCAGAGCCGGGCCGAGGGCGCGCGCCGGGTTCGCCGCGAGGCGCGTGACCTGGAGGCCGACGAGGTGGATCAGCGTGTACGTGAGGCCCGCGGCGAGCGGGAGCAGCGCGACGCTCGGCGTCGCGTGGGCGCGAGATGCCGTCACGTCGGCGGGCGGCTTCGGGGAGACGCCGAGGTACACGAAGACAAAGAGCGCTGTGAGCACGACCTCGGCGATCAGCGCGGAGCCGAGGCCGTAGTAGCCCGGCGAGAGGCGACCGTACCCGTTGGCGATCGACTCCGCGGCGCGGGGAGCCCCGCCGGGGCGACCCTCTGCCATCGCGAGCGCCGCGGCCGCGCCGAGGACCCCGCCGCCGAGCTGCGCCGCGATGTACGGCAGCACGTCGCGCGCAGGCAAGCGCCGCGTGACGGCCATCGCCGCGGTCACGGCAGGGTTGAAGTGGCCGCCGGAGATCGGCCCGGCCGCGAAGAGCATCGTCGCGAGGGACAGGCCGAACGCCAACGCCGCGCCCGCATCCCCGAGCTTCGCGCCCCCCACGAGCGAAGCGCCGCAGCCTGTGAACACAATCGAGAACGTGCCGATGGCTTCCGCCGAGTACCTGCGCATGACGACCCTCCAGCTGCGAGGATAGCAAGCGCCGCGGCGAGATCACCTGGCGTTTGCCGTCGGGCGCGCTGCGGCTGTGCTCGGCGGACGCCGACGAGGGCCTACTCGCTGTTGGCGTTGGCGCAATCGTTGAACTGGTTCCCGCAGCCCTTCCCTGGGTCCACGATGCAGCTCTTGCAGGGCGTGCTCGCGTCCTCGCCGATGCAGCCGTTGTTGCCGCACTCGATGGTGCAGATGTCGGCGCAGATGCACTGCACCAGCACGTCGTACAGCTTGGCGGCGAGCGTGTTGTCGCAGAGCTTGCTCGGATCTCCATCGGGCGGCGTGAACGCCTCGGCGCACGAATAGGTGGGATCGCAGCTCATCCCCGTGCCGGTCGTCACCGCGGACGAGGACGGGCCGACGCTGACGGCGATGGTCGTCACCCCGTCGGTCGTCGGATTCGGCGTCCCGTCGGCGGTGGTGATCGTCGAGGATGTCCCCCCGGCGCCGCCGGTGCCCGCGGTGGCCCCTGCTTCGACCACGACCTTGCCTCCACAGGCCGCGATGGCCGTGAGGCCGAGAGCAATCAGGAACGGCTTCTTCACGGTCGATCTCCTTCGCGAATCATCAGCAGTCGAGCTCGAGGCGCGCTGCGCCCGCTCGGATCGTCGACGTCGAGTTGATGAAACATTACCAGACTTGCTCGGAGCCTCAGCGCGCCGCCCACCACGATTCGGAGAGCTCCGCGTCTTGCAGCGTGTCGATCTCCATGTACCCGCCGTCGGTGTTGACCCGGTGCATCTCCTCGCCGCGCTCGAGCATGTGCTGGAGCAGATCGAGCAGGTACGCCTTCTCGAAGGAGCGGCCCTCGCGGAACTCTTTCCCCTCCCACTGCGCCCGGGCGTCATCGAAGGCCGCGACGAGGCGCGCGGCGCCCCGCGGAGACGCCTTCATCACGCCGATGAACTCGCCGGCGGCCAGCTCCGAGGCGATGCGTCGTGAGATCTCGACGACCCGCGAACCCTCGGCCCGGAGCTTCTCGGCGTCCGTCTCGGGGTGCTGCGAGCGCCCGACGTAGCGGCGACGCCAGGCCGTGTCGCACGCGAGGGTGAGGTCGTGCGGTGACTTCATCAAATCAGCGACGATCGCCGGGCGATAGACGATGTCGGCGTACGTCGAGACGAACCCACCTTCGAGGTGCTCGCGCGCGCAGAGGAGCGAAGCGAGGATGTTGTTGTGCTCCCAGGTGCGGTTCTCGACGTACTGGAGATCCGGGTAGCGCTCGCGGATGACCTCGTTGCGGTAACCGCAGATGAAGATCACGTCCTTGCGCTGGAAGCCGCCCGCGGCCAGGGCCTCGAGGATGCTGTCGAGCATCGGCCGGCCCAGGATCGGGACGAGGGTCTTCGGGATTTCGTCGGTGAGGTGGCGGAGGCGGCTGCCGCGGCCGGCCCCGATGATGATGGCCTTCACGGGGCTGGTCGTACCACGAACCCGTCAGCGCGGGCACCGGCGGAGCCGCGCCGCGCGAGGCTACAAACGCCGCGAGCGGCGTCGCCGCCGCTCGCGATCGCCGGGGCTGCCTCGAGGCGCGCCCCTGGTTCGTGGCCTTCAGCTGTCGCTGGCGCAGGCGATGAACTCCTTGCCGCAGCCGGCCGTCGAGTCGGACAGGCAGGTCTTGCAGGCCGTCGATGCTTCCAGTTGCTTGCAGGCGCTGTCAGCGCAGGCGGTCGCGCATGCCCCGTCGCAGGTGCACTTCGCATAAGCGTCGAAGACCGTCTTCGCGGGGCCGTCGCAGAGCTCGGCCGGGTTGCCGTCCGGCGTCGTGATCGCCATCGAGCAGGTGTACGCCGGGTCGCACATCGCGGTGCTCGTGCTCACGCTGCCGCCCGCGCCCCCGACGCCGGTCGAGTCACTACCCGTGCCGGTCACGCCGCTGGTCGCGCCGGTCGCGCTGGTGCTACCACCCGCGCCGGTGCTGGTGGAACCCGACGACTCGACCGTGCAGGCGTTGAGCGCGAAGGCCGTGATGGCACCAAGAACGATAGTCAAAGATCGCATGTTCATTTTCACTGATCCTCCCGGGGGAAGCGCCCATAGCTCGACAAGGACAGCGGCAAGCTAGTCCATCTCCCAGGAGATTTCGACCTCGCGCCTCCGCTCGACTTGTGCTCATCGAGGCTCGCTCGGCCGGCGATTGAGACGAGGACATGCGGAAATTCCAGGCCGAAACAGCCTCGTCCGACGCGGCCATGAGGACCGCGCGAGCCTGCTCGTGGTGAGCGGCGAGGAGGCGGTCCGGAGCGCTGCGCGGTGCCACAAAATGTGCTCAGACGTCGCCGCTGCAGGCGTCGAATTCCTTCTTGCAGCCTTTAGCCGTGCTGTTCTGGAGGCAGGCCGTGCACGTCGGCGTCGTCACGGCCGCCCCGCTGCAGTAGTTGTTGCTGCAAACCGACCCACAGGCGCCGTCGACCGTGCAGGCGCAGGCAAAGAACGCGTCGTAGAGCTTCGCCGACTCCGTCTCGTCGCAGAGCTTGTAGCCGATGCCGTCAGGGATCGCCTCAGCGCAGTGGACGGTGTTGTCGCAGGGTGCCTCGCCGCCGGTGCCTGTCGCGCTCGCGCTCACGCTCGTGCTCGCGCTGCTGCCGCCGCCTGCGCCCCCGCCTCCGGTCGCGGCGCCGCTGGTGCCGGTCACGCTGTTGGTGGTGCCGCTTGCGCTGGTGCTGCCACCCGCGCCGGTGCTGGTGGAACTCTTCGTCTCGACCGTGCAGGCGCCGAGCGCGAAGGCTGTGATGACACCAAGAACGATAGTCAAAGATTGCATGTTCATTTTCGCCAATCCTCCCGAAGAAAGCGTTCGTGACTCACCAGGCGTTGCGGGGGCACAAAATGCTACGAGCGGCGTTGCCGCCGCTCGTGAACATTTTCGCTACATCAGGATGCAGCGGGTGAGCCGCTGCTCAGATGGCGTTGGAGCACTCGTTGAATTCCTTGCCGCAGCCCGCCACCGTGTCCACCACGCACTTCGTGCATTCCATCGTCGCGGGCTTGCCGACGCAGTCGTTCTCGCCGCAGACCGTCTTGCAGGCGCCCGTGCACGAGCATGCCGAGAGGGCGTCGAACAGCACGGCCGCGGGACCTTCGCAGAGCTTGGAGGGGTCCCCATCCGTCGGATCGATCGCGTCGACGCAGGTGTACTTCGGGTCGCAGGCCGCCGCGCCGCCGGTGCCGGTCGCGCCGCCGCCGCTGCCGACGGTCGCGCTGGTCGCGCCGGTCGCGCCGGTCGCCGAGGTGGCACCGCCGCCCACGCCGCCCGTCGACTCAATCTTGCAGGCGCCGAGCGCAAGAGCCGTCAAAGCACCAAAAACCACAGTCAAAGTTCGCATGTTCATTTTCGCCAATCCTCTTCAAGGAGCACCCCCGAGTTCGACAAGGGCGCCCGCAGGCTATCAGAAGCGTCAGCCTGTGCCAACCTTGGCGCAGTGAAGTCGCGACGTGCGCGCCCTGCAAATCATGAGATTTGCAAGCCCGTGACGTGGCCGCCGGCGTCACCGTCGAGCAGCGGGCCGACGGGGACCCTCGCGAGCCACGCTGTGGCGGCGTGAGCGCCGATCCATTCATTCATCGCGGTGTGCGCCGACGAAAACCTGGGCTCCTTCTAACCGAATCGTGACGGCGCTCGGTCTGCTTGCGCCGCTAGACGTGGAGGTATGGCGATCGCGATCTTCTTCATCGTCCACTCGACGCTGTCGGTCTTCACGCAGACATTTTTTCTGCATCGCTACGGCGCTCACCGGATGTTCACGATGTCGAAAGGCTGGGAGCGCTTCTTCTACCTGCTCACGTACGTGACGCAGGGGTCGTCGTTCCTGGTGCCGAAGGCGTACGCGGTGCTCCACCGGATGCACCACGCGTACAGCGACACGCCGAAGGATCCGCACTCGCCGCGGAACTACAGCGGGCTCGGCCCGATGATGATGGACACGAAGACGCGCTACCACGATCTCGCCTACGGGATCGTCGCCCCCGAGCCGCGCTTCGACGGCGGCTATCCGGAGTGGAAGGCCATCGACAAGCTCGGCCAATCGTGGGCGATGCGCCTCGTCTGGGGGGCGTCGTACCTCGGGTTTTACGTCGTGTTCGCCACGCACTGGTGGCAGTTCGCGCTCGTCCCGATCCACTGGCTGATGGGGCCGACTCACGGCGCCATCGTCAACTGGTGCGGGCACCGCTACGGCTACAAGAATTTCGACAACGGAGACGACTCGCGCAACACCCTGGTGCTCGACTTCATCACGCTCGGGGAGCTGTTTCAGAACAACCACCACAAGTTCGGGCAGAGCCCGAACTTCGCGGTGCGGTGGTTCGAGATCGATCCCGCGTATCAGGTGATGCGGGTGCTCGCGTGGTTGAAGATCATCGACTTCGGCCCGCGCACCCAGGTCGCGCGGTTCGAGGCGAACGCGGCGACGGACTAGGGCGGCCGCACAGTGGGCGCCGGGTTTGGGGCGTAGGCCCATCGAAACAAGGGAGATCAGGCGCTGTAGAGCCGGCTGAAGGCGCCGGGGAGATCGGCGTTCGTCAGCGTGGCCTTGCGGGCGTGGAACTCGGGCAGCGTGGCCTTGTAGGCCTCGTCGAGGCGGAGCTCGCTCTCGTGGAAGCTCGGCTTGAACATCTCCATGGTGTCCACGCTGAGGCCGAGCACGTCGCGGTACTGGCCGCGCTCTTTCAGGATCTGGGCGCTGAGCGCGAACATGAGCGAGCCGCCGGGGATCGATCCGAGGGCCGTCGTGCCGACCGGGGGGTAGCAGATGCGGACCGTGCGCACGCCGAAGCGCTCGCGGATCTCCACGAGCTTCTCGCGCTGGAGCTTCTTTGCGCCGGCGAGCGGGCCCATGGCGTAGACCGGATCGTCGGGCGGGTAGTCGTAGTCGCAGAAGGCGACGATGCTCTCGCCCGGCGCGAGGAGGCCCGCGGCGGCGAGGGGCTCGGCCCACAGCAACGATGAGCTGCCCATGTACTTGTTAGTGCGCTCGATGTCGGCGTCGGTCGCGACCTCGACGTCGACCAGGCCGACCTTGCGGATGTTCGCGGGCGCCGAGAAATCCGGCACCTGGAGGATCGGATCGAAGGCCACGTCCAGGTCCTTCACCTGGGTCGGGCCGTGCTCGACGTAGCGCTTCATCGCGCCGGCGGCGATGCCGTTGATGACGTGGACCGCGCGCACCTTGCCCTTGAGCTCGGCCACGACCTCTTCGATCGTCGCGGGCTTGATCGCGTCGTCGTTCCAGAACTTCGCCGTCAAGCCCTCGGCCTCGGCGGCCTTGGTGATCGCCTGGACGTGGAGGCCGCCGATCTGCATTTTCTCGCTGTCGAAATGCACGCCGTAGACCTGAGCGCGCTCGCCGAAGAGGAGCTGCACCGCGACGGCGCGGGTGATGCCGTTGGAGCCGCCGAGGATCAGCACGGCGGTGTCTTCGGCGATCTTCGTCCCCATCGGGTGAAGCGTCTTGCGTTGCTCCGCGAGCAGCTCGGTCGCGACGCGGAGGCCGTCCTTCGCGAGGGCGCCGACGAGGGCGCGGCGGTCGATGCCGCCGAGGGGGAGCTTCTTGAAGACTTCGAGATCAGTGGGAGAGGTCATCGTCACTCCGGGGCCAGGATCGATTCGAGCGCGGGCACGAGGCGGGCGCGTCGGAACTCGTAGCCCAGCTCGATCGCGCGCTTCGGGAGCACGCGCTGGCCGGTGAGCAGGATCGACGCGGCCTCGCCCATCGCCAGCTTGAGGGCGAAGGCGGGCGCGGGGATCCACGAGGGGCGGCCGATGACGGTGCCGATCGCCTCGGCGAGCTCTTTCGAGCTGGCCGGGTTGGGGGACACGGCGTTGATCGGGCCCTTGAGCTCGGGGTCGTCGATCGCGAGCAGGAGCATCCCCACCACGTCGTCGCGGTGGACCCAGGAGATGATTTGCTTGCCGTCGCCGACCGGGCCGCCGCCGAAGAGCTTGAACGGGATCAGCATCTTTTCGAGGGCGCCGCCGCCTTCGCCGAGGACCACGCCAATGCGGAGCTGCACGGCGCGGACGCCGAGCTTCTCCACGCTGCGCGCGGCCTCTTCCCAGCGCTCGCAGACGCCGGCGAGGTAGTCGCTGCCCGGCGGCGCGCTCTCATCGATCTCTTTTTCCGGGGCTTGCGGGCCGTAGTAGCCGGTAGCCGAGGCGCTGACGAGGACCTCGGGCTTGTGCTTCGAGCGGCTGATCGCTTCGACCAGGAGGCGGGTCGAGTCGATGCGGCTCGCCTCGATCCGCTTCTTCACGGCGTCGGTCCAGCGCTTGGCGACGTTCTCGCCCGCGAGGTGGACGACGGCGTCGACGATCCCCAGCTCCTCGAACCAGGCGCCTTCTTTCTCGGGGTTCCACGCGGCGCAGCGGACGGCGGCGGGGAGCTCGCCCTTGGCGCGCTTGGCGTCGCGCGTGAGCACCGTGACCTGGTCGCCTCGCGCCAGCAGCTCGTGCGCCAGTTTGCGCCCGACGAACCCGCTGCCGCCCGTGATCAGCACTCGCTTCATAGGCGGGCTGATTACCACGCATGGTCGGCGATTCCCAGGGCTCGCCGGGCTCTGCGCTTGGGATAACGTGGGTCCATGGAGCACCGACGCCCGGAGGAGAGGCCGACGCGAATCCTGACGCCGATCACGGTGCTGGTGATCGTGATCCTGTCAGGGGCGTTCGCCATGTACGAGGTCGGGCGCGGCCGCTGGAGCCTCGCCGAGTCCTTTTATCTGACGATCAACGCGGTCTCGACGGTGGGGTTCAGCGAGCTGCACGGGATGGAGGAGGTGCGCTTCGCGCGCCCGGTCACGGTGGTGATCATTCTTGCCGGCCTTGGCACCGTGGCCTACTTCCAGTCGAGCCTGACTGCGCTGCTGGTCCAGGGCGTCATCGGGGAAAGGTTCCGGTTACGGCGTATGCAAAAGCGGGTCCAGTCGCTGTCGAATCACGTCATCGTCGCCGGGGCGGGCGCGACCGGGATGCACGTGATCGAGGAGCTTTATGCGACGCGGACACCGTTCGTCGCCATCGATCGCAACCGGCACACGCTGGAGCGGATCTCGCGGGACTTCGTCGATGGGGAGATGCTCTACGTCATCGGTGACGCGACCGACGACTCGGTGCTGATGCAGGCCGGGATCACGAGGGCGATGGGGGTGGTCGCGGCGTTGACGGAGGACAAGGACAACCTCTACGTGACGCTCTCGGCGCGGAGCCTCAACGCGGCGGCGCGGATCGTGAGCAAGGTGATCGCGCCCGACGCCGCGCCGAAGATGATGCGCGCCGGCGCCAACGCCACGGTGAGCCCCAACATGATCGGCGGGCGCAGGCTGGCGAGCGAGCTGGTCCGGCCGACGGTGGTCGAGTTCGTCGATCAGATGCTGCGCGAGCGCGAGGACGTGCTCCGGCTCGAGGAGGTCATCATCCCCGACGGGTCGTGGTTCGTGGGAAAATCGCTGCGCGAAGTGCCGATCCGGGCCGAGACCAAGCTCCTCGTCGTCGCGCTCCGCGTCGACAAGAAGTTCATCTACAACCCCGAGCCCAGCACGGCGCTCGAGGTCAACAGCGTGCTTGTCGTCCTCGGCGCCAGCGCCAACGTCGCACGCCTGCGGGAGCTCGTGCTCCGCACCGACGCCACTCAGCCGCCGGATTCCCGTAAATAGCAGCCGCCGGGGGCGCGTTGAGAAGTCGATCTGAATCGAGCAACGCACCCCCGGGGGCTGGGGACGGAATCGAAACCCTCACTGCGCGCTACCCCCCGGAAGCGCACCGTCCTTCCTATGAAGTACGCGATTGGATTCAATCGATCGATCGGGGAGAACTGGATTGGCCAGTCAGCAATTCCCTGAGGCTACTGCACCGCACATGTGCGTCCGCCCGGGGCGGCCTTGCGGTTCAGCCCGGAATTGCTGCGGGATGTGCCAGAAGCCCGCCCTCATGCTCTAGCTCGGATCCGCCGTGGGAGCACTGTCCGGAGTAGCCCGATCAGATCGCGCGAGGCCGTCGGGGCGAGCAGGAGCGCCGAGGGCACGAACACCAGGGCGCCGACGAGGAGCTCCGCCGCGAGGTCGAGCGTCGCGGGCGCGCCTCCGAGCGCGGCGATCCCGCGGCGCGCTGCGAGCACCGCGAGCACCATCGGCGCGCAGGCCAGGAGGGGCGGGAGGAGCGGCAGGATCTGGGCGCGCAGGGGCAGCCCGTCGGTGCCGCGGATGATCCAGAAATAGCCAAACGAGCCGAGCGCGAAGGCGATGCCGACCGCGGCGCACGCCCAGAGCGGGCCGAGGCGCCCGAGGAGGACGATCGCGGCGAGCAGGCCACAGGTCTTGGTGATCTCGAGCAGCATGATCGCCCGCGGTCGGTTCTTCACCTGCAAGTACGAGGCGCCGATCCAGCCGATCGGCCGCACCACCGAGAGGGCCGACAGCAGCGTGAGCATCGGCGCGACCTCGGCCCAGCGCGGATCGAAGAGCGCGCGCGTGAGCGTCGGCGCGATCGTCCCGAGGCCGAGCGCGAGCGGGGCGACGATGAGCATGAGCAGGCGCATCGAGCGGAGCAGGGCGGCGCTCCTGCGCTCGTCGCTGTCCATCTGCGCGAACGAGGGGACGAGGACGTCGCCGATCGTCTCGCCGATCTGGGTCGCGGGGATGTCGGCGAGGTTGTAGGCGAGGTTGTAGAGGCCGGCGGTGGCCTCGCCGAAGAGGCCGCCGAAGAGGAGGTTGTCCCAGCGCCGCGAGCCGAAGCCGGCGAGGACCGCGACCGACATCGGCAGGCCAAAGGCGAAGAGCTCGCGCGTCCTCGCGACGGTGAGGCGCGACGGCGAGAGCCACTCGCGCCGCGGCGTGATCAGCGAGAGGCTCAGGAGCCGCACCGCGGCGCGAACGATCGAGCCCCCGATCACGGCGGTCGCGCCCCACCCGGCCCACGCGAGCGCCACCGTCATCACCGCGTAGGTGACCTCGCCGAGCGAGCGGAGCAGGCCCACCTCGCGGAAGCGCATGTCGCGCACGAGGATGCGATCCTGCACGGTCCCGACGCGCTCGAGGAGGCCGGCCAGCGCGAGCCCGGGGATGTAGCGCGCGATCCCGGGCGCCCCGATGGCCAGGCCGAGCGGCTCGCGGAAGATCACCGCGAGGCCGAGCGCGAGGACGCCGAGGAGCGTGAAGTAGAACGTCGCGTGGAACGCGGCCTCGCGGCCCTCGTGCGGTTTGGAGACGAGGTACTGGCTGAGCCCGCACGAGGAGACGGTCTGCGCCGTCTGGATGATCACCGCGGCGAGCGAGATCTCGCCGTAGACGTCGGGGGCGAGGAACCGCGTCAGCAGCAGCGTGCCGGCCAGGCCGACCGTGCGCGAGCCGACGCTGGTCGAGATCGTCCAGACCGCGCCGAGCGTGGCCCGTCGAGCGAGCGCGCTGCTCGCGGCGGGATCGTCCGGCTTCTCGGCGGAAAGAACGCTGTCGGCGTCGTCGGCCCGTTGCACGTGGGAAGGATCTCCGGGGGGCAGCGCCCCGGTTCGATGCCGAGAGCGTCGCCGCGGATGCGGGCCGGGGATCGCGCGCGATCAGCGGCGAATCAAGGCCAGCACCGCGGCCTCGTAGGCCTCCACGGCGCGCGTCGCCTGCGTGAGCAGGATCGGGGGCGCGCGGAGGAGCCGCTCCGCTTCGCGCGCCCGCGCCTCGAGCGGCGTGGGATCGATCCCGGCGCGGGCCGCGAGCGCGGCGGCCTGCGCGCGCCGCGCCGAGAGGCGACCCTGGAGCTCTTCGCGGGCGCCGAGCGCGGCGTCGGCCTGCTCTGCGGCGCGCCGATCGCTCGCCAGGTAGCTCTCCGCGGTCGCGCAGAAGCGGGCGAGGCCCACCTCAGTCGCCGCGTAACGGTGCGCCGCCGCTGTGCTCGTCAGCTTCTCGAGCCAGGCGTCGAGCCCGCCGAGAAGGGGCTCGTCGAGCGGCGCGGACAGGTGCCCAGCGGCGTCCTCGACGGCGTACGACGCGGCGGCGAACGCGGCCTCCGCGCGCGTGTGCGCCCGGGCGAGCGAGCGCCGGAGCTCGCGCGCGTGATCGAGCGCGGCCGCCACGCGCGTCGCCGCCAGAGCGTCGCCGTCGAGCCGCGATCGGAGCGCGGCGAGGCGCGGGATCTTCATCGGCTCGGGCCGGGCCAGGCAGCCGAGCGGATCCTTCTGCACGAGCCCGGCGAGCGCCGTGAGCTCGCGATCGGCCTCCGAGAGCTCGCCCGCGTCGGCGTCGCCCGCGAGCGCGCGGAGCGCCTGGAGCTCGCGCTGGAGCTCCTCGATCGACGGGGTCAGGGCCTTCCACGCGCTCGACACCGCGAGGATCACGTCGCGCGCCTGCTCGAAGGATCGCACCATCTCGGCGAGCAGCGCCTCGGGCTCGACCATCACGTCGTGCTCGGCCTCATCGAGCAAGCTCCGCTCCGCGAGCGGCAGCGACTTCACGCCGCGATCGATCGAGCGCGCGCGGAGCAGGCGCACGATCACGGCGATCTTCTCGTCGCGATCCCAGAACGTCAGGGCCGAGATCGAGGCGCGCGCCGCGCGGGCGCGGGCCACGACCTCGGCGAGATCGTCGCGCTGCTGGAAGAGATCGGTCACCGCCTCCAGCGCGGGGTGGACCCGCTCCTCGGTCACCCCGAGGAGCGGCGCGCGGCGGCCGGGCTTGCCGGCGAGGATCTGGTACGCCGCGTCGCCCTCCAGCGCGATCAGGTTCTCGTCCATGCGCCGCAGCCGCTCTTCCCAGGAGGTGAGCAGCGCGTCGACGGCCTCGATCGAGGGCGCGGGAGAGCTCACCTGCGGGCTCGCAGCGTCAGCCGTGTCCACCGCCCCAGCGTCACCGCGTCGCCTTCGACGAGGCGCCGTCGCATCCCCGGGCGGACGTCTTTCCCGTTGATCTGCGTGCCGTTCATCGACGCGAGGTCCTGGAGCGCGACGCTGCCATCGGCCTCGCGCACGAGCTTGGCGTGCCGCCGCGACGCGCCGGGATCGAAGAGAGACACCTCGGGGTGGATGTCGCGCTGCTCATCGTGGCGCCCCACCAGCATCTCTCCGCGATCAATCGCGAGGACGCGCGGCGCCACGCTCGTCGGGCAGGGGTGGTCGGGATCGGGGTGGGTGTCGAGCGCCGCGTCCACGGTGATCACCAGCTCCCAGCCTTGCGCGGGCGCGGGGACCGCCGCGATCGGCGTCGCCGCGGCGACCGGCGGCGGCCCCGGTTTTTGCTCCGAAAAATCGAAGCGACAGACCTCGCAGTAGCGCACGTCGGGCGGCTCGCGCGCCTCGCCGCACAGCGGACAGGAGCTCCTCGCGCTCCCCGAAGGGGACGCCGCCTTCGCCGACGGTATCGCCACGGTGCCACCGATCGGTGCCCCGCACACCGAGCAGTAGTCGGGCTCGTCCGACGCGTGCCCTGCCCTGCAAACGAAGCTCACGATCCGCCTTCGGGCCGGCCCCACGCGCGGCTCGTCGTCCGCGACTCGACCTCCAGGTCCATCGTCGCGTCTTTGTTCACATGGCGCTTCAGCCGCACCGTCCCGAGGCCGGGATCGAGCACCTCGACCACCCGGGAAAGGCGCTGCGTTGCCCCGGAGTTTCGCGACGAGTGGGCCAACCGCACCGCGCGCCCGAGCAGCTGCGTCGCGCCCGACTCGTCGCCCTGCGCCTGCAGGAGCAAGCCCTGGCGGATCGCTTCGCCGAGCTCGTTCTGGCTGGTGTAGTGGGCGACGTGATCGTTGGTCCGCGACGACAGCCCCAGGTCGGCCGTCCAGCTCGCGAAGACGCGGCCCTCGGCCGGCTTCTCTTCGCGCTCGAGCCAGCCCCCGGGCGCGTCTGGCGAGGCCTCGAGGTACACGAGGCTCGATCGGGCCGCGAGCAGCTCGTCGCCCACGCCGCCGGGGCGCACGTCGATGGCCACGTGGAAATCTCGCAGCTCGCCGCCGGCCCACGAGCCGGTCAGGTACTCGCGCACCTGGGGCGAAATCAGCGCCGCCTTGCCCGTCAGATCGTCGATCGCCGGGCTGACCTGCTTCACGAAGACCACGCGCGCGCCCTGCGGCGTCCAGAGCCGCAGGCGCACGTCTTTCAGCGCCTTGCCGCAGGCCTGCTCGACCGCCGCGCCGAAGGCCGCGTCCACGCCGCGAGGATCGGGGATCAGCGACGCCTTGCCGAGCAGCGCCGCGGCGATCTGCTGCACCTCGCCCACCTGCCAGTCGGTGCCCACCCCCCAGCAATCGCACTCGAACACGCCGGCGCAGCGCGCGAGCTCGTCGGTCACCGCCTTCGCCCGCTCGCCCTCGTTCCTCCCGTCGGTGAGGAACACCGCCCGACGGATCGCGTTCGGCGCCCGTTCGAACAGCAGCCGCGCCGCGCGGAGGCCCGCGGACATCGCCGTCCCACCCTGCGCCGTGAGCTGGGTGATCGCCTGCGCCGCGTGGCGCTTGGCCTCCGTCGTCGCCCGCGCCTCGCGCGCGACGACGTAAGCGTTCCCGTCGAAGGCCACGACGAAGAACAGGGCGCGCTCATCGAGGAGCTCCACCGCTCGCCCCAGGGCCGCCACGACCGACTCGAGCCGCGCGCCCATCATCGAGCCGGATTTGTCGAGGATGAAGCCGACGACGAGCTCGCCGGTGGCCTTCAGAGCGGCGTCCGCGGTCACCGAGACGATCGCGTCGACGCGCGTGGCTCCCGGCGCGAGATGACGGTTCTGGAAGGCTTCGACCTTGAAGCTCATGAACATCTCCGATGTCTGGCCCCTTCCTACACTGGGAGGGCCTCGACTTCACGAGGCACTACGGAGTGAACGCGTGAATCGCCACCGACACATTGTCCTGTCCGCCGCGGGCCAGCGCGTAGTTGACGAAGAGCCGCGCCACCGCCACGGCGTTGCGATCGTCGGGGATCGCCCGCAGCACCCGGGCCAGGTCCTCCGGCGCGGGCGTGTAGTTCCACAGCCCGTCGCTGCAGAGCAGGACCACGCCGGGGCCGGTCAGATCGCGGGATTTCACGTCGGACTCCACCTCAGCGGGCACGTCGCCGACCTCGAGCGGGCCCAGGCAACGGGTGATGGTGTGGGCGAGCGATCCCTGCACCTCGGACGCGTCCTTCACCTCGCCGCGGGCGATGGCCTCGTTCACCCAGGAGTGATCGTGGGTGAGCAGCTCGACCGAGCGCGACGTCAGCCAGTAGAGCCGGCTGTCGCCCACCCAGCCCACCGTCAGCCGCTTTTTGTAGACCAGCCCGACCACGATCGTCGTCCCCGGGAGATCGGCCACGGGCGCCACGGCGTGAGCCGAGCAGGTCGCCTGGTGGGCCGCGCGGATCGCCCGTGACACCGCCGTCGCCCCTGTCTCGTGGACCACGTCGGGGGAGCGCAGGAACTGCTCGAGCACGTCGCGCGCCTCACGCGCCGCCATGCTCGAGGCCAGCTCCGAGTGCGGCGACGACGAGACCCCGTCGCACACCACCATCACCGTGAACGGCTCGCCCGCGAAGCTCACCCCGCGCGCCAGCGCGGTCGCGTCTTGATTGTACGGGCGCCACAGGCCCGGATCACAGAGCTCGGCGGTGGTGTCGTCCTTGAGGGGGACCGCCAGCTCGGCCTTCACCGTATCGAGGAGCCGGCGCACATCGGCGATCGACCGATCGATCGCGTCCTCCGCGTCGCGGTTCGGCACGAGCAAGCGCACCAGCGGCGTCGGCCCGAGCAGCGCGGGCGCCAGGAACACGTCGCCCAGCGACTCGAGCAGCCGCCGCGCGTCCACCGGCTTCCCTCGCATCGCCCCGCGCGCGCGCGACACCGCGACCTTCCCATCGTTGCAGAGCAGCAGATCGCGCGGCGCCGGGTAGAAGCTGTAGCCGACGAGCTCCGCCGCCTCGATCAGGTCGAGCAGCCCCTCGATCGCCGAGACGGCCTCGGCCGGCGTCCCGTTCTGCACCACATCGCCGAGCAAGCGCCGCGACGCCGGCGGCGCCGAGAGCGCGGCCCAGGACAGCGGCGGCTTGTACCCGCGCTCCAGCAACTGCGGGAACCCCCGCGTCCCCTGGAGCTTTTGCAGCGCCTCGGTCTCGACCGCGAGCGCCGAGGGCGAGCCCAGGATCAGCAGCGCCTCGCGCCCATCCGGCGTCGTCGCGCGGGCGTCGTCGCGCGCGGCGGGCCCGAGCACCGTGTACCGACCGACCGAGAGCCCGGCCCGCAGAGACGTCACGGGCAGATCGTCGCTCGCATCGACCCGACTCGACAGAGGCTCGGTCCCGACCCCGAGCCGATGACCGCAGACCTTGCAGTAACCATCGCCGTCGTCGGCCCGCGCCGCGCCGCACGCGCCGCACGCGCCGGGCTCCATCATCCCCCCCGAGGATCCCGAGGCGCGGAGGGCGCTGATCACCGCGATGTCCGAGGGGGCTTCTTCTTCGGTGATCTCGCCCGGCGGGAGCAGGGAGGGAGACAGCCGCGTCCCATCCGCCTCGCAAAAGAGGTCGTCGTCGCCGCAGGGGGCTCCACAAGTCGGGCAGATCTGCACAAAAATAGACTACTGCAAAGGCCAGCAAAATAGCGCGCCGATGGTGAGTAGGACAAGCGCCTTCACCGGATACACCCCGGGGCACGACCAATGGACCAGCCGCAAGGGCGGTGTACCGAGGCGTGAACCGTCAGGGCAAATGCGCTCCGCGGTGGGCGAGAGGGCTTGTGTAAGGTGGTTTGAGGACGGGATTGGGACGAGCCACCCCATCTTCCCAAGCACCTCCGCGCATCAGGTGTGTGATAAGGTGCGCGTTGCCGCCCCGCGCATCATTCCTGCCCCCGCCCCCGCGGGGAGCTTCAGCTCCCGCCCGAAACGACGTTCCGCCCTGCACAACTGATGGCGCTCGAAGCAGGCCACGCGCTCGACCGGTACACGATCGAGGCCCTCGTCGGGGAAGGCGGCATGGGCCACGTGTACTGCGCCTTCGACACGCGGCTCCAGCGTCGCGTAGCGCTGAAGGTGCTTCGCGCCGCCCCCACCACGCTCGATCAAGGCGTCGCCGACGTCCTCCGCGAGGCGCGCGCGGCGGCGGCGATCGCGCACCCCAACGCCACGGCCGTCTTCGACGCCGGCGAGTTCGAGGGCCTCTCGTTCATCGCCATGGAGTACGTGCCCGGCACCTCGCTGCGGCGGCTCATCGGCGCGCCCGAGGTCGCCCTGGCGACGCGCCTCCGCTGGCTCGTCGACATCGCCGGCGCCCTCGCCGCCGCGCACCAGGTCGGCGTGATTCACCGGGATATCAAGCCCGAGAACGTGATGATCCGCGACGACGGGCTCGTGAAGGTGCTCGACTTCGGCGTCGCCGGGCGAGTGCGCGTCCTCGACGACGCTCCCGGCGCTGACGCCCGGAGCATGGTGACGCCGAGCGGCGGCAACGCTGTCGGCACCCCGGCGTACATGGCGCCCGAGCAGCTCCGCGGCGTGGCGATCGACGGGCGCGCCGATCAGTTCGGCTGGGCGGTGCTCGCGTACGAGCTGCTCACCGGGCGCTTGCCGTGGAAAGAGGCGGACGACTTCATGCGCTACCTCGTCGCCGTGCTCACCGAGCAAGTCCAGGCGCCGCGGCGGCTCGATCCCGGGATTCCGCCCGAGGTGGAGGCGGCGATCCTGCGCGGCCTCGCCAAGTCGCCCGAAGATCGCTTTCCGACGATGACCGCCGCCGCCGCCGCCCTCGCGCCGCACGCTGGCCCCGCGCTCGCGCCTCTCCTTCCCGCGACGCCGTCACGCGCGCCGGCGGCCACCCTCGAAATCCCCGCCTCGCGCGGCTCCGATCCGACGATGGATGTCTCCTCGGTCCTCGCGGAGCTCCAGCCCAGCCTCTCGCAGGCGCCGCCGCCCGTGAGCTGGTCGATGTCCGCGCCGCCGCCGAGCAGCCGCGCGATCTCGGTGCCACCGCCGCCGAGCAGCCGGGCGATCTCGGCGCCACCGCCGCCGATGAGCCGGCCGATGTCCGCGCCGCCGCCCTCGCAGAGCCGCCCTGCGCCGCTCTCCTCGCGCCTTCCACCCCCCGCGGCGCCGAGCCGTCCTGCGCCGCACTCGACGGGCCGTCCGCCGCCGATCTCCTCCGGTCGGCCACCGCCCTCCTCCCCGCGCCGCCCTGCGCCGATCTCGTCCAATCGCCCACCGGCGTCCTCGCCGGGCCGCTCTTCCTCGCTGCCGCCGGCGCCGCCGGTCTCCCCGCGCACGCTGTCCTCGCGCCCGACGCTGCCGACGTGGATCGGGCTCACCGGCGCCGAGCTTGAGCCGCTCATCGACACCGCGTCTCGAACGACGTTTACCGCGCGCGTCCCCACCCTCTCCGCGAGCGGCTCGGGAGACGCCGCCTCGATCGGCCTGCGGCCTCCGCGCGGCGCCGCCCCGGTAGATCTCGAGGAGCACGTCCGCCGCGTCCCGATCGGGGCGACCGTCAAAGGCATGTTCTTCGTCGACCTCCAGCGCGCCTCCGAAGAGGCCGGCGTATGGCCTCTGGTGATCCGCGCCTCCGGCGTCCCCGAGCGCCGCTACTACGCATTCCGGGACTACCCGCTGGTCGACCACCTCCGCCTCACCGTCGCTGCCGCCGCGCACCTCCATCCGCGGCTCCCGATCGGCGACGCCGTCCGCCGCCTCGGGCAAAGCGCGCTCGACACCGTGCTGGCAAGCCAGATTGGCCGCGCCCTCTTTGGCGGCCTCGAGCGCAGCATCGAGCCCATCTTCCTGCGCGGCCCCAAGGCCTTCAAGCTCCTGGTCGCCGCGGGCGAGGTCACCGCCGCAAAGCTCGCGGAGCGCACCTACCGTTTTCGCGCCAGGCAGCTCCCGCTGCTCCTCGAGACGTACCAGGTTGGCGTCATCGAGGGAGTCCTCCGCCACTGCGGAGAGCGGGGTCGGATCCTCATCGCCCTGGAAGACCTCTCCAATGCGACGCTGCACGTCGAGATCCTCTAGCTGGGCACTGCACGCGGGAACGGCGCATCCTGTCAGCACCGTTGTTGGTGTCGTACGTGCTGACATTTGTCGTCGTGGTCTTCGTGTCCAGATCGATCCACTGGTCCTTCGCAGCGAGCACCGCCAGATACAGCGTTGTTCCCTCGACGAAAGGTCGTGGATTGACGCTTATCCATCCTTCGCGAGCCGGCCAAGAAGCGCTGACTTCGTCGAAGTGGTCAGTTTTCCGCGGCGCTCAGGGGGCAGATTCCTCCGGGGCGCCGCGGTCATTTTTCCGCGGATCACGAGGTCATTTTTCTGCGAGCTTTGGCGGTCAGAATTCTGCGGATCTCACTGGGCGCCTACGAGGCCGCTCGAGATCGTACGTCCGATAGTTCGGACGAGTATGGCAAATATGTCAAAATTATCGGACATAAATTCCCTCCAAGGAGCGGCGCCGGGAGGTTTCGTTACGAATTTTTGCACGATACTATTGACAAAACATCAATAAATTAACTAAAGTATCAGACATGGGCCGAACCTTCCAGCGTCCCTTCCCCTCCGTCGAAAGGCAGATGCGCGATTTCGGCGAGCGCCTGCGTCTGGCGCGCCTTCGGCGCGGGCTCACGACGGTGCTCTTCGCCGAGCGGATGGGGGTATCGCGCGACACCTTGAACCGGCTGGAGAAGGGCGATCCCGCGGTTGCGCTGGGCACCTACCTCCGCGCGCTGCGGGTGCTCGGACTGGATGGGGACCTCGACGCGGTAGCTCGAGACGACGAGCTCGGGCGCAAGCTGCAGGATCTGAAGCTGACCGAGCACCAGGCGCGACGGCCGCGCAAGCTTCGTGATGCGAAGTCCCCCGACGCTCTCCCTGCATCGAAGACAGGCGGCACCGATGAGCCGGAGTAGGGTGAAGAGCGAAGCGGCGCGTCCGGCTTTCGAGGTGTTCCTCGACGCAGCCGAGCTCGCGCCGCTTCAGAAGGTCGGCGTGCTTTACAGGCAAGCGGAGCGCAGCGATCTGCCGGCGTCCTTCGAATATGACCAAGACTGGTTGAAGAGCGCACACCCCTTCATGCTCGACCCGCGACTTTCGCTGTGGCCCGGGCAACAGCACCCAGCGAACCGGGCGCCGGCCTTCGGGGTGTTCATGGACTCCGCGCCGGACCGCTGGGGGCGTGTGCTCATGGCGCGGCGTGAGGCCAACCTCGCCCGTCGCGAACTGCGCCGGCCGCGCGCCCTCCAGGAGCTGGATTTCTTGCTCGGCGTGCAGGACATCACCCGCATGGGCGCGCTGCGTTTTCGCAGCGCCGGGCACGAGCCTTATCTCGACGACAGCGAAAAGAACGCCGTCCCACCCGTGACCAGCCTGCGCGAGCTGGCCGGTATCAGCCGTCGTATCCAGGAACCCGGCGCCGAGGAGCTGTCGGAATATGCTCGCTGGCTCGCGATGCTCATCGCCCCGGGCTCGTCCCTCGGGGGCGCTCGGCCCAAGGCCAATTTTGCCGAAACCGACGGACAGCTATGGATAGCCAAGTTCCCGGCGCACGGAGACCTCTACGACATAGGCGCCTGGGAATTTCTGGTGCACCAGCTCGCCAAGCGCGCGGGCGTGTGGGTTCCTTCTTCGCGCAGTGAGGCGCTGACCGACCGCTACCACACGTTCTGCGTCCAGCGCTTCGACAGGGCAGAAGGCATGGCCAGCCGGCGAATGTTCTCCTCGGCAATGACCTTGCTGGAGCACGAGGACGGCGGAGACGGCGGGAGTTATCTCGAGCTCTGCGAATTCCTCGCGAGCAATGGGGCAGAACATTTCATCGATATCGATCTCGAGCAGCTCTTTCGCAGGATCGTGTTCAACGTGTTGGTCGGCAATCGCGATGATCACCTACGCAACCACGGCTTCATCCGCGAAGCCACCGGCTGGCGCCTGGCCCCCGCCTACGACATGAACCCGAACCCCCACAAGGCCGAGCATACGCTTCTACTCGACGACTCGGTCGCCACGCCGGACGTCGAGGTGGTGGTGGCCACGGCGGACTATTATCGCCTCGACCGGCAGGCGACCTTGCGAGTCGTCGAGGAGGTACGCAAGGCCGTGGCAACCTGGAAGAATGTAGCGAGAGAAGCTAACCTTCCTCGATCCGACATCGAGCTCATGGAGACGGTTTTTCAGGCGTGAGCGCCGCTGCTGCTGCCCACCGGCACTGGGCGCGCCCCCGGCGACGCCGCCGCGCTGTTGCCGGACGCCGGCAAGCCCCGCGGCGGCGGCGCCGCCCTCGTTTCCGGGCGTCGGCGAGCCCGCGGCGACGCCGCCGCACCCTCCGCCGGGCGTCGGCAAGCCCCCAAACGGCGCCGCCGCCCCTCCGCCGGATGTCGGCAAGCCCCGCGGCGGCGCCGCCGCACCCGTGCCAAGGGCCGGAAAGTGCTGCGGCGGCGGCGCCGCCCCCATGCCGGTCGGGAAACGACGAGATTCAGGCCGGCTTGGCGCTGCCGGCCGGCGCCGCGGCTTCGGTGGAAGGGGAGACAGCGGAAGAGCCGAAGGCGAAAGCGGAAGAGCCGAAGGCCACGTAGGCGGCGGCAGCTCGGCGTAAACTCCCTCCACCTGGGCGCTGCACCTCCGTACACGCCCCCACGGCACCCGCTCAAACCCGGATAGACCAGAGCCCGGTACACTCCGGGACTCGCTTCCAGCCCTCGCTCTTCACCCGCTCTCCAAAGGCCTCTCCGAAGAAGAAGCCAGTCGTCGCCGCCGCCGTCGCGACGTCGGGAAAGCTGTAATCCGTGCGGATCGTGGAGCGCTTCATTCCTTGCTCGGCTTCCAGCCAGACAAAGTACTCGGCGAGCGCGGGAGAGGGAGGGAGCGGGTCCTCACGGCCGGTGCCCAGCGTCTCGATCAGGATGACGGCGCCGCCTGGGCGGAGGGCGCGCTTCATTTCGTCGAGCGCCTGGCTGATCTCCGCTCTCCAGCCGTCAGGGAGCCAGTGGCGGAGGTGCCCGAAGACCCACCCGGCGACGGCGACGTCCGCCCAGCCGTCGGGCACGGGGAGCGCGCGGGCGTCGGCGCAGTGGATCTCCCAGGCGGCCGGTGGCTTCTGCGCTTCGAGGTGGCGACGCGCGATCTCCAGCATCGCAGGGGCGCGGTCCACGGCGATCACCCGGGCCGCCTTGCGAGCGACGAGGCGCGTGAGGCGCCCCGTGCCGGCGCCGACGTCGAGCACCGCCGCGCCGGGGAGAGGCGCGATGGCCTCGATCGCGGGGAGGAGGTTACCGTCGCAGTCCTCGGCGCCCACCAGGGCGTCGTACTCGGCCGCGTGGTGCTCGTAGATCTGCCGCTGGTCCATGAGGCCTAAACGGCCTTGGTCTGCGGCGTCCCCAGCTTGTCGAGCTTGAAGGCCGCGAGGATCGCCGGGTCGCCAAGAGCCTTTGAGGCGGCCTCGGCCACGTCGAGCGCGCGGCGGCAGATACCGATGATGATCCCCTCGATCTGCGCGAGGCGATGGGTCTCGTCCTGCGTCCTGCTGGCCGTGGTCTTGTGCAGGACGTCACGGAGCGTGACGGCGACGCCCCGGAGCGGCTTCAACGTCGCCGGACCACTCCGGTCTATCGACGCATCCGCCGCATCGGGAGATATGTCCGGATCGAGCGCGTTCCCGAGCAGATCGAGCTGCTGGGCCAGCTCTTCGCCGGTCTTGTCCGTACCGGCCGTCGCGTCGAGCGCGTTTTGCACCTCGGTGGCAGCCGCCGTCTTTCCCAGCCGCAAGAGCGTGCCCTTCGTCGCCGTCAGGACCGTTCGCGCCTGGGCCTTCACGGTCTGCCCCGCTCGGTTCGCGCCCTGGAGCCCGATGCCGAGCGTCTTCTTCTTTTTCTGGGCATGCTCGTGGCCACAGCCCGCCTCCGACAGCAGACCCCAGGCCTCTTCGAGGCGCGCTCCCTCTTCGAGCGGCCAGCCGTGGGGGATCAGCGCGTCGGCATATTTCTTCAGCCCCTCGATCGTGTGCCCAGCCTGCTCGAAGGTGTCACCCGAGCTGAACTCTTCGCCGGCGGCGATGAGGGCGAGCTTCACATCGGGGGGGAACGCGGCGAGGTCGATCGACATGGCGCGAGAGTAACCAAGTGACTTGGGTGGGCAAGAAAGTTCAGCAAATGGCACAGCATCCGACAAGGGAGGGTATGTGAGCCCAGGTGGGCGGAGCTTGCCTGTGCGATCACATCTCCAGGTAAATCAGCGCCACGAGCCCCAGCGCCGTGAGAATGCCGCACACCAGCAAGAACGTCATCACGAACGGCGGCGCGCCGAACGCGCCCTCGGGGGCGGCGACGGGCGGTGGCGCGGCCTCCTGCGGCCTGGGCAGCGCCTCCGTCGTCACCGCGTTCGGCGCGATCCGCAGCGTGAACACGGAGCCGGGGTAGCCGGCCGGCGGAGGAGGCGCGGCGGGCGGCCGGTTGAACGGCTGCTGGGCCATCCAGTCCTTCGAAGCGATCAGGGTCTCGTCGTCTTCTTCGCCGGACATGGCGCGCAGGATACCGCCATTTCGATGCGCTCCGGGGCGCGATGCGCACGCCGCGCGCCGCGCGTTCAGCGCGCCATGGGCGGCGCGCCGGCCGAGCTCGACGCGGCCGGCGTGGGCGCGGGCTTCGCGGGCACGCCGCGGCTCCGCGGGTCGTGGAGCGCGAGGAAAATCACCAGCGACCACACGCCGATCGGCGCCGCGGCCCCGGCGCAGAGCACGAACCCGTGGACCGGCCGCATCCCCGCGAAGACGCTGCTGCCGCGCGTGGTCACGCTGTCGGTCGTGGTCGGTCGATCGACGCTGGCCGCGCGCGACGCCGGCGCCGCGGAGGGAGGCGGCGGCGCCTCGGGCACCGACGAGTGCGCGCTGCGGCCGCCGATCGCCTCGTTGACGTGCGAAGGCGGCATCAGCTCGGGGTAGGACCCGAGGCGTGATCGCGCGGCGCGGGGCCCGGCGCGCTCGGCGGCCTCGGCCAGCGCCTCCGCCAGGTCGAGCCTGCGCGACTCGATCTTCTCCGCGAGGTACGTCGTCACCAGCGGCGCCACGTCGGTCGGCGTCGTCGGCCGACTGATCGCCGCCTCGAGCGCGCGCTGCATGTCGAGCGCGGTGGCGTAGCGCTGGTCGGGCAACGGCGAGAGCGCCGTCATCACGATCGACGCGATGTGCGCCGGCACGCTCTCGGGGAGCGGCGGCGGCCTCCGGCCCGAGGTCAGGTTCTTCAGCGTGGCCAGATCGTTCTTGCCCTCGTACGGGAACTGGCCAGACAGGTAGTGATAGAGAATCGTCCCCATCGCCCACACATCGGCGCGCCGATCGAGCCCGCGCCCCTTGACTTGCTCGGGCGCGGCATAGGCAAGCTTGCCTTTGAGGGTGCCAGTCCGCGTCTCCTCGCTCATCCGATCGAGGGCCTTGGCGATGCCGAAGTCGATCACCTTGGTCACCCCCGAGGTGGTGACCAGGATGTTCTGCGGCGAGACGTCGCGGTGGACGACGTTGAGCAGCGCGCCGTTCTCGCCGCGCAGCTCGTGGGCCGCGTGGAGGCCGCCGCAGGCGTCGGCGGCGATGCGCAGGAGCGCGTCGATCGGGAAGACGTGGCCCTGCTTCACGACCGCCTGGTAGAGGCGCGACCACGAGTCCCCGGTGATCCACTCGAGCACCATGTAGAGCGTGCCCGACTCTTCGCCGAGGTCGTCGATGTCGGCGACGTTGGGGTGGCGGATGCGCGAGGCGATCGCCGCCTCGTCGAGGAACATGGTGCGGAAGCCCTGATCGCCCGCGAGGTGCGGGAGGATCGTCTTCACGGCCACGAGCTTCTCGAAGCCGTGCTTCCCCTGCACGCGCGCCACCCAGACCGCCGCCATCCCGCCTTCGGCGAACGGGTAGAGGAGCTCGTAACGACCGTCGAGTCGGTAGCCGGGCTCGAGGTGCGCCTGCTGAGGGTGGGAGGGGACCCGCACGGCGCCGAGTATCCCTTTCTCGCGCGCGCGGGGCGAGAATTCCGTTTGTCTCCAGGGGCGGCACGCGCCGCCCCTCCCCAAGCGACAAAAGCGGCGGGGAACCCAAATTCAGCGCGTGGCGCGCGTTTTCGCAGGGTTCCCCGCCGGTTCACTTTCCATCGTTCGGCACTCTACGACCTTCGACGGCACGAGAAGATCGCTTCGCGTGGCGCGCGGCGAGCGGAGCCGCGTCGTTTCTTGCCGCGTGATCGCTCGCGGGAGTCGAGGCCCAGCTCGGGGCGTGGCGCGTCGATGCGTGCGGGGCCGCGTCGCTCGCCGCGAGCCGAGGCGCAACTCGGGGGCGTGGCGCGTCGATGCGTGCGGGGCCCCGCCGAGCAGCGCACCGAGACGCCGCTCCAGATGGAGGCGGCGTTGCCCGTGATCCAGGTGCCGGCGCAGTCGACCGCGACCCCGAGGGCTCCGGAGAGGTACGGGCCGAAGAGGTCGAATCGCAGGCTCGCGCCGGGGGCCACGCCACGCACCTGGCCGCAGAGCCATACGCCGCAGAGGGGGAGCGAGTACGCCGTGAGCGAGAGCCCGGCGCTCAGGTTCACGCGCTCCCAGAAGAGACCGCCGCCGAGGGTGGTCTCGTTATTGATCCCGAACCGTCCGCCGGTTGCGCCGAGGAACGAGGCCGTGTTCCGGGCGACGAAAAACCCGCGCTCGCCGCGCACGCTGAAGCTCGCGCTCGGGCTGAGGGCGAACCGGCCCGACGTGACGCCGACGGCGAGCACTCCGAAGCCCGTGGCCCCCGAGAGCTCGACGATCGGATCAGCGCGGGCTCAGCCGCCCCCGAACAGCAGCGTGATCATCACGATCACGAAGCCATCCAGGCCCATGACCGCACCTCGTCGCCCCCTTGTCCCCACGGTCTCTTCCTCCCTTTCCCCAAGGCGCAAACCAGCGGAGCGCGACGCGCCGTGTGCATCCTACAAGGCACATGGTGCCGGACGCCAGGCCCAGGGCAACATTCACGGCTCGGGCTTGAACCCGCAGGTCGGTGCCCCACTGGCCGCGAGCTGCGCAGGGTAGGACGCGGCTCGGGGGGCGCAGCTCGGGCGCCTGGCGCAGCTCGCGGTCCTGCGCGCCGTGCGTGTCCGCGTCAGGGCAGGCAACAGAAGGTCTGCGGGTGAGTTTGAGTCGGGGAGGGGGTGCATGTTCCGGCGGTGTAAACCGGAGGCGTGGACGACTTGCTTCCGAAGGGCGAGCCTGGCGTCACGTCAATGCACCTTTTCGGCTGGTCCGAAGAGACCATAACTGAGCCGAGAGGTTTGGAGCACTTGCCGTCCTCGTAAACCGTCACCGTTGCAGAACACGTGTCGCCGCTGGGCGCGCCGCACGTACAACCGCAGGCGTAATCGTTACTCCAGACGACATGCTTTGCCGGCCATCCGTCCGGACACTCGACAGCTTTCTTGCTCAGATCAACGATGCACGTCAGGAAGCCGTCGGTCTTCGGGAACGCGCAGATCATACTCTGATCACCACACGATCCGGGAGCCACGTGATTCGGGCTCTCGCACCTCAGCGACGGCGTGGGCCCTTGAAGGCTAATCGGCCCCGCTACCGAAGGTACGCAGTAGCTTGCGGGAGTGGGCAACGGTGTCACGGTCAAAGAGTCAGCCGACGATACAGAACTCATCGTGTTACAGGTGCCGTCCCAAGCTGCCGGGGCGTTGAATTGCTGGACACCGGCGCCGCCGCCAGGGCAAGCGCCCGGGTTGGCAAACAGTTGATCAGGTAAAAGGCATGAGGCGCTCGAAGGCGTACACAAGCACGCCGGGCAATCCACCGTCGGCGGGGTGTCCGAAAACCCAGGGTAGGGAATAGGCATCACCTTGGGACAAGACGGAGCCGTATCGCCCGTCGCCCCGACCCAGAGCAAGCTCGTAGCAAACCATCCGCTCGGCGCGGCGGGCGCGCAGACTCCGGAACAAGTGCCGGGACCGCTACCGGAATCCTGACCGGCATCCCGGCAAAGCGCTGGGTCCTTCTCACATGGATCCGGAGTGCCACAACCGATGAAAGCGAGGACAAGGAGCAGAGAAAAGGGTCGCATCGGTTTGGAGATCATTCTTGGCAACAGAACGTGAACGGATAGGCGGGTTGCACGGAGCCAACCTCTTTCCCTCCGCTCGGTTTGCACGAGCCGGGCGTATAGATTGACGGGTTTGCTTGTTTGCTCCCGAGAGGCGAACCAGCGGGGATCTCAGCGCACATTGAACTCGCGTTCGTGGCTGTCACAGAGGCGATCTGTTCCGTGCATGCGTCGTCAGTATAGAAAGACACGAGCGAGGAGCATGTGCTTCCCTCGGGCGGCTCGCATGTGCATGGAGCGCACATGCGCGTATCCTTGGCACCGAAATAATAAACGCTTCGGAAAGGGTATCCAGGCGGACACATGAAAACGTCGTCGCCCCCTTCACGCGACACGCATAGCGCGAATCCGTCGGACGCCTTCGGAACACAGACGTCGCCAGCACTTGCGCATGTCCCGTTAGCTTCGCCTTCGCATGTGTACGCGAAAGCCGCCCACTTCACGTCGTGTGCAACGTCGGGCGGGAGCGGTGCGCAGCTCTCCGTCAGAATCATCGAGTCCGCGGTAACAGACTGGACGCAAGTCCCACCATCGCAATCTACGTCCGCGATAGCGTCGTTCGTCGTGCAGCCGCCGTCCCAAGCACTCGGCGGATTGAACGGCACGCCAGCGTCGCCATCGCTCGGACATGCCGGAGAGAGACTAGAGCGCCGAACGGGTTGAACTATCATTGATTTCAGCTACTTACGCCGCAGCCCTGAACGTGCGGTGCACCTCTTCGAGATTCTGAATTGCAGAGGCCCGGCGCAGATCAAACAAGTTCTTGCGC
>Ga0209181_10002891_pt1 | contig 27450 bp, 22 predicted proteins | sample MAT05_FD_187208 | JGI IMG/M metagenome (GOLD analysis project Ga0209181, IMG submission 187208) | Freshwater microbial communities from Lake Fryxell liftoff mats and glacier meltwater in Antarctica - MAT-05 (SPAdes) (version 2) | ecosystem: Environmental > Aquatic > Freshwater > Ice > Liftoff...
CAAGATTACGCTTTAACTTTTTGCGGTGGTATCCTGCTATTTTTAGTGGCTCTACAAATGATTTTTACAGAACCTCAAAATGAGACCAAAAACGAATTAAAAACCGAACCGTTTATTGTTCCAATTGCAACTCCCATATTATCTGGTCCTGGGTTAATGGCAATGATTATGCTTAATTCAAGGCTTGAAAATAATCATTTAAAAATCACTTCTGCAATTTTACTCTGCTGGGTTGTCTTATATTTTGTTCTTTTTGTAGCTCCTTATTTGCAAAAATTACTCGGTCAGCGAGGACTTGTCGCACTTGAGCAATTAATGGGTATGATTCTAACGTTTATGGCGATGGGTATGATTGTTAATGGTGTGACCATTTTTTTAAAAACGTTTAACTAAGTAAAGGCTTTATGGAATTAGATACATTATCATTATTTTCAATCACTGTAGTATTATTCATTATCATGGATCCTATCGGAAATATTCCGGCTTACATGAGTCTTGTAAAAGATTTAGAGCCTGCAAGACGACGCTTTATTCTTATCCGAGAAATGTTAATTGCCTTGGCATTCATGGTAACTTTTAATTTTATTGGAGAATATATTTTTTCAGTTTTAGAGCTTTCAGATACAGCAGTTATGCTCTCATCGGGATTAATCTTATTTTTGACAGCTATCAAAGTATTGTTTCCTGCACAAAATAGCTTAAGAATGAATTTACCAAAGGGTGAGCCTTTTATTATTCCGTTAGCAATTCCTCTGATAGCAGGACCTTCTCTTCTTGCTACAATTATGCTTTATGCTCGTATGGAAACGAGTATCGCAACCATGATAGCAGCCATTTTCATTTCATGGGTGGTGGCTTTATTAGTGCTTTTAGCAGCTCCCTTCTTTAAGCGTTACCTTGGTAATAACGGTTTAATGGCTTTAGAGCGACTAATGGCAATGGTACTTGTCATGCTGGCAATTCAGCGCTTTATGGAAGGCATCCAAACGTTTGTAGATTTAAAATCATGGGTTGCTTAAAAAATATCGTTTTGACGATTGCCTATGACGGTACAAACTATAAAGGTTGGCAAAACGTAAAATCTTTGCCAAGCATAGAAGAAACTCTAGGAAATACTTTAGAAAAAATTATTCATTCTAAAATCACACTACAGGCAGCAAGTAGAACTGATGCGGGAGTGCATGCGCGATCGCAGGTTGTCAATTTTTTTTCTACAACAAATATGCCCTTAGAGGGGGTTAAAATGCGGTTAAACCGGTTACTCCCCTTTGATATCTCTATCCTGAACATTCATGAAGGCTCTCTTGATTTTCACCCAACTCTTGACTGCTCTTCTAAAGAATATCATTATTACGTTTGCAACAGCCGGATCCAGATGCCTCATCAAAGATTATATTCCTGGCATTTCCCCTACCCTTTAAACTTTGAGGCCATGCAACAAGCAGCAACCCTTTTAACCGGGACTCATAATTTCGAAGCTTTTTGTAACATTAGAAAGAATCATGCTTATGAGGATTATGTCCGGACTGTAAGCTCGATCCAAATTGAGCAATTGGATGAGAGAAGAATTTGTTTTAAGATAAAAGGTAACAAATTCTTGTATAAAATGGTTCGCAATCTAGTCGGGACGATACTTTTTATCGGTTGCGGTAAATTGAGTATTGAAGAGCTTGAATCTGGTTTAGAAAATAAAGATCGCAAGCAAATAGGCATGACAGCAAAAGCTCATGGACTGACCTTAGCACACATCTATTACTCTTAAAAAACTAAGCCTTAAAATAAATAAAACCTTAACAATCACTTAATAGAATCTATACAGTGAACCCTTATAATTAACTTATAAAATTAAAAAAAATAAGGGTCAAACTCTATGTACAATTTATCACTACCAGAAAGAGCCGCATTTACTGATCAAAATAATAATGCAACGGCTGAAAATTTTAATCAAAAGGCAACCTCTAATTATTGCTATTCAGATATTGAGGATTTAAAATTTACAGCAAAAGTTTTGAAGTCTGTAGATTTTTTTACTAATTCAACAATAAAATCTTTCGATAGAAACGTCTTTAAACCTCATTTTTTTCAAGATTTACCATTTGTAAATGTAAATTGCAGAGCAGAAATATTTTCTACTGAAGATAAAACATTGGTAAATCATTCTATTATCAGATTAGTGGTAAATCAAAAACCTCTAGTTATGACACTTGCAAATAATAGATTTATTTCTAATATGAATCAAAAAAAAACTAAAAATTTTTCTTTTGAAAAACTTGCAGAACTATTAAAAAATGAACATGCAAATTATTCGAATATTTCTAAAAGTCAATTTCAAATAAAAGATCTTTTAAGAAAAAATGAAAACAGCCAAATTTTGATAAAGAAACAATTTTTAAATAGCAAAGCTTGCCAAAAAGCTGATAAGCTTGCACTCAAATTCTTAGATAAAACTTGGAATCTGACCCAAGAAATGAATGATACCGGTTTAAAAAGTGATGATATTGATTTAATAAAAAAACATTCCAAAGGGACTTATCTTTTACCAGAATTTCTACAAAACATAAAAGTTGCACAAAATGCTACAGTTATAGGCTTGAACCACAAATCCATTATTGATGGTTTAACACCAAATCTTGAATGCGAAGATTATATGGATGCTTATAAACGTATTTTTAATGACTTTAAGCGTAATCCTGATTTTTTAAACAAACTAACTGCAGAGAAACATGAAATTGTTTTTGTTGTGCCTCATAAGCTATTTGGGGATAAAGAAGGGGTGACTGGTGAGGAAATGAGATGGTTGTTAGATAATCCAGATGCTATGGAAAATGTTCACTTTGTTTTTTCAGCATATAAAACATATTCAAATAAAGAGATTAATTTAATCGAATTAAATGATTATGATTTTCTGAATAATAATGGGATAGTCACAAAAAATCACGCTACTGAGTGGTATACGGAGTATTTAGTAGATCGCCTCTTTAAACAGATCCAGGCAAAAAATTTTTTACCTAAAGTTGAAGTAAACCTTAATCTGAATCAAGATTTAATAAGATTAACTGAAAAAGTAGATGCGTTAAAAAATTGCCTTGTAAATAAAAGTGTTAAGGCTGATTTAAAGCAGATAACATCAGGGGTTTCAGAGACTATTAAAAAAGAGGCGATCTTCTTAATGGGTGCTGCAGGTTCAGGGAAAGGAACTGTTAGAGATTTGATTATTGAAAGTAATAGCGATAAGAAATATCTGATCATAGACCCAGATCTTATTAAAGATTCTATGCCAGAGTATTTGATAGCCCAAGCTAATGGTCAATCAAATGCTGCAACTTTACTGCACAAAAAAAGTGTTGAGAAAGCAAACAAGCTATATAAAAAAACTTTAAATCAAGACGTGAATGTAATCTACGATTCAACTGGATCAAGAAAATGGGATTATAAAGAGAATATGGATGCTGCAAAAAATAAGGGGATGTCTGTTGAGCTCATCTATGTTAAAGCAGATGTTGAAACTTGTAAATTAAGAGTTAATGATAGAGCCCAAAAAACAGGTCGTTTTGTCCCGAATACCACAGTTGAAGATACCCATTTTTATGCTCAAGAGCATTTTAATAAGTTATCTAAACGTGCTGATGGTGTAAAAATTTATGACAACAATGGCGCAAAACCTATACTTAGCTAGTATGCAAGATTGATCCACCCAAAACTCCTGAAGGGAGTTATGGCAACTAGCCCGGGGTGAGCGCATACCTCTACCCACATCTTTTTCTTGACAAGAATATTCCTAAATATGGGGGAACAAGGGATTGTTATTGCATCTAGTTTGACGCTTACGTCCTTGCAAAGCTCGCGCTTTAAGTCACTACGGGCTAATTTCAGTCGCCTTGCCGCAAGCTCCGGGCTATAAAAAATTACGTCAAACTAGATGTAATAACAATCTTTCGTTTTTAGGAAATATTCTTGTCAAGAAATAGATGTGGGTATGTAAGCGTTAAGTAGAAATGTCGTGTCCATAATTAAGTAGAAATGTCGCATCTGGCGTTTATTTATTATATCACATTTCATCGATTATAATTCCTTGTTCTTTCTAAAAAAATTAAAAAATTAAGTTTTTCCAGTCCAACTGAGATGAAGGACGAAGTCCTTCATCGAAGGCGGAAGTTCCTAAAAAGCAACAACTTTTTTTTTCGTCCCTCTCCATGGGTGTAAACCGCGATGTTTCCCCTTTTTTAATTTAGGTAAAACGGTCGATTCCGAAAAATCTAGTTTTAATGCCTTGTTATTTAAATATTCTCTTGGAAGTTCTTTATAAATTTTAACATTTAATAATCTATGGTTATACATAAACTCTAAATCCTTTCCTTCCTTCTCTAATATTAATACTTTTTTTCCTGATAGCCTGTGCTTCTCTTTAGACTCCAGAATTTGATAAGTTTCCCGATTGAAGGATATCATCAAGTCTTTACTAATTTTTCTCTCATGATGCAGACATAAAATGCCTTCTAAGCTAGAATAAGATTCAAAGTTCGTGTGCGCGTCGATTGAGCTTTTCGGTTTTTTTGCGAATTTCTTATTGTGTTTTGTCATATAGCTTTGTAAGAAGGCATTTCCTTCTTCCATCGAGGAAATGTGAGCTAAACGCATTTCCTTAATAAGACGATCTTGTAAAGTTCCATTAACTCTTTCGACGCGACCTTTTGCCTGAGGCGAATTGGCGAGGATTAGCTTAATTCCAAGGCTGGACACCGCTCTGTGAAATTGGGTGTCTTTATAGTTCTTTTCAGTTTTTCGAGTTGTTTCAAAAACTGCTAATCTGTCTGTGTAAATAGAAAGAGGTTTCCCATATCTTTTAATATACTTTTTAAGTGCACGAAAATAAGCAAAACAAGATTCCCATTTGACAAACTGAAGCCACATAATTTTACTAGTAGCATCATCAATTAAAACAATTAGACAGCATTCAGGAGCGCGTCCTTCAAACCAATCGTGATAAGAACCATCCATTTGTATTAGCTCTCCATAACATTCTCTTGGAGCTCTTCTTTGATGAACTTTTTTAGCCTTTACTTTTTTTGAAATCCAAATGTTATTTTCGACCATAATTTTTCTGATCGAACTTACAGAAACTTTAACCCCATGATCTTCAATTAGTTTTTCATGAGCAAAGGTTGGACCAAAATCCCAATATTTGTTATTAATAGTGGTAATAATTTCTTTTTTTAAACCATCAGATAAACTGTTATTGCTTTTCTTTCCTCTATGCTTCGAAATAATGGCTTTTTCTCCATTTTTTCTGTAATCAGATATGAGTCTTTGTAATTGACGCAATCCGAGCGAAAGCTGTTCGGCTGCAACTTTTTGACTTAAAGTTCCTTCTTCTAGACGAATGATTGCCTTTAACCTTTCCCGTTCTTTTTTATTCATTTCTAATAATTCCTCCAAATTACCCTCCTCTTAAAGTAAATTACCTTAAGAATTGGTGTACCAGAGGCGACATTTCTACTTAACGGAAAGACGACATTTCAACTTAATTCTGACATAACATTAATAACATCTTAATATTTATACCGTCCTTTCAGGACTTCATAAACTTTTATTTACACCCCGGGCCTTACGACCCGGGTAAACAACAAAACTATAGAGTCCTGAAAGGACGGCATATATTTTCTAAGAGTTGTTATTTTAGAATGAGGAGTTGCAGAGCGCTCCAATCGCGAAACCAGATTTGCATGTTTTGCATAGCTTCCATGCAAGTATCTTCATCTTGAGAGTCCAACCACTCACAGATCGAATCAATAGATGCACCTTCTTGAAAAGCTTTTAAAATTTGATAAGCCACTTTTGATAAAGTGTCTGAATAGATATAATTTTGATGATTTCGATAGAGAATAAAATAAAATTCTCCTTTTTCAAGTACAGGAAAATCATTCTCCAACCAATATTCAGGAGATTCCTTCTGCATTTCTGCTCTAAACTTAAATAAATTGCTGTTAAATTCAAAAAGATGGACGTGTGGCTGCAGTGTAATGGGCTCTCTTGAAATCTGTTCAAGGTTTGATGTTTCAAAATTAATTGGTTGTTTTTTTTCAGCAAAAAAACTGATATTGTAGGCGTAATCTATTAAAACAGCATTTTCAATAAGCTCTTTATCTTTTTCCAAATAACACTCATCGACCCATTTAGAAAGAGAACATCCCAAATGATTTAATGACCAATCAGATGGGGGGTATTTAACAAGATACGGAAAGCCGATATTTTGGTTAAATTCGTAATAGCCAAAAAGACGCGTAACTAACGGGAAATTTTCATGTAAAATCGAAAGAAGTCGCCACCAATATTGCTGATTATAGATTTCAATGCGCTCATGACTTTTAAGTCCCCTGCTCGGCACGATAAATTTTTTAGCCTCTTCGCTCATCGGTTTTCCAGATGGCGATAGTTTCAACATCTTATTATTTTCATCAATTGGTCTTGTAATAATACTTGCAAACCACTCTTGAGTCTTTCTCAATTCAGACGGGACTTTTGTATCAAATTTCATTTGAACGCCTCTTCTAAAATAACAGACTTTTTCTTTTTACTTATTTTTTTATTAAGCGTTTTCTGAAATTTTTTTGCTTTTAGTGCCTCATCCCATGTTTGCTGAAAGCTAATAAACCGATCGTCCCATTCAAGTAGGGTCGAGACTCCGTTTGTCTTAGGATAAATTTCACCATATAAAGCCCAAACCTCATCCCTCACAAAATCATCATGAGTATCAAGCACATAAGCATCATAATCGGTGTGACCTGCAAGGTGAATTTGCAACACCCTTTCAACCGGAATGTTATTTAGGTAAGTTTTAGGATCAAAGCCATGGTTTCTACTTGAAACATAGATGTTATTTACATCAAGCATCATATAAATATCAGCTTTTTCAACAATAGCGCTATAAAAATCCCATTCGGGCATTTCATCGCTTTTATAGCCTACATAGGAAGATAAATTTTCAAGTGCAAGTGGAAGTTCCAGATAATCTTGGACAATGCGCGCTCTTTCCGCAACATAATCAACAACTTTTCTAGTGTAGGGAAGAGGAAGAAGATCGTGATAATGTGCACCAGGAAGCTTTCCCCAGCAAAGATGATCTGAAACCCAAGGGGTTTTTGTGATCTTTGTTAAAGCTTTTAAACGCTTTAAATAATCAAAATCGAGGGGGTCCGGGCTCCCAATCGCAAGCGAAACGCCATGTTGAACAACCGGGTAGGACTCTAAAATTCTTTCTAAATTTTCGAGGGGTTTACCCCCCTCGACCATAAAATTTTCACTAATAATTTCAAACCAATCAATTTTTGGCTTTTCGCGAAAAATTTCTTCATAGTGGACGGGTCGAAGCCCAATCCCGATTCCAAGATTGGGAATATTCTTTTTCATTTTAATTCATCACTTAATTGTTGATTAATTGTTCAGTGTCTTTTCGCGCTTATCAGCCATTTTTATTTTTTCTGTTACTAGTTTAACAGCTAAATTTTTATCTGCTATTGCACATTTACCTTTTCCTTTGCATTCGCCTTTTCCGGCACAAGTATTTTTATCAGTTGCACAAGCATTTAATCCTTTGCAAGCATTTGTCCCGTTGCATCGTTGACTTGCAACTTCTCTTGCTAAGGCTTTACCCTCTGAATCTAAAGAGTTATATAAAGCTGCTCCATCACCATTTAATTCTAACAATAATTCATCTTCCGTCATCAGGTGATATCCGATATTACCTTCATTTGGATCAACAATAGATGCACTTTCACTAGCTGTTTCGACTTTGTCTTTAACTGCATCTGCTGCGCTCAACTGACTTGATGCAACAATACCCATTGTCAAACCCATTAAAGCAATTTTTTTCATTTGATTTTTTTTCATTTTACACCCCTTAAAAAAAGTGTGCATGATCTCTAATAAAAGAACACACACACTATTAATTTATACAATTTAGTAGAAGAGTTTTGTGACGTCTAATTTTTTATAATCTTTTTGCACCACAGCTGCCTGAACTTTGGCCGTTAGATTGTGGTGAAGCACCACAGCTACCTTGGCTCTTCATATGATCTTGAGTGTTCATCATTTGATTTTGGCTATCCATCATACGACCTTGACCATTCATTTGATTCTGCCCGTTAGTCGAGCCATTTCTCATAGATTCTGGTTTTGGAGCCATTGTAGGATTTGCAACAGTACTAGAAGTAGGAGCAAATGTATCTGCTGTGTAGTTAGTTGAATTACTTTTATTAGCACCACCACCACATTTACCGCCGCCACCGCAGCCAGAGGCTAAATATGTGCCTTTAGTTTCAGTTACTGTATTTGCGCTTAAAGTAACAGTAGATGTGATCATAGCACCAGTTGCAAGACCCATTAACGCTAATTTTGATAATTGATTTTTTTTCATAACATTCCTCTTTTTGTTTTTTTTTAAGACTCTTAAAGCAACAAATATTCAAGAAATTCTTCGCTATTTTTAGATGTAGCAAATAGTTACTGCCATTGCAAGTCTTTTTTTAAAAAATAATCTAATTAAAGCGAGAAATTTAAAAATGTACTAACAGTTTTATTAAAAAATCAGATCAAATAGTTAGATTATTATTAAATTTAAAATTCGAAGATTGCCAGCTTTTATTTCGTGACATACTCCCGTAGACCTTAGGAATTTTTAATATTTTATGCCGATCTTTATCTTAAGATTTGCTATAAAAAGTTTGTTATATTTAAAACAAAGAATGAAATGTCGCCTTAAAAATAAAGGCTGGAAGAATTTATCTATAATTTTTTAAAGGAAAATTGATTTGTAGAAAGAAAATTGTTCGTGCAAAGAGAAATCCTCGCACGAACTTTAAGACTTTTAAGATTTAGCTTTTAATTCAGTTTCTAATCTTGAACGAGCATCTGAAAGAAGTTTCATCAAACCTGTAGCTTTTTCTATCCGACCAGCATTTTTATCAGGGTGAAGAAGTAAAGCTACTTTATAATAAGCTTTCTTTAATTCTGATTCGGTGAAGTTAGTATTTAAACCAAGGAGTTTAAGTGGCTCTATCTTATTTATAATTCCATTGTTAAATTTATCAAAACCGCCTAATTCTTCCCCGGTTGTTGGTTTTACTTCTTTTAGACCTAACATCTCGCTTTGCTCTTGGCATTCGATAGCCCAAGGTTTAACGTTACTATTATATTTATTCTGGTTTTGGTTATATTGACTCTTATATTTTTGATAAAAATTCTCTGAGTATTCGGTATATTTATTTCCGTGTACATCATTAGCTCCACCATCAATAAATATATTAAACCCACCAGGACGCAAGAATTGCGGCAAAATTTTACCTACAGTATATTGAGAAAATACATATCCCGGCACCGAACTGAATGCACCAGAACCTATTAAACAGGCAACAAAAGGTAATTCACCCTGCCAATAGATAAAAATAAATGAAGCTCCTGCAAGAGCTGAAAGAGCGCTTACAGTGATATGAGTCATTTGTTGAATAGGGGAAGCAATAAATTTAATGTGGGCAATACGCAAAAGATTCTCTTTATCACAACCTTTATAGCTTGCAAAAGCGATTTCAACTGCACCTACAACAATATCTGCAACAATGGTAACAGGAGTTAAACATGTGATGGTCGGAAGTGCTACAGCTTTTAACATCAAAATATGAATAGGTTCACCATATAAACATGAAGGGTCGTAAGCATTACCAAGTTTTTTCTTTTCATTGTCAGAATCATGAAGCCATCTTATTGGACGCTCAATAAGCGTAAATGTGGAGACCATCGGGACATAAGGTTCAACTTTGCTGCTCGAGGAAGTAGATGAAAAAGACATATAAATTCCTGTTATGTTAATTATATTATTAGAATCATCTTAAAACATTTTTCTTTTAAAGTCAATATTTATATTAATATTAAATAAATTAAATAAATTAAATTTTAAATTACATATTTAATATTTAATTAACTTAAACTTTTAGATCTTTATTAAAAAATTTACTCTAGAAATTAAATCAGTATGAATGCATAATAAGCTTTTTAAACTTAAAAACACATTTCTAAAAAAAAGCTTCAAAATGAATACATCAAAAATTGTTGTCACTATGATCCTACTTTGGCTTAGCCATTTTTTAGTTGATTTTATGATTGGCATTTGGGCTATTTATAAGACAATTGCAGGGCTTGATATTGCAATTATGGGAGCAATAGCCGGAATTTCCGTCTTCATTGGAGAAGCTTTTCAATTATATTTTGGTAATTTAAGCGATAAGGGCTTTCGTAAGCTTTTAATTATTTCAGGAATGCTTACTACCTGTTGCTGCAGTTTGGTCTCCTACACAGAAAATTATCCTATTTTATTTCTATTATTCTTCTTAACTACCCTAGGATCCGGCGCTTTTCATCCATCAGCAGCAGGGCTTGTCGGCAGTCTATCCAAAACAAGAAAAGGTCTCCTCATCACTATTTTTGCTATGGGCGGCGCTTTAGGATTTGCTTTAAGTCAGATCGTCTTTTCAAATCTTTATGTTATTCTTAACGGGCAAACAGTTTTACTGATCATTCCCTCTTGTCTACTTGGTCTCATGCTCGCCTTTTATCCGTTAATGGAATCTAAAATGAGCATTTCATCAAAAAAATTAGTCACATTCAATTCGATACTGGGACTTTTTAAAAGAGAGCATTTATCCTGTCTTTATTTTACACAAGTTTCAAATGGTATTATTGCGTGGGGAACTATTTTTTTACTTCCCGATATTTTGATATCGAGAGGTTATGAGTCTTGGATATGTTTTGGGGGAGGCCATTTATTTTTTATATTAGGTGGTGCATTCCTCATGGTACCAGCAGGTTTCATTGCTGATAAATTCTCCTATAAAAATGTGATCATAACATCTTCAATCTTTGGGATGATATTCTTTTATACCTTCTTAAAATTTCCGTTTATTTCAAATGGCTCACTACTCGTTTTACTATTTTTAATGGGTGCCTCTATCATGACCATTAACCCCCTGATCATTGCATTCGGTAATAAATTATATCCTAAGGAGCCTGGCGCTATTAGTGGTTTTCTAATGGGGTTTGCCTGGTGCATTGCAAGTTTAATCGGGCAAGCTGGCGGTGGCTTACTTACAAAAATGTTCACGGAAGATGTAGGCGCAAAAGCTCTATCTTTCCTTTGCATTTTTTTCTCTATAGGCCTTTTTCTCTCTCTCTTTTTACCAGGCAGAAAAGCGGTGGAACTAAAAACAGCAGAATATATTACTTAAAACCTTGGAATTTAAATTGTTATGATCTCAAAAATTTTATCTTTCTTTATTGGTACTTGCTTTATCGCTACAGGACTTAGTGCTGAATTAAGCACAAATCCAGCAACAACCAAACTAAAAATCAGACAGCCAAACTGGCGGCTTGAAAGAGTCACAACCTTTACAGATGGTACTCCTAAAAAAAATATAATGCACGCACCTATCGAAGGTGAAAAAAAAGAAGCCCCTGTCAAGGAACTAATCTATAACAAATCAGGAAAGCTCATCCAAGAAACGGATCTTTGCCTCATTAAAGGGCTTGCAACTTTCCATGGCCCATCTGTTAGCTACGATGAAAAAGGTCGCATCATAAAGGTAGATTTTTACCAAGATGGATTCCTTCATGGAGAATCTAAAGATATTTATCCAAACGGAATGATAAAAAAAATATCTTATTATGATAGAGGGGTCAAACAAGGCCCCTCAACTGTTTATTTTGATAATGGTGAAATTGCAAAATCTTCGCATTTTATAAACGATAAGCTTGATTCTAACTGCATTACATACTATCCAAATGGAATACGTGAAAGTCATATTAACTATGAAAAAGGTGTTTTGCAAGGAGAGGCCATTTATTGGTATGAAAATGGAAATTTCAAATCCAAAAAATATTATACCTATGGCTTGTTAAATGATCAGCGATTAACTAAAGCTTTAACCAACTATTATCCTGAAAATGTAATTCAGGAAGTTCAAAGTTTTACATACGGTTTACCATCTGGTGTCCATATCAAATATCATCCAAATGGAAAAGAAAGTTTTAAGGTCAGCTATAAAAACGGTAAAAAAGTAGGACTTGAGCTTACGTTTTCAGAAGAGAACACTTTGGTTGGCGAGGGCGAATATGCTGATGGGGTGCCCATTGGAAAACATTACCTAAATAACAATTCCGGTAACCTAAAGTATTTGGCCCAATATAATCATCTTGGAGTACTTGAAAAACCTATAGCAGAATATGATGATTCAAATAATAAAATAGTAGAATATTCTAAAGACTTTTTAGGCCTTCAAGGCAACTATACGGAGTGGTACGAGACAGGTACAATCAAAAAAAAATACTGTTATCGAAATGATTATTTTGATGGACAACAGGAAGAATTTTTTGAAAATGGTCAATTAAAGCTAAAATGTCTTTATGTGAATCAAAAAAAACAAGGTTCTTTTGAAGAGTGGTTTGAAGCTGGAAATGAAGCTTTAAAGGCCACCTATAACCAAGGAATTAAAACAGGTTCATTCATTGTTTTTTATGCCGACGGTAAATTATTAGAAGAATCACACTTTGAAAAGGATGGTAAGTTAGATGGTGAAGTGAGGTTTTATGAGAAAAATGGACAGCTTGTTTTTCAAGCAACTTACACTCATGGTTTAAAAAATGGAATTACTCAAGAATGGTACACAAATAGTAAATTAAAAAAAATCTCCCATTATTCAAATAACATGCTTGATGGTAAACAGGAACTATTTTTTGAAAATGGAAATCAAGCCTTAAAAGCTACCTACATTCGTGATCAATTGGATGGGACTTACACCTCATGGTTTGAAAATGGTGATATCCATGAAACCAAACAATTTGTTTTGGGTAAGCCTGTTGGGACTCACATCGAAAATTATCCAAGAAATGAAAATGAGACCTTCATACAAGTAGCTAAAGAGACACTTTATAAAGATGGTAAATTAGATGGGGAACAGAAAAGTTTTTATCGATCAGGGAAAATAGAAGCTCTCTTAAGCTATAGTTTAAACATACTTAATGGTAAAAAAGCTCTTTTTGATGATTCCGGAAATATTCTTGAAGAGGCTACCTATGAAATGGGTCTTTTATCAGGTCGTTATTTTACTATTAAAGAAAGTGGAAATCAAGTCATCTATCATTATAAAAATAATTTACTCGAGGGGTTAGCAGAAATTTATTTTCCTCAACACCCCCTCTTTGGCAAGATTAAAGCTCTCGAAGCCTATTATGAAAAGGGACTTCTTCAAGGAGAGGTTATAGAGTATAACGAAGCTGGAACTCGGATTATTTCTACATTTTACCAAAACGGCCTTAAAAACGGGCCTTGTATTTTTTATGGCCATGATGGCGCTGTTATCTCATCTACATATTATAGAGATGATCTACAATATGGAGTAGCATCAGAATTTTTTCGAAGCAGCAGACTTCAAAGTGAAACTTATCTTGTAGATGATGAAAAGCACGGAGATGAAATAACCTATTACGATGACTCACAAAAGCTGAAAAACAGTTCTAAATCATATAAATATGGACTCTTAAACGGCTTTTGGCAGGAGTGGGACGCTAAAGGAAATCTAATTTATCAAGCAGAATATGTCGATGGAAAAAGGGAAGGAATGGTTAGTAAATATGATTCTGATGGTAATCCTTATCTACTTCATCGATACGCTGATGATAAGCTTGTTGAAAAATTTGATTGTGAGTGATATTTTGTTTTGCAAGGCTGATGTGTTTTTTTCAATTGAAAATTAACGTACTTCATTCGGGGTCTGGATTGTCATTATCTCATTTGTAATATTAACGTACCGCATCTTTGGAAGACTTTGCAAATGGCAAAATGGCAAGACTGAACCCGAATGAAGTTCGTTCAAAAACTAAAAAATACAGGTTACAATATGCTATGTTGTGTGATTACAGGACCATCTTATGTTGATGTACTAACCCAGATTAATGAAGCATCTAAAGATGCAGATATATTGGAGTTAAGATGGGATTGCTTTGATTCACTTGATTTCAAGATCCACTCGCAATTACCAATGATTTTTACACTAAGACCTCTCTCTCAAGGTGGTAAATACGCTAAAAATGAAGAATCAAGACTTGAAAGTTTAGAACAATTGCTCGAGTTAAGACCTGATTATGTAGATCTTGAATACACTATTCCGTTGAGAATAATCAAAAAGCTTCAAAAAAAATTCCCTTCTGTAAAAACAATTTTATCCTTTCACGACTTTAATAAAACAGCTACTGACTTAAATGAACTGTTAAAGGATTTAGAAAAAAAACCAGCTGATTTCTATAAAATTGCAACATTTGCTAATTCTACAATTGACGCTCTTCGTATGGTTAATTTTTCAAAGCAAAAAGGCCCTAAAGTAATTGGATTATGCATGGGAGAGCTTGGGGCAATTAGCCGCATTTTAAATCATTTTACTTACTGCAGCCTTAAGAATAACTCTCTAAGTCTTGGCCTGCTCTCTTTAGAATCGTTAATTGATTGCTATCGCTATAAATCAATCAATGCGAAAACTAAAATTTATGGTCTGATCGGAAACCCTGTTGATAAAAGCTTTTCAGATATTACTCATAATAAGGTTTTTGATTTTTATGATCTTGATGCTGTCTACATTAAAATGAATGTGAAGATAGATGAACTTCGATGTTTTTTTAAAGAAATTAAAACACTAAATTTCATGGGTTTAAGCGTTACAATGCCCTTAAAAGAGGCCGTTTTACCTTATTTAAATAAAATAGATTCAAAAGCTTTTGCAATTTCTGCTGTCAACACGATTGTATGTGAAAATCAAAACTTAACAGGGTTTAATACTGATTGCACAGGCGCAATAGATGCTATAGAAGAGAAAATTGCTGTTAAAAACAAACATATTTTAATAATAGGAGCTGGAGGAAGTGCCCGTGCAATTGCTTATGAGGCAGTTTTACGTCAAGCAAATGTTACCATTTTAAATAGGAACCTTAAAAAAGCATTAAAAATAGCAGAAGAGCTTTGCTGTAAAGGGGGCTCAATCAATGATATCAAAACATATTACGTTAATGGTTATGACATTTTAATTAATTGTACTCCGAATGAATTGCCATTTGATGCTCTCTTTATTTTAGATCATGTTGTTGTGATGGATATTCAGAGCTTTCCTAAATGGACTAAGCTACTTCTAGAGGCCAAAAATAAAAACTGCGATATCATTTTCGGGTTTGAGATGTTTGTCAATCAAGCAATTGGTCAATTTCAACATTGGTTCAAAGAAGATATTGATTTTAAAAATATTAAGGCGATTATGTATAATTAAAGCAATCCATTAATTTTATTAATTTCATCTTCGGTCAACTTAAAATAAAAAAACTGCTCTACAGTTAACCCTTTAGGCGCAGCTAGATTTCGTAAACTAATATGATGCAAAATGTGAGGATTGGCAGTATATATTCTTTTCCAAGCTGTCCCATAAATTAATGAGGATATTTTAGAAAAATTTTTTATTCATACATTTAAGTAAAAAAGTAATTATTTCTTAAAGTTTATTTATGTAAAGGGTTTTCAATAATCCGATTTATTCTACTGTTTTTTAAGTAGAGATAAATCCATTGAATCATGACAAAAAGTCGATTTTTAAAATTAACGAGATAAAATATGTGTACTAAAGACCAAATAATCCAAGCGGTAAATCCTGAAAATGTAAATTTTTTCGTAAAACCTACAGCTTTACCTCTGCCTATAGTGCTAATCAATCCTTTATCAATATATTTAAATGGTTTCCTGCTTTCTAAAGGCGTTTGTTTTTTCATAATTTTTGCTACATATCTTCCCTCTTGCATAGCTACTGGTGCAACTCCTGGTAATATTTTACCCTCTTTATCTTTTATAGCAGCCGCATCCCCTACAACAAATACATTAGGAAAACCAAATATAGACAAATCAGGTTCTACAATAACCCTTCCTTGTCTGTCTAGAGGCTGGTTTAAAGTTTTTAAAAGTTGTGATGCTTGATTCCCTGCAGCCCAAATAGTGGTGGAGGCTTCTAAAAATTTTTCTCCAATATAGATACCCTCGGTTGTGATATCGGTAACAAGTGTATTTAATAAAACAGTAACTCCAAGATTCTCTAAATATTCTTTTGCCTTATCGGCTAATTTTTTTGGGTAACTTGGTAAAACCTGGTTTTCACCTTCAATTAAATAAATATTTGTTTTTTCCGGATTAATTCTTCGAAAGTTATTTTTTAAAGTCTGACGGGTAAATTCTCCAATGGAGCCTGCTATTTCTACACCTGTTGGACCAGCTCCAACTATTGCAAAGTTAAGGTAAAGTTTACTCTTCAATGGATTTTCGTTTTTTTCAGCATTCTCAAAAGCTAATAAAATGCGTTCTCGTATTACTGTGGCATCAAAAATTGTTTTAAGTCCTGGAGCATGTTTTTCCCATGAGGGGTTGCCAAAATATGAGTGCTTTGCTCCTGGAGCCAAAATTAAATAATCATATTTATAAGTCTGCTTATCCTCGGTGTGGATACATTGTTCTTTAAGATCAATTCTATCCACAAATGACATAAAGACAGTAACATTTGACTGATTATTAAAAATTTCCCTAAAAGAAGAGCTTATGCTACTTGCAGGAAGTGATGCTGTGGCTACTTGATAAAGAAGTGGCTGAAATACGTGATGATTAGCTTTATCAAAAAGAACAATTTCAACGTTTGTATTTTTTAGTGCTTGTGCTGCGGCAAGACCTGCAAATCCACCTCCAACTATAATAATTTTTACCATCTCAGCTCCCTTAAAACGTTATTTTTTAGCACATCACGAAAAATAAAAAAAAATATTTTTTAATAAATGTTTTTTTATCAAATTAAATTTTTTTAAAACATAAAGAGGCGGATAAGTCAAGTTTAATCCTTAAAAGAAGTTCTAAGTCTTAAAGGAAGCATTGGAATTGTAGAGGTGATTATCAGAAATACAATTAAAATAATTTATTGAATAAGAACATATTGTTGCAAGATTGATCTGCCAAGACGTCTTGAACTTTTGAGCTTAAGCGTTGTAAGTTGCTCAATTTCAGGTTTTGAATCCAAAGAATCTTCGATAAAAAGTTCTCCTTCTGTCTTAAGAAGTTTTCCTTCATCAATCATTTTTAAAATAAGCGTACTAAATGAAACATTGCTTTTTTCAATTGTTTTAAATGCATCATAAGGCGGATCTACATAGATCATATCAAATTGTCTGTTTCTTTTTATAAGCCTTGCTAATTGATCAAAAACATCCCCATACAAAATATCTACTTGTTTTAGTAGCCCTAGATTTTTGGCATTTTCCTCAATGCAGGAGCAGGATAGTTTGGCAGCGTCTACGAAAGTCACATGTTTTGCCCCATGACTTAAAGCCTCAAACCCAATAGCTCCAGAGCCTGCGAAAAGATCGAGGAAAGCTACATCTTCAATATATCCTTGGCAGATGTTAAAAAGGGATTCTCTCAACCTACCAGAGGTAGGTCTTGTGATATTTCCTTTTGGAACGATCAATTTTTGATTTTTAAATTTACCACTAATAATATGCATATCGCAAACTATAAAGGAATTAAGAATAAAAGTCCAAATTCAAAAAATTAATTTGACATTTTTTTTTTGATAAATTATACGTAACCTAACACAGACTAGCTTCTTGACACAACACCTTTACGAATTCTTATTTTAGACAACAAAATCAATTATTTTTTATGAGTAGTAATTCATCATATTACTGCTTTAAATACATGAGTATCTTAACCTTAAAATGGAGTATCCATAAATGATTTCTTTAAAAAAATTACGTTCTTTTTCTCTTGCTATTTTTGCTCTTTGCTTTATGTCATTGACAACTGAAGCAGTAGCTGCAAAATGCCCTTGCAAAAATCAATTGATATACCGCACAGATGCAATCCAGCAAGGTGAAAGCCTCCTCAGTAAGTTTACTTTGGACTTTTCAGCTGCCGTTAATCAAATAGACCCAGCGACCCAAGAAGCACTCGTGCTTGCTTTAACAAATAATTTGACAACTCCATTTTCAATTACTTACATTAATGGACTTGTTACGCTGACAGCTACAGACTTTAACTCTTTATTAGCCCTTGTTCAAACTTTTTCTACTCAATCAACTATTTCATCAAATCTTTTAGGAAGCATAACTGTTTCAAATTATACAAGAATTTGTAAAGGTATGAGAAGTCTTGATTTTCAATACTTGAGCTATAATGTTACAACTGACTCACCTACTATCCCATCAATATTAGAAATTTCTCTTGGTGCTGCAAGAGTCGTTGAAATTAGTTGTGATGTTTTTAAAATTGCGAGTTCAACATTAACAACAATCAACAGTGTTAATTTCGCTCCAGTTCTTGATCTTCAATAAATTCATATATTTATTAGTTAAAGCAATTTCCGGGATGCCGGAAATTGCTTTTTCTTTATTGTTGAAATTTAAGATTTTTGTTATGATCTTTTCATTCATGAACCAATAAATTGTTAAAAATGAAAAAAATTAAAAGCGTTGGAATAGTCATTCCGACTTGGAATTCTAAAAAACATTTAAGAGCCTGTTTAACACCCCTTTTAGCCTCTTCTTTAAAACCTAAAATTTTATGCATTGACTCATCTTCAACCGATGGCACTCTTGAGCTTGCAAAAGAGCTTGGAGCTCTTACGTTAGTCATACCAAAGGATGAGTTCAATCATGGTTTAACAAGAGAAAAAGCCCGCCTTCATCTCAATACTGATATCATCGTCATGATGACAGATGATGCTTATGCTGTAGACTCTTCCATGCTGGAAAAACTTGTTAATCCAATTATCCATGATTTAGCATCTATAGCTTATGCAAGGCAGCTTCCACGGAAAAACGCTGCTTTTTTTGAATCTTTTCCAAGAGAATTTAATTACCCTTCAAAAAGCCATATCAGAACTATTTTTGACTTAGAAAAGTACGGGACTTACACCTTTTTTTGCTCCAATTCATCCGCTGCTTACCTTAGCTCTGCATTAAATGAAATTGGCGGCTTCCCAAGTGTCTTATTCGGGGAAGATACTGTAGTTACAGCTAAGCTATTAAGAAAAGGACATAAGATTGCCTACGTTTCTGAAAGCATGGTTCATCATTCTCATGATTATAATTTAAGAGATGAATTTAAGCGTTATTTTACAATGGGTATCGCAAGAAAGAGCTATCAAGATCTGATAGCCTGTAAATCAGGTGATAATAAAAGAGGAGCTTCATTCTTTAAGGAAATGATCAAGCGTTTAATAAAAGAAAAACCCTATCTTATACCCTACGCATTTATTAGCAATGCTGTCAAATTTGTAGCCTTTCATTCCGGTCGCCTTTATGGCTCTTTCAACCTTTAGCCACCAAACCTACAAGGTAACATAAATGCCGAGAGATTAAAAAGAAGGTATGACGCATTTTTTGCAGTTTTCTTTACCACTGAAGAGACAATTGCAAAAGTGGCAACTAATTGCAGGATACATAACTTTTAACCAAATTTCCGCCTTTTTTTTAAATAGGATAATACCATTAAGAAAAATGAATGTGGCTTACAATTAGAAAAAAAATTAACCCGCTAAGAATTGAATTTACGATTTTTTTTCATTCAAAAACATTATGCAATTGTCTCTTCCGTGGTAAAGAAAAATAGTGAAAACCCTTAAATAAAATTAAGCTGTTTTTAAAGTTTTTTTAGTTTGGCGTATCTAGCTACTATGCTGCGCTCTCTATTGTCTTTTGAAAAATGTATTTTAAACGTCTTCCCGATCGAACTATCGTGAATACCCTTAATGATACCGACACCAAAGTCATTATGAAAAATAGCATCACCTTCTTTAAATAATTCATTTTCTTCAAAATCTGCTACCGTCTGATCTATCTCATCAATAAATTTAACTTCTTCTCTTCTTGGTTTTTCGTATGCAGTGGCTTTTGAATTTCTGATCTTTTCAATGTACTCAAAAGGAATTTCACGAATAAATCTGCTTGGTCTTTGTATTCTCGATGTACCCCAAATATAGCGTTGCATACAATTTGTTAAATAAAGAAATTCTTTTGCCCGTGTCATGCCGACATAGCAAAGTCTTCTTTCCTCTTCAAGCTGTTGCTTACTCTCACGCGAATTAACATGTGGAAAAAGATCTTCTTCCATTCCAACTAAAAACGTGACTTTAAATTCCAGGCCTTTACCATTGTGGAGGGTCATTAAGCTTAAACGCTCTTCCTTTCCCTCTGATTCATCAAGGCCCGTTTTTAAAGATAATTCTTCTAAAAAGGCTCCAAGAGTAGCCTCATCAGCTGTCAATTCCCATTCGAAGGCTTTTGCAATCAAGGCATCCAAATTTTCTTTTCTATCATCATATGTTTCAGGGTCATCTTTTAAAATAGCCAGATATCCGCTTTGTTCAATCAAAGATTTGACAAGCTCCCCAAGAGAGACCACTTTCGATGTGGTTCTTAAAGTTTGGATCATGTAGACGTAAGTTTTTAAACCTTGAAGCTGCTTTGCAGAAAGCTTAATGGGTACGCTTAAAGGTGTACCATCAACAATAGCCTCTAAATAAGAGAAAATTGCCATTTCCTCAATTGATGCGGCAGTTTGAATTTTTTCAAGCGTTGCATCACCAAACCCTCGTTTTGGTAGATTAATTGTTCTTAAAAATGAGATAAAATCCATATTAGAATAAACAACACGTAAAAAAGCTAAAATATCCTTAATTTCACGTCTTTGATAAAAGGAAATTCCCCCTACAATCACATAGGGGATTCTTCGACTTACAAAATAATCTTCAAATGCCCTGGACTGTGCATGAGTTCTATAAAAAACAACCATCTGACTTAAAGGTATTTGTTTCTTTTCATGATATTCCCGAATGCGATCCGCTATAAAGCTTGCCTCTTCCCTTTCACTTGCAGCTGTATGGTATTTAATTTTTTCTCCGGTACCTAAGCGACTCCACAATTTTTTTTCAAATCTGTTATCATTATTTGAAATAACAGCGTTTGCAGCCTCTAAGATGTTTGTACAACTGCGATAATTTTCTTCTAAGCGAATGACTTTGCTACCTGGATAATCTCTTTCAAAATTTAAAATATTACTGATGTCAGCACCACGCCAAGAATAAATAGATTGATCAGGGTCGCCAACAACAAAAATATTTCCGCTTTTTCTTACAAGCTGCTGCGCTAATTCATATTGTGATGCATTTGTATCTTGATACTCATCAATTAAAAGATGTGAAAATCTATTTTGATAATATTCTAGAATTTCAGGATATTCACGAAATAAACGTACAGGTAAAAAAAGAAGATCATCAAAATCAAGAGCATTATATTCTTTAAGCTTTTGCTGATAGATTGCATATACTTTTGGAAAGAGAGCCTCTATTTCAGAATCCGGTTTTTCAGCTCCCGCATCATCTGGCATAATCATCTTATTTTTAGCGTTGGAAATAAGGTATCGAAAGGCTTTTGGTTCAAGCTTTTTGTTTACAATTTGAAGTTCCTGAAGGCATGTTTTTAAAAGCTTCGAAATATCATCTTCATCGTAAATAGTAAAGCCTTGTGTATACCCAAGATGCTGAATTGATTCCCTTAATATTCGTGCTCCCAAACTGTGGAAAGTACAAATCAAAACAGCCCGCATCGTCAGTTTATGAACGCGCTCCTTCATTTCAGCTGCTGCCTTATTTGTGAATGTGAGCCCTAAAATGCGTGCTGGATCAATTCCTGATTCCAACATATGGGCAATACGAAAAGTGACAACTCTTGTTTTACCAGAACCAGCTCCTGCCAAAACAAGCAACGCTCCATTGATTGTAAGGGCAGCTTCCCTTTGTTCTTCGTTTAACTGTGCTATTAATGAGTTCATATTTGTTCCGGATTTTTTAGAGCAGTTCTGACTTCACCTTCACGATCACCCAAATTTCCGTAACGATGATAATCGATACTGACTGCAACTTCGCGAAGATAATTTAATAATTCAAGTCTGCCATTACTTAAAACTTTAGACTGAATAACATTACAAGAGGCTTTTGCTAAGGCAGCTGTTAACTGATCACTTGGAGTACTTAAAAAACGAATACGTTTAAATTGACAAGTTTTAATTTTTTCAATAAATGCACTCTCACTCTCATGGATGGTTTCAAGGTCTTCAATTTTTTTATCCGAGCTTAATATTAATTTTGCGCCACATGTTAAAGATGCTGCAATGACTCTTAAAATATCAACTAAAGCATCATGTTGCTGAATACGAAAAACCATCTTTTTTTGAGGCAGATACTTTAAGAAATTATCCTGACCAATACATAAGCTTTTATCAACCTGCTTGCTAAATTCAGTTTTCCAAAAATAAGCGTAGCTACCAATACTTGAATTAAAAATCTGAATTTCATCTTTGCTTGATAACTTTAAAAATTTTGCCAAATCTTTTACTTCAGTTTTTGGTAGATCCAAAGATTTTGGGAGCAGGGTTTCTTTGGGATGCATAAACCCTGTCAAATAATTAGGGCCACCAGCCTTTAATCCTTTGCCAAAAGAGCTCTCCTTACAACCTCCAAAGGGTTGTCTTTGAACTATAGCCCCCGTAATACCTCGATTAATATAACAATTGCCGGCCTCTATTGATTCAAGCCAAACTTTCTGTTCTCGCTCATCCAAAGATTGCAATCCCGCAGTTAAACCATAAGGTGTTGCATTTGCAAGCTCAATTGCATTTTTAAGATCTGTTGCACGCATTAATGTTAAGACTGGTCCAAAAAATTCTGTCGTATGTGAAATACTTTGTGGTTTGGCATGAAGTCTGATACCAGGAGACCAAAGGTTTAAATTTTCTTTATCCTGTATCGGTTTAAGCAACCACTCTTCACAATCTTCAAGAGTTGTTAATCCATACAATAGATTAGGATTTGGCGGCCCGATCAAAGGGTTTACTTTGGTTGATAAATTAAATGCAGACCCAACCTTTAAACTTCCAGCTGCACTTTTAAGAAGTTCTCTAAATTTAGGATCATCATAAACTTCCTTTTCACATATAGCTAAACTGCATGCACTGCATTTTTGACCTGAAAATGAAAATGCTGATTGTATAAGATCTTTTACGCTCAAATCACGATCTGAAAGACTTGTGATAATCATCGTATTTTTACCGCCGGTCTCTGCCATTAAATCAAGACCTGGTCTTAAATTAAAAAAGAGTTTAGCAGTTGCAGTAGCGCCCGTTAGGACAACTAAATTAACTCGTTTATCTTTTATAAGTAAACTGCCTATAGGCTCATCATCGCAGACAATAAACTGCAATAGGTCAGGTGAAACTCCAGCTTTCCAACAGATTTTTGCAATCATAAAACCGACTAAAACAGACTCTTGAGCTGGCTTAAATAAAACACTATTACCTGCCATAAGAGCGGCAGTTATCCCGCCAATAGAAATTGAACATGGGAAATTCCATGGGGAAGCTACTAAAGAAACGCCTTTTGGAGAAAATTCAACACCTTCAATTTCAACAAGGTCTTTGAAGTTTCGATGATAATATTCAGCAAAATCTATAGCCTCTGAAATTTCAACATCTGCCTCTGCAACTGTCTTGTTGCCATCTAATACCATGGCTCCAATCAAATCAGAACGCTTAACTCGAAGTTCATGCGCAATAGCTGCTAAATTTGCAGCCCTTTCACTCACACTTGACTTTGCATATTTTTCTTTGGCTAATACAGCAACTTCAATTGCTTTTTCTATTTGCTCGCTATCTGCTAAAGAGTACCGATAAGAGTTGCCGATGTCAGAGGGTTGTTTAGTCTTAAAATTTTCTGTTATAATAAATTCTCCACCAATATGAAGCGGAATTTGCTGAATATCTTTTGATGACCACTCTTCAACAATTTTTTCTGCCCATTTTCGGTTTTGAGTAAGAGAAAAATCTGTATCTGCTTCATTTTCAAATGGGCTTTGAACGTCTAATTTTTTTGGTTCAAGAAATCTATTTTGTCTTCGTCTTTGATAAAAACTGACACTTTTAGAAGTCTTACAACTTTTAGAAAATAATTCAGCTTGTAATTCCCATTGCTCACTACCAGGCTTTAAGGAAAAGGCTTCTCTTAAGAAATTACCGGGAGCTGTGTTTTCATCCAATCTTCGCACAAGATAAGCGACTGCATTTTGAAATTCTTGCCTTGTTGCAGCAGGACAGTAAAGAAGCATATCGTTTGCTAATAGCTGCACAACTCGCCGCATATGGTCTGCCATTCCCTCTAGCATCTCAAAGCAAACATAATTTTCAATCTCATTTTCAGAGCGAAGAAGCATCCCGTAAGCAATATCAAATAAATTATGGCTCGCTATTCCTAAATTTGCAGCTTTAGCGTGCTCTTTTTCTGTACCATAATGAAGCATCCGCTTGTAATTTGCATCCACATCGCATTTTTTCTCATATTGTGGTTGAGGCCATAATTTTAAGGAAGATTCCACTTGCTCCATTGCAAGATTTGCGCCCTTCACAATGCGGATTTTAATAGGAGCGCCTCCATTATTAACCCTTTTCATGGCCCAAATCGTAAGTTCTTGCTGGACAAGATAAGAATCCGGCACATAAGCTTGTAAAACGATACCGGCAGAAAAACTTCTAAATTCATCAGTTTCTAATACGCGTTTAAAAGCCTCTACAGTCAAATTTAAATCGCGATACTCTTCCATGTCCAAGTTGACAAATTTTTGAACTCTTATACCATCTTTGATTTGCCCATTTTCTTTTGCTGCACGATACAGGATTTTTAAGCGAGAAGTGATAACATTAAGAGTTTCTTCCCATGAGAGCAGATTCAATTGACTGCAGATTGTAGAAATTTTAACAGAGATATAGTCAATGTCAGGTTTTGAAAGATCGTCCAAATAAGTGTTTAAGCGCTTTAATGCCTCCTCCTCACCAAGGATTGCCTCTCCTAAACGATTCAAATTAACCCGTACACCTTCATTTTTTCTTCTTTTGATATGTGAGATTAATTTTTTAGGCTCTCCCGGCAAAATAACTTGAGATGTTTCTTCTCTTATCATAAATTTGGTAAGATAAGTAAAGAGATCGGGAAGGAAACTTCCAAAATATTTTACTGTGTTCATTCCAAAACGCTCAAAAAGACCTAAAAATTTGGGACTTCCAAACTTATTGATTAAAAATTTAATTTGATCTACAACTCTTTTAGGGTTTTCGCTCCTAAAAGACTGATCTGTCATTTGAATTAAAAAGTTTTTTCCGTCCTCATCCCCAATCATTTTGGCAATTTGTGCTTGAATTTTTTTCTCTTTACTAGTTTCTATCCGTTGAGCTTCAGTTAACATCAAGGAGCTTAATTCTATCGCTTTTACTTGTCTTTCTTCAATTGATAAAGACTTTGCCTTTACAGATAAAATCAGTTCTTTTCCCTTTTCGATTGCCTCAGAGCAAGTCATATTTATCCCCCTTGTTTAAAATTAAGTTAACAATGAAAATGAGTGTTAAAAGTAACATAAAAGTTCTTTATTTTGTACAAGTTTAGAAGGGGTTTTAGAAATTAGAATGAGAAGCAGTCTAAAATTTAAAATTTGTCTTTTCGTTGAAAGAAAAATTTTGGAAAAAGTATATTACTTGCATTACTAGCAATTTAATGTTACAATAAGTTGTTTTTTTGAATGACTAATAATTGAATGAATGGATAAACAATTTATATGAGTAAAATAACATGCACCAGAAGAATTCATTTTTCTTCAGGTCACAGAGTTTTTCAACATGAAGGCAAATGTGCAAATCCTCACGGACATAATTATTATGCTCATATTTTTGCAGAGGCCGAAGAGTTAGATGCATTAGGTAGAATTGTTGACTTTTCTGTTTTAAAGGAAAAAATTGGATCTTGGATTGATCATCATTTTGATCATACATTTCTAGTATATGAAAAGGACCTTGAAATGGTTGAGGCATTAAAATGTGTGAAAAGCCCAAAACCTCCCTTTATTTGCCCCTTTAATCCGACGGCAGAAAATATTGCCAACTATTTACTTTTAGTTGTTTGCCCAAACGAATTAAAGAAAAGCGCAGTCAAAGTCACTAAAGTGATTATTCATGAAACAGATAATTGCTATGCCGAAGCTAAAATTTAACAGAGACGAGCTAAATTATGTTATCAGATGAGTTAAACTTAAATAAAAACAAAACATTCAAAGATCTTGGAATCAATTTTGATTTAATTTCTAAATCCCCGCAGATTAAAAATATTCTTTCTGATGAACAAAAAATTGAAACAATTTCTTTTCATTTTGAAAAGATTTTAGAAACTCTCGGCCTGAATTTAGAAGATGACTCTCTTTGTAAAACACCAAACCGCTATGCAAAAATGCTTGTGAAAGAGCTCTTTTGTGGTTTGGATGAAAAAAATTTCCCTGCCATTACGACACAAGAAAATAAATTTAACTATAATCAAATGCTCATCGAATCAAATATTAGCATCAAGAGCGTATGTGAACATCATTTTATCCCGATACTTGGGTTTTGTCATATTGCCTATTTCCCGGGTGACAAAGTCGTTGGCTTATCCAAACTAAACCGCGTTGCAACCTATTTTGCAAGCCGCCCCCAGGTACAAGAAAGAATGACAAAACAAATTCAGGAGAGCCTTGTACAAGTATTAGAAACAGAAAGTGTGGCTGTTGTGATCGACGCTCTTCATTTATGCGTTAGAATGAGAGGTATTCAAGATGCAGATGCCCTAACACGGACAATAGATTTTGGCGGAAAATTTAATGAACCTCACGTAAGATCAGAGTTTCTCTCTGCCATCCCTAATTTAAAAGACTTAAAAATATAAAGGATTATACTATGAACTCATCTTTAAATCAGCCGTTAATGTCTCATAACATTTTTAAAGATTATCAATTTATTCAGACATTGGTACAAGGATACATTCTTACTCGCTCTCTTCCCGCTACTGTCGGATTTTTTATTATGGGGTCTATGGGTGCAAGTATTAACAATAATTTTGCTCCTGTTTTCAAAGATTTCGCAACTTTGGCAGCTTGCGTTTTAGATAAAAAAATTGATAAAAAATATAAAGTGATTGTATCAACAGCTGGTATTGCATTAGGTGCTGTTATAGCAAATATATTCTATTTACGTACTCCTTCATTGTTTTTCCGAGGAGCAGTTTGCGGCCTTCATAACCATACTATTGTTTCTTTTTTAACTTCAAAAAACTCCAATGCCATAAGAAAAAATGATCTTCTATTATCAACAGGGTATTCTGATGAAAAAGATTTGACAACTATCGCATAAAACTTAAAATTGAATCCTTTTATGCGAAAGGGGTTAATCATGCCGAAAAGAAAAACAACAGGTAAAAATTTTGTCGATCTACAACA
>Ga0209181_10002892_pt1 | contig 27444 bp, 24 predicted proteins | sample MAT05_FD_187208 | JGI IMG/M metagenome (GOLD analysis project Ga0209181, IMG submission 187208) | Freshwater microbial communities from Lake Fryxell liftoff mats and glacier meltwater in Antarctica - MAT-05 (SPAdes) (version 2) | ecosystem: Environmental > Aquatic > Freshwater > Ice > Liftoff...
CTGTAGCGGTGTTTGGAGGCGGCCAGGGCAAACGATTCCATCCGCAACAGGGTCGCGTCAAGGTCGTCCAAGGCCTTCCCGCCTGCTCGGGTTGCCAGTGGCATTGCGTGTATGCCTCGTATCCGTGCGTTGCCGACATCCCAGTGAGCTTGGTCTTGCAAGCGCTTCGGTCGCTGGTCTCGGAAGACGACGCTCGACCGGTGGCTTTCGTTCCAGCTTGGACGGAGCAACGATCGGGCACCGTTCTGATCGAGACCTTACAGCAGGAAGTCCTCCATCTCGACGCCGATCGTTTTGCCCGGTTGCAGATCGTGCAAACCCTCTTGGACCAATTACGCCGAGCCTCCGCTCCGGTTGCAGCGCCCGCCGTTCTGCCTCCGCCTGTACTCCCGCGCACCGCGATTTCTGTGGTTATTCCGATGGGCCGCCCGGAACGCGGACTGCCCACGCTCGACGCTCTCGCGCAACAAATCTCCCCGGCGGCGAAATGGGAGGTGATTGTTGCCGGCGCCGGCGCGCAGTCGATTCCCTCCGAGTATCCGGGACTATCCCTCCATCGCGCGCTTATGACGGAGGCCGGCTCGCCCTCGCAGACGCGGAATGCCGGAGTTTCTTTAGCGTCGGGAGAATGGCTGCTCTTCGTCGACGACGACATTCGGCTCGCGCCGGATTTTTTGGTCCGAGCGGCCGCTTTGATCGATCGATCGACCGGCGGCAACACCGCCTCGCCGATCGCCGCCTTCGGCGCGAGGCTCCCCGGACGATCCGGAAAGACCTGGGAACGACTGACCGATCTCTCCAACTTCTGGAGCCAGCAAGGCACGACCCCGCGCGACTCCGACTGGCTCTACAGCGCCGCACTCTTGGTTCGCGCCGACGCCTACCGGGCGGCCGGCGGATTCGATCCGGATCTCGCAGTAGGCGAAGACGTGGATCTCTGCCGACGACTCGTGCAGGGTGGCCACCTCTTGCGTTACGAGCCGTCGCTCGTCGCCTACCATGACCATCGGCGCGATACACCGCTTAAGATGTGGCGCTATTTCTGGAAGAATGGAGAGGGTGCCAGATTTTTCTTTCGCGCGCTGGGAGGAGTCTGTCCCTTCAGCGTGAAAACCGTCTGGTTAAAAGCATGGAGCGACCTTCGTCTCAACCAAGCCCACCAACGCCGTGAGGGCGAGAAACTCGGATGGAGAACGCCGCTTATCTGGTTGAACTACTTGATTGTGGAAACCTCTCTCGAATGGCATTGGCAGCGACACCTTCGATCCGACCGCCGCTACCTGAGCATGCCGGTGCGCGCCCCGAGCGATGCAACGGCGGCGAAAGCCCTCAAAGCTTTCGACGATGGACGCCACTTCCGGGGAATCTGGCTGTGCGCGGTCGCAATCGTCCAGGATTTCTCCAACCCCCTACGTCGATGAGGATCGGAGTCGGTCTGCACTTACTTGCGCCCGACAATGGCGGTGTCACCAACTACGCGCTGACCCTGCTCAGGCTCTGGCCCGAGCTGATGCCCGAGCACCCGATGATCCTGTTCTCGTTTCCGCATAACGAAGCCCTGCTCGCGACGCTCCCTCCGGCGACGCGGCGTCACGAAATCCGACTGAACACACAAGAGGAAGCGCTGCTTCATTTCGACCAGATCGACGTCTATTTCTGTCCGTTCGGAACCCTCTGGCCGAGGCCCGTGCACAAACCGGCAGTCTTGACTTTCCACGACATGCAGGAGCGATTTTACCCGGAAAATTTTACGGAGAAGGAACTCGCCGAGCGTTTTTTCCATTACGATTGGTCGTTACGCATGGCAGACGGTGTCGTGGCCATCTCCGAATTCACCCGAGAGATGGCGGTGCGCCTCGCGGGAGTTCCGCGTTCCAAGTGCCACGTGGTTCATCACGTGCCCGACGAGCTTCCCGAGCCGCGAATCCCGACGGAACTGGGAAAATCGTTTCCCGGGCACCCTTTCCTTTTCTATCCTGCGAACGTCTGGATACACAAAAATCATCGAGCCTTGCTCGCTGCCTTCGCGCAGGTGTGTGCCCGCGGATCGAATCTCTCGTTGGTCTGCACCGGGAGCCTGTTGGGTCGCGAAACCGAATGGGCCGAGACCGTAGGCTCGGCCGGACTCGAAGGCAGAGTGCTTCATCTGGGGAACGTTTCTCGCGTCGAGATCAGCTGGCTCTTTCGGCACGCGCGGGCTTTGATCTTCGCTTCCCGCTTCGAGGGCTTCGGCATTCCCCTGATCGAGGCGATGCAGACCGGATGTCCGATTGCCTGCGGACGGAATACCAGTCAGTCGGAGGTCGCCCAGGACGCCGCCCTTTATTTTAACGCCGACGATCCGACCTCGATCGCCGCCGCGATCGAGCGAATCGTCCAAGACGAGCCCCTGCGCCGGCGCCTGGTCGATGCGGGTACGCGACGCCTCCAAAATTTCACCGCAGAAAAGTTGATCAACGGTCATCTGCGGGCGTTCCAAGCGGCGATCCGGAGATATTCGCCGTTGCGCGACTGGTACAACGAGCATGTTCGTCTGCCTCGTTCCCAACTTCCTCGCACAGCACTCACCCGCCGGGAACGGAGACGTGCCCAGCGTCTTCTCGCAGCCCGCGCGAACGTGCCCAGTCACTACGAGTCCATCCCCTCGTGAGTGCGGCCCGCTTCACCCTCATCATGCCGACCTACAATCACGGTCGGTGGATCGACGACGCTCTCCGGAGTATTTTCGACCAGGCTCCCTACACCCTCGACGTGCTGGTGATGGATTCCGTTTCCACCGATCGAACAGCCGAAATTTTGGCGGGCTACGGAAGCCGCATTCAATGGTTTCGCCGAAAAGACAAAGGGCAGGCCGATGCCATCAATCAGGGGCTTTCACTGGCCGGTGGCGACATCGTCGCTTGGCTCAATTCCGACGACGTCTACCTTCCCCACGCGCTTTCCCGCGTAAACGCGGCCTTCGACGCAGACCCCGGATTGGATTTCGTCTATGGCGATGCGCTCGAGATCGACCAGCACGGCCGGATCCTCACGCCAAACCTGTTCACCGAAGAATGCCGGAGAGATCGTTTCTACTTCTCCCACGATTTCATCTGCCAGCCCACGTTGTTCTTCCGTCGGCGCTGCCTCGAGAAAGTCGGGCGGCTCAGGGGCGAACTCCGCTGGTTCCTCGACTACCAATGGCTGACCGGTTTTTTTGCCGCCGGCCTGAAGGGTCGGCGACTGCCGTTCTTTCTCGCCGCCAATCGTGACCACCCCAATACGAAGACAAATTCCGGCGGGTTACGGCGCTGGCGGGAAATCGTGGGCGTGTTGGCCGACACGCCCCCGCCCGGTCCTCCCCTTCTCGCTCGCCGCTGTCTTTGGATTTACTCGCTCGAATTCGCGATCAAAACGGTCAACGCCGCCTCGTGGGGAGCGTCTCCCGAAGCGAGTCGCGACGCCCGCGAAGCCAGAGCTGCGCTTCTGAATACATTGAACGGCTGGTTCATGCGGTTGGTGGCTCCCCGATCGTTCGACGACGTCCTGCTTCGTTATCGGCGCGACATCGCTCGGCACGGTTCCACCGTGCAGGAGCTTTGGTCTCGCGCCGTACAGATGAGCGTGGTCGGCTAAAAGGACGTCCCAGCACCCGGCATGACTCCACTCGAGCCAAACACTGTCCTCAAATATTCGCCGCTCGTGCATGAAATGCACGATGCCTTGCGGGCACTGCAGTTTCCGACGCTTCCCCACTGCGAGGGTCGAAAGGAACTGATGACCGGGCTCCTTGGCACCGGGATCGGTCAGGCAATGTACCTGCTGAACGAGTTACACACCGCCTTGGGCGAGCCGGGAGACATCTGCGAGTTCGGCGTGGCGCAAGGTGCCACCTCCGCTCTGCTCGCGAATGAAATCCGCGGAACGACGAAGATCTTGTGGCTCTACGATTCCTTCACGGGTCTCCCCAAGCCCGCAGCCCAGGATAAACTTAAGGACGATATTTTTCGCCTGGGGAGCATCGAACGTTACGAAGGCGAGATGCGCTGCGACGCGTCGGAGGTGCGGATACGCCTCGACCGGATCGGATTTCCAGCCGTTCGCACCCGGATTCAAGCCGGGCGCGTGGAGGAAACGCTTCGCGACGGACTGGGACCGGAGACCGTGTGTTTCGCTTACGTCGACTTCGACTTCTACGCCGGGATCGCCCACGCTTTGGACTACCTGCACCGGCATCTGGCCCCCGGCGGCCGAGTCGTCGTTGACGACTACGATTTCTTTTCCACCGGCGCAAAGACCGCGGTCGACGAATTTGTCGCGCGCCACGACGGCCGCTACGAGCTGCAACTGCCGTTGCCGTTCGCGGGACACTTCTGCCTGCTGCGTCCGGCCCCGACCGGCTTTAGAAAATGGTTTGGACCGCCCAGTAAACGAAACACCGGCAGCAAGGTCTCTCGCCGACGCTAAAAGGCGTTGACGGCGGCGATCGCCGTCTCGACCTGAGCGTCGGTGAGTTCGGGGAAAATCGGGAGACTCAAGCACGTTGCCGCCGCTCGTTCGGCAATGGCCAAACTCCCCGGCGGAAACGCGACCTCCGCATAGCATGGCTGCTGGTGCAGGCATTTGGGATAGATCAGATCCGTGCCCACCCCGCGCTCGGCGAGATGCTTGCGAAGCGCATCGCGTCGGGGATGCCGCACTGTAAACTGGTGATAGACGCTCTGCCCATACGCCGGACGATCCGGTAGACGCGTATCGGTCAGGCGGATGCCTTCAAAGTAACGGGCGGCAATCGCCTGCCGGCGTTTCGTCCAGCCCGCCAGGCGCGGCAGCTTGACGTTCAGAGCGGCTCCTTGAAACCCGTCCATCCGGAAATTGAAGCCGACAAAATCGTGGTGATAACGCCGAAGCGACCCGTGCACACGAAGAGCACGGGCCTTGTCGAAGACGGACTCGTGGCGCGAAACGAATGCCCCCGCTTCACCGCACGCTCCGAGATTTTTCGTCGGGTAGAAACTAAACGTCCCGCAATCGCCGAGGATTCCCACCGGCGTCCCGAAATACGATGCGCCCACCGCCTGCGCGCAGTCCTCGATCACGAAAAGCGAGTGCTTTTTGGCGATGGCTAGAATTTCGTTCATACGCGCCGGCTGGCCGAAAAGATGTACGACGACGATCGCTTTGGTACGCGGAGTGATCGCCGCTTCGATCGGAGCCGGATCGAGATTGAATGTGCCCTCCTCGATGTCGGTAAAAACCGGGGTCGCGCCCACGTAGCTGATACCCCACGCGCTGGATGCGAAGGTAAATGGCGTGGTGATGACCTCGTCGCCGTGTCCGACGCCGCCGCAAATCGAAGCGACGTGCAACGGAGACGTTCCGCTGTTCATCCCCAATGCCCGCGGGTAACCCAAGGTCGTGCAAAACGATTTCTCGAAGTCTTCGACATCCTTACCTAAACAGAAACGCGTGCTGTCGTACGTGGCGGCCAGCGCGGAAAGAACCTCGTCGCGGATCGCGCGATGCTGAAGCGAGAGGTCGAGGAAGGGCACGTTCATGCAGCGGTCTCCTATTTCTTTCCGGACGATAGTTTGGATAAAAGTGCCTTCACCAGGCCGTCGAGACCGGGGGTTTTCGATTCGAAATCTATCGGCATACCCACTTTTTTCATGCTCGCGCCCGTCTGCGGACCGATGCTTCCCGCCAAGGGACGCTTGGCGTCTTTGGACAATTTGAGCGCGCCCGCTTGAGCGACGAACGACTCGACCGCGCTGCTGCTCGCGAAAAGGATCGCATCCGCGCCCTTGGCCCGAAAGTCCTCGGCGGCAGGCTCGTTCGAAAGGTCCGTCTTGTCGGTGCGGTAAACGGGGAGCGTGTCCACGATTGCGTGCGCTTCCTCCAGTTTGGTGACCACCGCGTCGCGATTCAGGTTTCCCGTCACCACCAGCACCTTTGCGCTGTCGAGACTCCCGGTGGCGATCATCGCCACAGCCAGCGCTTCGCCCGTCGCGACTTCCGGTTGGCATTCGACTTTAAGATGGAGATCTTTGATGGCACGAGCGGTCGCTTCGCCGACGCACGCGATGCGCATCAATCCGAGATTCCGAATCTCGTCGAAGACACGAAAAAACTCCTCGAAAAAATATCGGACACCGTTCGCGCTGGTGAAAACGAGCCAGTCATATCCGCCAAATTCGGGAAAGATTTCGGCCAGGCGTTCCTTGGAAACGTCCTTGACGACCTCGATGAGCGGGATTTCCAGCACCTCGGCGCCAAGGGATTCCAGCTGCCCCCGAAGCTCGCTCGCCTGAGCGCGCGTGCGGGTGATCGCTATCCGTTTCCCGAAAAGCGGACGCCGCTCGAACCATTCCGTCCGATCCTGGTGAGCGACGACATCGCCGACGAAGACAATAGCCGGCGAGCTCAGTTTCTCCTTCTCGACGATCTCGGCGAGGGTCGAAACCGTGCCCACCACGCTCCGCTGCCGGCCGAGCGACGCCCACTGGACCGCAGCGGCCGGCGTCTTCGGAGCGAGACCGCCCGCGACGAGTTCGGAAAGAATTTCCCGCAGATGGCCCATACCCATGTAAATCGCAAGGGTCGCATTGGGCAGCGCGCCGAAACGCCGCCAGTCGGTCTGCAAGCCTGGCTTGTTCGGATCCTCGTGGCCGGTGAGAAAAATCAGGGAGGAACTGGTGTTGCGCAAGGTCAGGGGAATCCCCGCATACGCACCCGCCGCCAGCGCGGCGGTCACCCCAGGCACCACCTCGAAAGGGATCCCGTCGGTGGAGAGACGCCGGGCTTCCTCGCCGCCCCGACCGAAAACCAAAGGATCGCCACCTTTCAAACGCACGACCCGTCGACCCGCTTTCGCGTGTTTGATCAACAACGATTCAATTTCCTCCTGAGGCAGGGCGTGAAACCCCGCTTTCTTTCCGACATAGATTTTCCGAGCCTCCGGGCGACACCACCCGAGGAGATCGGGGTGAACCAAATAGTCGTATACGAGCACGTCGGCGTCGGCGATCAGCTCTCGGGCTCGAAACGTAACCAAGCCGAGATCACCGGGGCCCGCGCCGACAAGATAAACGATTCCGGAAGGCATAATGCGATTCGACAAGGACGACCCTAACCCTGAAGTCCAAAGGCTCGCAACCACCGTGCAGCCGAAGCGTGCGGATCGGCGAAATCCTCGGGAGCGAGTTCGCCTTGGCGAAAACCGACGTGTTCGTGGTAAAACGAGAGCAAGTCCGCCGAAACGTGAACGGCCACGGCCGTGTGACATCCCGCGCCCAATGCACGTTGAAAAGCGCGTTCGAGCGAGACCGCGCGATACGTCTCCGGATCGAAGACCGGCAACCACTTCGAGCCCTCCCCGTGTCGCGCCTGCACCGCGATCGCGGCCTGACCCACCGCAGGCACCATCTCGACACACTCCAGCTTTCTGAAGAGCAGACCCGGCCAGCCGTGGATTCCGAGCCGGATCAGTCCGGCCGCTGCCAGGACGGTGGCATCCGCGACGCCCAGCTCGGCGATTTTTCTCAGCCGGGTATCCACATTTCCACGAATCTCCGTGAAGTTGGCTTCCGGAAAAAGCGGCTTCAATTGCAAACGTCGCCGTGGGCTCCCCGTCGCAATGAGCTTGGGAGCGGAAGTGTCGGCACGCAGCACCAGCACATCGCGCGGATCCTCCCGGGGAAGATATCCGGCGACCTCCAGTCCGTCGTCCATTTCGCCCGGCAAATCCTTGGTGCTGTGAACGGCGATATCGGCTTCCCCTCGAAGGACCGCCTGCTCGAGTTCGGAGGTGAAAAGGCCCTTGCCTCCCTTCTTCTCCAACGACCATTCGGTCTGGCGATCGCCGGTCGTGACGATTTTCAGCAGCTCGGACTCGATCCCCAGCGACTGCCGAAACTGCGCCGCCACCCGCTCCGACTGGGCGAGCGCGAGCGGGCTTTTCCGGGTGGCTATAACGAGTCGTTTCAAGGCAGGAGCAGCGGGAGCCGTAGGCGGGGTTGCACCCCAGGGGCGAGCGGGACGAGGTGTCGCCCACCGCAGATACTTTCGAAGACGGAACTAAACGAAGGAGCCGCGAGCGCGACGAGGAAAACAACCAACCGAACGGTGGATCGCCTTCACTTCCGTCTGCCCGCGGCTCGTCTTCATTCCGGCGATTTCACCGGAACGTGGCTCAATAAGACGCCTGAACGCCCTTGAGATTTTTCTTGGACATCCAAGGCATCATGCTCCGGAGGTAGGTTCCGGTCTTTTCGATCGGATGATTTTCTCCGGCCTTGAGCAGCTTGTTGTAGTTCTTCAAGCCACCCTTGTACTCCTTGACCCATTCCTTGGTGAACTTGCCGGATTGGATTTCCTTCAGGATCTTCTTCATCTCGAGTTTCGTCTTCTTGTCGATGACGCGGGGGCCGCGCGTGATGTCGCCATACTTCGCGGTTTCGGAGATCGAGAATCGCATGCCGGCGATGCCGCTTTCGTACATCAAATCGCAGATGAGCTTCAGCTCGTGCAGACACTCGAAATAGGCCATCTCGGGTTGATAACCCGCTTCGACCAGCGTCTCGAAACCGGCCTGAACCAGGGCGCTGGCTCCGCCGCAAAGGACGGCTTGCTCGCCGAACAGATCGGTTTCCGTCTCTTCCTTGAAACTCGTCTCGAGCACGCCCGCACGGGTGGAACCGATTCCCTTGGCCCACGCCAAAGCGGTCTTTTTACCTTGCTTGGATTTGTTCTGAGCGACCGCGACCAAGGCCGGCATGCCTTTGCCTTCGGCGTAAAGGCGGCGCACCATGTGGCCCGGACCTTTAGGGGCGACCATGATGCAATCGACATCCTTCGGCAGCGCGATCAGTCCGAAGTGGATACTCAGACCATGCGAGAAAAGGAGGGTTTTGCCCTTGATCAGGTTCGGGAGGATGTCCGACTTGTACACATCCGCCTGTTTCATGTCGGGCAAAGCGACCATGATCACGTCTGCACGGCGTACGGCTTCCGCCGTGTCGACGACCTCAAAGCCGTGCTGCTCGGCGACGGCGCGAGACTTGGAGCCCGGATAAAGGCCGATGATGACCTTGCAACCGGAGTCCTTGAGATTAAGCGCGTGGGCGTGGCCTTGGGAGCCGTAGCCGAGAACGGCGAGGGTCTTGTTCTGGAATACGCCGAGATCGGCGTCTTTATCGGTGTAGACTTTGGCGGGCATGTGAAAAAAGGATTGGAGGACGGTATGGGGGTGGGAGGCGATTAACGTTTCAGCGCGAGCTGACCGGTGCGGGCAAGTTCGAGGATTCCGAAATTCTCCACCAGCTTGAGAAAAGCCGCGGTCTTTCCCTCGTCGCCGGTGACTTCCACAATGATCGCGTCGTGGGCGACGTTGACGACTTTCGCACGGAAAATGTCGCAGATTTGCATGATCTCGGAACGGGTTTTCCCGTCGGCCTTGATCTTCACCAAAACAAGCTCGCGGACGACCGCTTGGCCTTCCGTAAAATCGACGACGTCGACCACGTTGATCAGCTTCCGCAGCTGCTTGGTGACCATATCGAGGGACGCATCGTCGCCCTTGATCACCGCCGTGATGCGGGAAAGCGACGCGTCGTGCGTCGGGGCGACGTTGAGCGAGTCGATGTTGAAGCCGCGTCCGGAGAACATCCCGGAAACGCGCGCTAGCACGCCGAATTTATTTTCGACGAGTACGGAGATCGTGTGTCGCATGAGGTGGGTGTGGTGGAAAAAAACGGCTGGACGCCGTGGCGATGCAGGGCGTAACTCCGCTTTCGCCTACCGGGCAACCGGATGGCAAAAGACCCTCCTCGCTTGCCGCCGTGCGTAATCAGCGAGGCTGGTGGACGGCGAGGGACTCGAACCCCCGACACCCTCGGTGTAAGCGAGGTGCTCTAACCAACTGAGCTAGCCGTCCAGACAGAGCGGTCAGATAAGCGTGCGCGCCACCGCGGACGCAAGGGTTTATTCCGGGTGGACGCCACGAAATGACATTTGAAGATCAAGTCGTCGACGGAGTCGCCAGTTCGCCGCGCTCCAAAATGACCCCTTCTCGCACCATCCACTCCGCATTCTGTATGGCATTGAGCGCTGCGCCTTTCCAGAGATTGTCGCCGCTCACCCAGAACGAGAGACCGTTATCCAGCGCGGTATCGATCCGGATGCGACCGACCCCACATTTCACCTTCTCGGCGAAATCCAAAGGCGTCGGGTAGCGAGAGATGGTAGGTTCGTCGACCAATGCCGCACCGGGAAATGCGGCAATCGCCGCCCGAGCCGTGGCCAAGTCGACGGGCCGCTCGAACTCAGCACTTACCGAAATGGAGTGCGCCCGTACCACGGGAACGCGGACACAGGTCGCCGAAACACGCAGATGGGAAAGTCCCATGATCTTGCGACTTTCCTGGGCCATTTTTGTCTCTTCTCCGGTGTAGCCATCGGCACCAAACGAATCCACCTGGGGAATGCAATTAAAGGCGATCTGATAAGGGTAAACCTTCCGCGGCATCGGCTTGCCGCCCACATGCGCCTTGATTTGCGCCGCGAGCTCCTGCACCGCCTCGGCGCCCGTGCCGGAAACCGATTGATAGGTGGAAACGAAAATCCTCTCCACGCCGAAAGCCTGATGAAGCGGCCACAGGCCCATCAGCATCACCGCAGTCGAACAGTTCGGATTGGCAACGATTCCTGCGTGACGTCGCAGTTCCTGAGGGTTGATCTCCGGAATAACCAGAGGCACCGTGGGATCCATGCGCAAAGCCGAGCTCTTGTCGATCACGAGGCAACCGTCCTCCACCGCATCCGCAGCGAGTGCACGGGTGACCGAACCGCCGGCCGCGAAAAAGGCCAGATCCACGCCCTCGAAGGCACCCAGCTTCGCTTCCTCGACGACCAGTTTTTTTCCCGCGATCTCCACGACTTTGCCCACGGACCGAGCCGAGGCGAAGAGCCGCAGCGAACTCATGGGGAAATTCCTTTCGAGCAAGAGCCGGACGAGCTCTTGACCGACTGCGCCCGTAGCGCCGACGATACCGACAACGAAACGATTGTTATTCACGATGGAGACTCCTGTTGAACAGATCACAAAAACCGCTCACCGGCTGGGTATCAAGCCCGTAGACCGAGTTCTCGTGGTGCGTCTGCAGACTCAAACACTGCAACATTACGAACGCAACTTGTTGATTAAAAGCTATATAATATCTACATCGAAACTCCCTCCCTCGAATCGAAGAAATTCTCTCGGCACTCCTCGGGGGCTTCACGAAATCGCGGAGCGCATCGGTGCGGGGCAACCCACGGGCATGGTTTTCAGGTCACGCCTCCCAACCGGACGGCATTTCTCCGAATACCAACCCGAAGAGACGAAGACCGACGACTTAATCACCAGCCGCATTCTCTGGCTGCGCGGATTGGAAGTCGGAGAGAACGCGGGAGGCGACGTCGACTCCTACGATCGCTACATTTACATCCATGGCACGCGTCACGAAGACAAACTGGGAAGACCTGCGAGCGGCGGCTGTGTGCGAATGGGGAATCTCGATGTGATTTCGCTCTATGAAAACGTCCGGGCAGGCGACTGGGTCTGGATCGGCGACTGACGATACAAACGACATGATTGGACTTCGCGACGATACCGAATTCGCCCAGCCGCCTGCGGCGGCACCTTCGCGTGCACCCGAGATCGCCTCCGAACTTTTTTCCAAAGGGGGCGTTCTTCACCTCAAACTCGAGCTGGAGCATCGGCCCGAACAAACCCAGATGGCTTCGGCCGTCGCGGCCGCGTTTTCGGACGATGAGCCGCTGCTTTTTGAGGCCGGCACGGGCGTAGGCAAATCGCTCGCTTATCTGTTGCCGGGCATCGTTCACGCGATGGATCGGAGCCGACAGATGATCGTTTCGACGCACACCATCGCTCTGCAAGAACAGCTCGAAACGAAAGACTTGCCGCTCTGCCGCCGCGTCCTGTCGGCATCTCCCGGCAACGAAAAATTCGCGTCGTTCAAGAGCTGCGTGCTCGTCGGCAAATCCAATTACCTGTGCACGACCCGTCTCTCGCTCGCGTTGGCCGACCGGCATAGCCTACTGCCCGATGACGAATACGGCGAACTGCAGCGCATCGCCTCATGGGCGGACGGGACCGAAAGTGGACTTCGCCACGATCTCCGCCCCCCTCCCCGCTCGGAAGTCTGGGAACTCGTCAGCGCAGACTCCTCTGCCTGCTCGCGTAAACACTGCGATGGCGAGCGCTGCTTCTACCAACGTGCCCGCGCCCGCCTTCGCACTGCGAACGTGGTGATCGTCAATCATGCCCTCCTTTTTGCCCTGATCAACGCCGGCGGCGCTAAGGCACAGGGTGCCAAAGGAGACACCCGCGGCGTGCTTTTCCCGGATGACTTCGTCGTGCTCGACGAAGCTCATACGGTTCCGGAAGTCGCGAGCGAAAACTTCGGTCTTCGCCTCAGCAGCTACGGGGTGGAACGGGTCCTCAAACACCTTTACAATCCGCGGACCAAACGCGGACTGTTCAAAAAAAATCCGAGCGAGGAAGCGCAGCAGCTCGTGATCGATGCGCTCGAAGCGTCGCGTCAGTTTTTCGATCGCCTTGAGACCGGGATGCTCTCCCAGCGCGCGATCGTTCGGCTGCGCGAGGAAGGAATCGCCGAGCCTGTCCTCGACGGTCCCCTCGGCGCGCTCGAACGGATCCTTGCAAAGATGGCCGACCGCAAGGACGAGGGGCGCGAACGGGACGAACTTCTGGAGCAAAAAGGTCGAATCAAATCCCTGCAGTCGGGCGTCTGCGAGTGGCTCGCCCTCAGCGACAAAAGTCACGTTTACTGGGCGGAACGAGGAGGCAAACGCCAGACCATCGTCACCCTGCGGAGTGCGCCGATCGACGTCGCGCCGCCGTTGCGCAAACACCTGTTCGGGTGCGGCACGAGCGTCGTCTGCACCAGCGCCACCCTCGCGATCGCCGGAAGCCTGGAGACGTTTGCCCGTCGCATTGGAGCGGATTCCGCCCGTGCAACCGCCGTCGCCTCTCCCTTCGATTACGAAAAAAATATGCGCGTCTTCGTCGCGTCGGATGTCCCCTTGCCTTCGCCTAAAGAAGCTCGATTGGCGCTCGACGTTTTGACGGATTACGTCGGGTTCTGTGTCGGTCGCGTCGACGGCGGCTCTTTGGTGCTGTTCACCAGCTACAGCGACATGCGTGCCATCGCCCAAGCATTGGAACCGACCTTCCGGGCCGAGAAACGCCTTTTTCTCATGCAGGGCGAGGCGCTCTCGCGCACCGAACTCACGCAGGAAATGCGCCGCGCGGGCAACGCCGTCCTCTTCGGGACCGAAAGTTTTTGGACGGGGGTGGACGTGCCCGGCGACGCGCTTTCGCAGGTCATCGTCACGCGCCTCCCGTTCGATCCGCCCACCCACCCCGTACTCGAAGCGCGCAGCGACCGGATCCGCGAAGAAGGCGGCAATCCCTTCGCGGAACTGACGCTTCCCGAGGCGATCGTCAAATTTCGCCAGGGGATCGGTCGTCTCATCCGGACCGCCACCGACCGAGGAATCGTCACCATTCTGGATTCGCGCGTGCTCGCCAAAACGTATGGACGTCTTTTTCTCGACGCGCTTCCGCAACCTCATCACGAACGAATCACCCGGCTCGATCGCGACGCAAAATTCAAACCCTTCGTCTAGTCGTCGCACATCCGGGCGCGCCGAATCGACCTGCTTTTTCATTCTTCCCTTCCGCTCTATGGATCGTGTCGCTCACTTCACCCACCTCGTCGCCCAGCAGCCCGGCAACGATCTCTTCCGCTTCAGCCTCGCCCAGGCGCTAATCGGCTCCGGACGTCCGTCGGAAGCCGAACCGCATTTGCGCCAGTGTGTGCTGGCCAAAGCGGATTGGATGATTCCGCGAATCGCTTTGGGCAAGCTCTTGATCGAACGAGGCCGAGGGCAGGAAGCGAAACCCGTGCTCGAAGAGGCCCTTCGCTTGGCGATCGAACAGAGTCACGAGGACCCGGAAACGGAAGTGCGCGGTTTGCTCGCCGAGCTGAAATAACTTGCGCCCGTGGGTCGCCCCTCCCGTCGCCGAATCGTCACACGAGCTCGCTCGCACCCACTCGAAACGCCGATACCTTCTCGCGATGCGCGTTGTCCTCACGTCACACGGCTCGACCGGCGACATCTATCCCTTGATCGGCCTGGGTCTGGCTCTCAAACGCGCCGGACACACGGTTAAATTCGCCACGATTCCGCACTACCGGACGGAAATCGAAGCGGCCGGGGTGGAGTTTTATGCGCTCTGTCCCGACTGGGAACAGGCGGATTTGCGCTACTGGATGGGACGCCTTCAACGCATCCGGCTTCCCGTCTACCAGCTGAGGGAGATCTATGTGGGTGCGAAAGGATTCATGGGCGAGATGATCGCACGGATGGATACGGTGCTGGCCGACGCCGACATTCTCGTTTCGAGCTATCTCTTTCCGATGAACAAGGGGATCGCGGATCGGCGAGGCGTACCCTTCGCCACCTTCGCGTTCACTCCACAGGTCGTCCCCTCGCCGGACTACCCGCCCGACGGGCTGCCCGCACCGCACTGGCTGGGGCGCAACCTCCGACGCTCCCTCAATCGTTTCTGGTGGCGGACCGCGAATGCGGCGGTGGACCGGATCATCAACGGCGCGGTCGCCGACTCCCTCAGGGCCGCAGGCCTGCCGAAGGTCAGAAACTTTTTTTCCAAACCCGCGGACTGCATTCTCGTCGGCGTATCCGATCTTCTGCGACGGCCCGATGCCGAGTTGGACGCGCGCTTCCATTACACCGGCTATTGCCGCTGGCAGCCGCCCGAGAACCCGGCGATCGAAGCGCCTCTCGCGACGTTTACGCAGGGCCAGCGCGTGCCCATCCTCACGTTCGGAAGCATGGTTTACGAAAATCCGGGCGAATACATGGAGCGCTTCGTGCGTGCGTGGCCTCGAGGCCGAAAAATCGTCATTCAACGCGGTTGGGCCCAATTCCCCGCATTGGGCGAAGTGGACGAGATCAAAGTCATCGAGAAAATGTCGCACGACCAACTGTTCCGTCACGCCAGCGCGGTCGTTCACCACGGAGGCGCCGGGACCACCGCAAGCGTCCTCCATGCCGGCGTGCCTCAAATCGTCGTTCCACACATCGGCGATCAGACCTTTTTTGCCGGCGAAGTGGAACGGCTGGGCTGCGGCTTTCGGATCGCTCGAAAACGCTGGCCCGAACAGCTCGCTCCCGCCCTCGCCCGCCTCCTCGCGGAACCGGCTTACGCAGGTCGGGCGGTAGCGGTTCGCGCACATTTGGCGTCGGAAAACGGTCCGGGTCGCGCCATCGAAACGCTCGAGCGATTTGTCGCTGCGTCTCGAACAAAATCCGTTTGAATCCGTGCACGCTTCCGCCGACGATCGTCGGCATGCCCCGCTTTTTTCTCTCCCTCGGTGCCCTGATCTGCATTCTCGCCTCCTCGATGTCGGCCTCCTTGGTCTACGAAGGAAAATCGGGCCCGGGCTACGGTAAACATATCGTCTTCCTCGCGGGCGATCACGAGTACCGCTCCGAAGAAACCCTTCCCGCGCTCGCTCGCATCCTGGCGAGGCATCACGGCTTCAAATGCACCGTTCTCTTCTCGGTCGACGCAGCCACCGGCGTAATCGTGCCCGGCAACTCCAATCTGCCAGGCATGGAAGCGTTGGCAACGGCCGATCTGATGGTGATTTTCCTCCGCTTCCAAGCGCCGCCGCCGGAACAGATGAAACACTTCGTAGCTTATCTCCAACGCGGCGGCCCAGTCGTCGGACTGCGTACCGCCACCCATGCCTTTAACGAGATCCCCACGGACAGCCCGTATGCGAAACTCAATACCCGATACAATGGAGAAGACTATCCTTTCGGTTTCGGTCACCAGGTCCTCGGACAAACCTGGGTGGGACATTACGGAACGAATCACCAGCAAAGCACCCGCTTGGAGACATTGCCTGCCGGTGCGGCTCATCCCATTTTCCGGGGGGTGAAAGACGCTTGGATCCAATGCGGCGCATACGTCGGCAAGCCGGTCGACTCCGAAATTCTTGCTAGCGCCCAGCCCCTCAACGGGATGACCCCCGATTCTCCGGCCGACCCAGCGAAGCCTGCCATGCCCGCGGCGTGGACCCGGACGTATTCGTACAGCCCCGACCAAAAGCCGGCACGCGTTTTCACCAGCCTTTACGGTGCGTCCGAGGATATCCTCAACGAGGGTTACCGCCGCACCCTCGTCAACGCCTGCTTTTGGGCCGTGGGGCTGGAATCGGCGATTACGGCCGATGCGGAGATCGCGTTCGTCGGACCGTATCGACCCAGCACTTTTCGTTTCGGCGGGCACCGCCAAGGGGTGAAACCCGAAGAACTTGCCGGATGGGAATCGCCCATCATGTCTGCCGACAAGCCGATCGCACCCCCTCCCCCGCCAAAGCCAAAGTCCTCTTTGGGCCCAGCGACGGTGAAGTAGACGTTGGGGTGTCGCTCACTTAGGTCGAGTCGAATTGGACTCCGCAGGAGGGACACGCTTTAAAGGTTGTCTCTCAACCTGGCGGAGGACGCTAGAGTTCGGAGTCCGGCCTTCAGGCCGCTCAGGGAGATAGTGACCGATTCCGGACGGTCGGCTTCAAGGAGTTAACCTTTTCGCGGCCCGAACCGAAACCAGCGGACAAAAAAGAGCTCGCCGTGTACCCCTACACGGCGAGCATTATTTTCTTGGTTACCCCAAAACCCCCCTGCTAAGCAGAGGGACGGGGCAACCATCGCACCTCAACACCCGATTACAACGCGAATCGCCGCAGCGCACGGAGGCAGTAGGGGGAAGACTGACGCTCATTAGGAGGGGCCGAAACGAAGATAACGCTCGCGGTAGGGGCGTTTCTCCCATCCTCATGACCGTGAGGAATTAGAGTTCATTTTTGTCTCGAGAAAAGGCGAGCTACGGAACACGTGAAGCTGAACGAGCCGACGAGTGAAAGAAGTTGGGCTTCGTCTGCCGCCTACGAGGGGTTAAACATTGAAAACGCCGGTGTCGCCGGCGGGCCTGCGGGTTGGCGACGCAAAGGCTTGTGGGTCCGCTCGGAGACTGGTTGTTTTCCGAGCTCGGCTGTCTTCGCAAGCCTCCTTTTTTATCATCATGCCCGCGGCTCCCCTAATCATCTATACCCAGACGGACGAAGCACCCGCTCTCGCCACCTATTCGTTTCTGCCCATCGTCCAGGCTTTTACCAAGCATTCGGGCGTCAAGGTGGAAACTCGGGACATCTCTCTCGCTGGGAGGATTCTCGCCCAGTTCGGCGACGTGTTAACAGAAACACAGCGCGTCCCCGATGACCTCGCGGAACTCGGTGCGCTCACTCTCCAGCCGGAGGCCAACATTATCAAGCTGCCCAATATCAGCGCCTCCGTGCCCCAGCTGAAGGCCGCGATCGCCGAACTCCAAGCCAAGGGATGCAAGCTACCCGACTACCCCGAAGTCCCCAAAACCGACGCGGAGAAGGACGCGAAAGCGCGTTATGCCAAAGTGATGGGCAGTGCCGTCAATCCCGTCCTGCGGGAGGGCAATTCCGATCGCCGCGCACCCAAGGCAGTGAAGGAATACGCCCGCAAGAATCCGCACTCGATGGGTGCGTGGTCCCCTCAGTCCAAAACGAATGTGGCGACCATGGGGAAGGACGATTTCTTCTCGAACGAGAAGTCGGTGACCGTTTCCGCCGCGACTACCGTGAAAATCGAGTTTGTCGGTGCGGATGGAGCGACCCAGGTGCTTAAAGACAAAACGACCTTGAAGGCGGGGGAAATTCTCGACTCCACGGTTCTTAGCAAGCAGGCACTGATCGCTTTTATCGAAAAACAGATTGCCCGGGCCAAAGCGGAGGGCGTGCTTTTTTCCGTGCACCTGAAGGCCACGATGATGAAAGTCTCCGACCCCATCGTTTTCGGCCATTTCGTGCGCGTCTTCTTCAAAGACCTTTTCGTAAAGCACGGCACCACCTTCTCGGAGTTGGGCGTCGATTTGAATAACGGTTTCGGCGATTTGCTCGAGAAAATACAGAAGCTCCCCGACGAGAAAAGAGCGGCGATCGAAGCGGATATCCAGGCCGCATACGCACAGGGACCCGCACTCGCGATGGTCAATTCGGAAAAGGGCATCACCAATCTGCACATCCCCAGCGACGTGATCGTCGACGCCTCGATGCCCGCGATGATTCGCACCTCGGGGCAAATGTGGAACGCCCAGGGCAAAGGCCAGGACACGCTCGCGGTGATTCCCGACAGCAGCTACGCGGGCGTCTACCAAACGACGATCGATTTTTGCCGCAAGCACGGCGCCTTCGATCCCAAGACCATGGGCTCGGTACCCAACGTCGGTTTGATGGCCCAGGCGGCGGAAGAATACGGCTCCCACAATAAAACCTTCCAGATCTCCGGCACAGGAACCGTCCGGGTCGTCGACGAAACCGGCAAGGTTCTCCTAGAAAATGCCGTGGACGAAGGCGACATCTGGCGCGCCTGTCAGACCAAGGACGCTTCCGTGCAAGACTGGGTGAAACTGGCCGTCAATCGCGCCCGTGCCACCGGCACGCCGGCGCTCTTCTGGCTCGATGGCAGACGCGCGCACGACGCCCAGGTGATCGCCAAGGTCAAATCGTATCTGACCACGCACGACACGGCCGGACTGGACATTCGGATTCTCGCCCCCGCCGAGGCCTGCCAACTCACTCTCGAACGACTCAAGGCCGGCTTGGACACGATTTCCGTCACGGGCAATGTCCTTCGCGACTACCTCACGGATCTCTTTCCGATTCTCGAATTGGGTACGAGCGCCAAGATGCTCTCGATCGTTCCCCTGATGAACGGCGGCGGGCTCTTCGAAACCGGCGCCGGCGGTTCCGCACCCAAGCACGTCATACAGTTTACCGAGGAAAATTTCCTCCGCTGGGATTCGCTCGGAGAATTTTTGGCGCTCGCCGCGTCGTTCGAACATCTCGGCGAAACGTTCGACAACGCCAAGGCCAGGGTGCTCGCGGACAGCCTCGATGCCGCCACCGGCAAATTCCTCCAGAACGACAAGTCGCCCGCGCGCAAAGTCGGTACCGGGATCGACAACCGCGGCAGCCATTTTTACCTGGCCCTCTATTGGGCGCAGGAACTCGCCGCGCAAACCAAGGACGCGGAGCTGCAGGGGTACTTCAAGCCGATCGCGGAAAAGCTCGCCGCCAATGAGCAAAAAATCGTTTCGGAGTTGAACGCAGTTCAAGGCAAGCCGGCCGACATCGGGGGATACTACCAACCCGACGACACGAAAGCTTCGGCTGCGCTCCGGCCCAGCAAGACCTTTAACGAGATCCTCGCGCTGCTTTAACGCCGCCTTGAAGACCACTCGGCGAAACCGGCGTGTTCAGCGCATGGCCGGTTTGAGCTCCCGGCGAATCGTCCCGGCGAAAATGACCTGTTCCCGGCAGGCGGCCGCAACGGCCTCGGACGAGGCTTCGGGAAGCTGTTCGCCTTTAAATGCCACGGTCAGCGACCCGACCGTCGGCAGCTTGGCGGTCTGCAGTCGCTTGAGGCAGACGTCTCGCAGGCTTCCGGAGCGCGATTCGAGCACCAACAGCACCTTTTCGACGCCCCCGGCTTTTTCGTAGACCACCGCCACGCCTAACGCCTTCGGCGGGATGGTGGTGCCAACCGCTTCAGCCGCACACGTTTTCATTTCATAGCGTTGCTGCCAGGGAGCGGAGTTCTTATCCATCCGAGAGCATCGCGCAATGCCCTCGCCGATACAACGCGTTAATTATGGACGACGCTCATGCGTCGATGCCAGTTCGCGACCCGCGGATGCACGATGGTCGCGGACTTTGCACCTCCGCTGAAACCGTTTGGCACCTGCATCGAACCTTCGGGCGAAAGGTCCACGTTCCAGTAAACAAACCCCCGATCGAGGAACAACGCGTCATTCATGCAAGCGACGATCAAGCGAGCTTCGGTCAAGTGCGCTCAAGTCCGGTCGATTGCCGGCCAGCCTTTCCTCCCCTACAGGGTCGCTCCAGCGGTCGCCGTTCGGCGGGAGCGATTCTGATTGCCCGTCCCGGGGAAAATCGACGGCCTTGAGCGATGGGCGCCAAATACCTGCCAACGGTCAAAGATCAAAAAGCGAATCAGCGTTTTCATTCACAGCAGAATCCTCTTCCGCCGTTTAAGAAGCCCTCCACCGACCTGGCACCGAAGAAAAAGAAAAAGTGAGCGAACGGCGCAGCGTGCGCGTCGCGTCCGGAACTAGGCTTTCGGCGGCGAGTATCCAAACCCCTTGATCGGCTCGGGATGAGCGAGGGCATTCGGTGCCCTCGCGACGTCGTGCCACCAACCCTGCGGTCCGGCCCACTCGACGGCGTTGGCAATCACCCGGCGGATCGTCGGGTTGTGAAAAGTCGGATACGTTTCGTGCCCGGGACGGAAATAGAAGATTTTGCCGTTGCCCCGACGCCACGTGCAGCCGCTGCGAAAGACCTCGCCGCCCTCGAACCAGGAAATGAAGACCTGCTCGTCGGGGGTGGGGATGCCGAAGGGCTCCCCGTACATCTCCTCGTGCGGCAATTCGAAAAAGGGGTCCAGCCCGGCTGCGATCGGATGCCCCGGATTGCACACCCAAACCCGCTCTTTCTCGTCCGCCTCGCGCCAGGTGAGCGCGCAATTCGTTCCGAGGAGTCGCCGGAAAATCTTCGAGTAGTGCGCCGAGTGCAGGACGATCAAACCCATCCCCTGCAGCACGCGCTGCTGAACACGCTCGACGATCGCGTCGTCGACTTTGTCGTGCGCCAGATGGCCCCACCACGTCAGCACATCGGTTCGCGCCAACCGCTCCGCCGAAAGTCCGTGCTCCGGTTCCTGGAGGGTCGCCGTGCTTACCTCGCACGCCGGGAGGAGCTCCTTGAGCCCTTCGGCGATCGCCGCATGCATGCCTTGCGGATAAAGCGCGCCCACCTTGGCGTTTTTGTGCTCATGAACGTTCTCACCCCAGACCACCACGCGTAGAGATGCCATGGCTTGAGAAGATTTATGAAATGGATGTTTACAAGCGCCAGTATCGTCGATTTATCACATATAAATTGCATTAAATAATGCCCGAGGGCGCTCCCGACACTCCCAATCGCTTACGCGAAACCATCGCGCACGAGCGCCCGCAAGAGCGACTCGTCCTCCACGGCCCTGCGGCTTTGAGCGACGCCGAACTGCTCGCCATGATCCTGCGCAACGGCACACGCGGGCAGGATGTGATGACGCTCGCAACAAAACTGATTCACACCGCTGGCTCGCTGTCGGGTTTGGTCAACTGGCGTGAAGCCGACTACCGAAGGCACAAAGGCATGGGTCAGGTCAAAGCGCTTCAGCTTATGGCCACCATGGAGATTGCTCGCCGCATCCTAGGGCAACCCGCCGGCACCGAACCCTTGCTCGACCATGCGGACGGCGTCGTCGCCTTTATGGCGCCAACCGTGGCCGGTCTCGAGGTCGAGAAGTTTTGGGTGCTGTGCCTCAATCGCAAAGGTCGGTTGCTTAGGCGCGTCGAAGTCACCTCTGGCACCGCTTCCAGTACGCTCGTGCATCCGAGGGAGGTGTTCCGCGAAGCAATCCGTGAAGCCTCCTCCGGCATCATCTGCATCCACAACCATCCGAGCGGCGACCCCAGCCCGAGCGCGCAGGATATTCGCGTCACCCGAACGCTGCGCGAGGCCGCCGCGGCGGTCGATATCGCCCTGATCGACCACATCATTATTGGACGCCGCGAAACCGATCCGCAGCGTCTGGGACACTATAGTTTTCGCGCAGCCGGGTCGCTCTAGGCTGAACAGAACGGTTTAAGATTCCGGGCGCGTTCGTTTAATAGACCATGCCCCCGGTCGTCGATGCCGCCCGGATTCGCCTTTCCGATGAACGGGCTGGTGCTGCTCGCCAGTTTTCTCCTCGTCGGCGCGTTGCTTCAGGCGCAATCGATCGTGCGTCAACAACGCGTCGACTACGGATACGACACGAACGCCCTCCTTTCGGCCCGGATGGGCTTGATGGAAGGAGACTATCCGACCGGTGCCACGCGCCGTCTCTTTTACGACCGCTTGCTGCGGGAGTTGCGCGGAAGCGGTCAGTTCGAATCCGTCGGCCTGACAACCCGCCTGCGGATGGTCTTCGCCGACGACGCCACCGTGGAAATCGAAGGGCTCGCATCAAACGGCGATCGCGATCGCTTAAACGCCAACTTCGAAATGGTCAGCGACGGGTATTTCGCGGTGACCGCCCAACGCCTCATCGAAGGGCGGGACTTCACCGCGGACGACGAGGATTCGCGAGAACCGGTCGCGATCGTCAACGCCGCTTTTGCCCGGAAGCATTTTAGAACGGACAGCGCGCTTAGCCGGCGCATCCGAACCGTTGCCAACAATAACACGCTGCTCGGGCCATGGCGTCGGATTGTCGGGGTCGTCTCCGACGTGCGCATGGTCGGTCCTTTCCACAATCCCAACGTCGACGACACGGGCTTTTACCTCCCGTTTTACGCGACCGGTTTGGGACCTGTCCCTGCCGCCCCCACGGTGTTCCAGTTTGCCACCGTCCTGGTGCGCCCACGCGGAGGGGTGAAAGGCGAGGCGGCCATCGGCGCGCTCCGGCGGCAGATCGCCCGGATCGATCCCAATCTTCCGCTCTACTTCGTCGGAACCCCCCAATTTCATCATAACGGATTCGTCGCGGAAAATCGGATCGTCGCGGAAATGTTCACGCTCTTCGGGGGAGTGGCGGTCGTCCTCGCGTCGGTGGGACTTTACGGCGTGATGTCGTTCTCCGTGAATCGAAGATCGCGGGAGATCGGTATCCGCATGGCTCTCGGAGCGGACCGAGCCGAAATTCTTCGCATGGTGCTGCGTCAAGGCGCCTGGCAGTTCTCGATCGGTATCGTCGGGCGGCCTTGGCCTTACGTTCTTGGTGGCAACGTTTGCGCGGGAAGCGCTGCAGAATGTGCTCTTTCGAATCAGTCCGCTCGACCCGGCGACCTACGGGACCGTGGCGCTCGTGCTTGCCTCGGTTTCGTTCGTCGCCACGATCATTCCCGCTTTGCGCGCCACCCGCATCGACCCGATCATCGCCCTCCGCGCTGACTGAAGTCATGCGAAAGGCCGCCTTTCGCAGTGAACCTGGTAAAATCCGCCTTTTTGTCCCTCGTTTTCAAAACGGTCTTCGCCGCGGCGATACGGAAGACCCCATTCGCCATCGCGTTCGCCTGGATCGGTTTTTCGATCGTGCGGGGCTACGGTGGCGATTTCGAGACCGCCGTCGCGCACTACCGGGACCGGCGTTTCGGCGAAGCGCAGCCCCTCTTCGAAAAAATCGCCGCTTCGGCACCGACGAATGCCCAGGTCGTGTTTTACCTCGGAGCGCTGGCGCTTCGACGGGGAGACTTTGCCGAGTCGGTCAAACAGCTCGAACGTGCCACCCAGCTCGACCCGTCGTCGGGGCACTACCAGAATGAGCTGGGCGATGCCTACGGCGTGTCGGCGCAGAAGGGGGGGATGCTCTCCAAACTCGGCTTTGCCAAGAAATGTCTCGCCGCCTACGAACGCGCAGTCGCCTTGGAGCCCGACAATCTCGAGTATCGCTTGAGCGTCATTAACTATTACGTGCAGGCGCCGGGATTCGCGGGCGGCAGCATGAAGAAAGCGTATGCTATCGCCGAAGAGCTGCGGAAACGCGACCCGCTCGTCGGTGGACTCACGATCGCCGGCCTGTATGGCTCGGAGAAAAAATGGCCCCAGGCTTTTGACATAGTCGACGCGCTGCGGAAGGCGTATCCCGAACGCCGAGAGTTGTTGTATCAAATCGGCCGACTCGCAGCGATCTCCGGGCACCAACTGGAAAGAGGTCGCGATGCACTCGACGAGTACCTGAAAATTCCGCCCGCGCCCGGTCAGCCCACCCCATTGCAGGCACAGCTCCGGCTAGGAGCCCTTCACGAGAAGCGCGGCGACACCGGATCGGCGCGAGCGGCCTATCGGGCCGCGCTCGAGATCGACGAGAACTCGAGTACGGCGCGGGAAGCGTTGGAACGTCTCAAGGGAAACTGAACGTCCGCCAGTGGGGTCGAGAACACACGATGAGATCGCGTTTTTCTCGTTCGCGTGCGATCTATCAAGGCAACAAATAAATCTCCACGAGCACGACCCCTCCCGTTCCGCCGATACCGGAAACGTTAGCCGTGTATCCACCGGGAGGCAACGTCACGAGCAGCACCGAATCCTTGCTCGTGCCGCTTCCGAGAGGGAAGGCGCCGACGCTGGCGCTCGTGTCCGCGAGGACCGATCCACCACCCCAATCGTCGTTCTCGCTCAGCTTGTTACCGCCAGCATAGAGTTCCAGCCTCGGATTGGCGAGCGTTCCGGCAACCCCGAAGACATCGAGGCCCGGACCGACCGCGCGGATCAGAATCGTGCGACTGGTGGTGCCCCCGATACTCAGGCCTTCGATCAGGGTGCGTCCGCTCTCCAATTGGGTTCGCGCGGACAAATTGATCAATTCCGCACTGCCCCCCGCAGCCTCGTACACCTCAGCCAAAGCCTCCCCGGCGGCGCCGCTCGACGCAATGACCTGAGCCGTATATCCTCCCGCCGGAAGAGATGTCGCCAGCACTGCGTCCTTGCTTCCCAATGGCAGAGCAAAGCCGCCGACGGACTGTCCGTCGACTCCCACCCAGTTGTCGTTCGAGCCGACGAGCACGCCGGTAGCCGCGTTGATGACATCCAGACGAGGGTCCGCCAGCACCGAGGGCACGCCGAACACGCCGAGCGTCGGACCGATGCCGCGGATCACGAGATTCGCGTTATTGGTACCCGCAATCGTAAAGCCTGCGATCAAGGTTTGTGCACCTGCGCCCGCGAAGGAACGGACCGAAAGGTTCACCAGGCGGCCGGTAGAAACCGACGACACCAAGGACAAAGTCGCGCCTGCGCTGACAATTGCGCCGGCGCTATTGGTGACCGCGACCGTGTAAACGCCGCCCTGCCCTGCCCCTACATTCCTGAGCAGCAACAGGGGCGCCGCGGCGTCCGGGATCGCCTGATTGTCACGGTACCACTGATACGTCAGCTGCGGACCGGTCGCGGCGACCTCAAATGCGACGGTTCCACCGATCGCGATGGTCTGACCGGTCGGCGAACGGACAATGGCGGGGGCGACCGGAGGGGCCGTTACGGTCAGGGTCGCCGGTTGGCTGACTGTCGTCCCCGCGGTATTGGTGGCACTCACACGGTAAACCCCCGCCGAGGCCGCAGTCGTCGACGGAACGATCAACGTGGACGACGTTGCGCCAGAAAGATCCACGCCGTCCTTCGACCATTGATACGCGATCGTGCCGCTCGCCGCTGCCGTGGCGGTAAACGTCGCGTTTTGTCCCGCGACTACGGAGACGTTTGCCGGATGGGTGGTGAACGTGGGAGCGGTCAGGACTGTCCCGCCGATGACGATGGTGAGTGGAAAAGTAGGGTTACCTCCTTGTCCAGACTTGTTGATCCCTGCCCACGCTCGAAGATTGAGCTGATAAGTACCGGCTGCGGTCGGCGTTCCGGAAAGCGAACCGGCATTGCCGTTCAGTCGATCGCCAGTCAGTCCCGGGATACTCAGTCCGGGAGGAAGTGCACCGCGGATTTCGTACGATGCAGCGGGTGCGGGTGCACCGGTAACCGCAAACACGACCGTGAAAGGCTGCCCGACCGTCCCCGAAACGGGAGATGTCGGAGTCGTCTGAAGCTGTGTCGCGCCTGCCAGCGCATGATAGCCACCCATCGCGGTCGCGGCAAACGCACCGCGCAACAACGCGCCAATCGTGCTCGACCAAGTGAGCTCCGCGGTGACGGCTGTGCGGAGGAGCGGCGCCCGTTGCAGCAAAACCGAGAGCAACGCCACGGGCAGATGCATCCGGCGGAAAGGCAGCCGAAGAAAAACGGTCGTGATCATAGGATAGGTCAGTTGCACCCGCAGCCGCTGCCGCCGACACCGCGTCCGCCCGTGGACGCCTCGCGCGAAAAATTCATGTGCTCGGTCATTGCCATCGCGAGCGGATCGCGGTCCGCGCGCATGGAGTAACTCGCCAATGCCGCGCGTTCCCACGGCTGCACGGCCGAGCAACCGCCGCCCGCGGCGACAGCGACAAATAGAGCGACGATAAGGAAACGAGGCCGGCGGCGGGTTTTCATAATTTCTCGGTGAGGAGCGACGTAAGCTGTTCGTTCAATGCCTTGACGGTATTTGCTCCGTGAAATCCGTTGTGGATATACCGGACGATTCCGCGTCGGTCGAGCAAGTAGGTGGTCGGCATCGATGGCACGACCACGGCCTTGACGAGGCGCTGTTCCGCGTCGTGCAGCGTCAAGAACGAGGGGGCGAGTTTCTTCAGGAAGGACCGATATTGCGATGGCTTTTCGTCGACGCTAACGCCGATCACCCGCAACCCTTGCGGTCCCCGCTCGCGCTGGATCGCATCCAACGCAGGAAAGGAAGCCTTGCACGGCGCGCACCACGACGCCCAAAAATCGATCAACGTCACCTTTCCTTCCAAGGACACCGGCACGTCGCCGACCAATCCGAACTCCGAAAGCGCAGGAAACGGTTCGCCCACTTTCACCGCGGCTCGGCTTGCCGCGGTGGCACCGAAGACGGCGAACGCCAGGAGAAGAGGGAGGAGAACCGACTTAGGTTTCGACAACATAGCGAAAAAAACCGCGGGTTTGGTGGCGCGCCTTGGCCGTGAGCAAACAGCCTTCGGCACCGAAAGTGTCTTGGATCAAGCGAAGTCCTGTGTCCGGACCGAGGACGAAAGCGGCAGTGGACAGGACGCCGGCCTGCAAACAGCTGGGCGCAATCACCGTGGCCTGTATGCAGCCATTCGATACCGGCCAGCCGGAACGCGGATCGACGATGTGGCCGTAGCGTCGGCCCTCGTGGGTGAATCCGCGAAGATAGTCCCCCGACGAAGCGACCCCGCGGTCGCTCACCGCGACACTTCCCCAACAGGCACCGGGCACTGTCGGGTTTTCCAATCCGATATGCCAGGCAGGCTTTCCCGGCGGCAGTCCTACCGCGCGCAGGTCATGACCGAAATCGACCAGGGCCGAGGCGATCCCATGACCGAGCGCAATCTGCGCCACCGCATCGGCGGCGAACTCCTTACCCCAGCCGCCGAAATCCAGCGCCATGCCGACTTCGGGAAGGAGAATCTTTCCGGGAGAACGCTGAACTCGTGACCAACCTACGAGGCGACGCGCTTCGTCGATCTGCGCGTGGGAGGGAACACGAGGGACCGATGCGCGGAAATCCCAGAGTCGCAAGATCGGGAGACTGGTGACGTCGAGTACACCCTGGGTC
>Ga0209181_10002893_pt1 | contig 27433 bp, 20 predicted proteins | sample MAT05_FD_187208 | JGI IMG/M metagenome (GOLD analysis project Ga0209181, IMG submission 187208) | Freshwater microbial communities from Lake Fryxell liftoff mats and glacier meltwater in Antarctica - MAT-05 (SPAdes) (version 2) | ecosystem: Environmental > Aquatic > Freshwater > Ice > Liftoff...
GTGGCGATTGGGCCGGATGGTCGCTCGCGCGAATTGCCGCCTGATGGCGATACGGTGTTGGTGTAGCCATGCCAACAATTCGCGCCGCACTCCTCGCCGCCTGCTTTCTGACCACGGGCTTTGCTCACGCTGAATTGATCACAATCCCGGCCGAACACATCGGCGAAGGCAAAACGTTGCGCGCACAGTGGTTCACCCCCGACGCCAAGACCGCGACCGGAGCCGCTGCGATTCTGCTGCACGGGTGCGGCGGGCTGGGAGCGAATCGCAACCTGAACGCACGGCACAAAGCGGCGAAAGACTGGTTCATTGAGCGCGGCATCGCGGTGGTGTTACCCGAAAGTTTTACGTCGCGTCGCTTTGAAGAAGTCTGCACGATAAAAATGCAGTCGCGAACTATCCGGCAAATTGACCGCGTGCAGGACGTGATGGCGGCGAACGCGTGGCTCAAAACGCAGCCCGGAATCGACGCGAAGAAAATCGTGCTGCTCGGCTGGTCACACGGCGGCTCGACTGTGCTCAACACTTTGACGCACCGCGCGCCTTTGGGCGAATTCAGCGATGACGTTAAATTCGTTGAGGCGATTGCGTTCTATCCCGGCTGCTCGCAGTTTGTAAAGGATTCCGCGCCGGCAAAAATTTCGTCGCCACTCACTGTGCTTATGGGTGATGCTGACGACTGGACGCCCGCTGCGCCGTGTTCGGCATTCGTCGCGAGGCTCAAAAATAACGACCAACCCGCAACCATCACCCTCTACCCCGGCGCTTATCACGACTTCGACAACCCGGCGGGCAAGTTGCGGGTGCGAACCGAGGTGCCGAATGGCGTCAATGGCAGCAAAGGCGTCACGGTTGCGCCCGATCCGAAAGCGCGGGAGGACGCGATGGCGAAGATCGATGCCTTGCTGAAAAAGCGTGGGCTCACGACCGCCGCAACGGCAATCGAAACTAAGCGCTGACGCCGTAAATTGATCGACTAATTTCGCAGCAGCTTTTTCAAATATTGCTCTGGAACCCTTATTTCACTGGAGCTACTTCATGTAATACTCAAAAGTCGGGTTTCGACGTTTTGCGAGCTTAGCCCCAATGCAATAAGGCTTTCAGAAAAAAGTTGAATGGGATTCAGCGCTTCGATTTCTCGAATGGTGAGTTGTCCCAACGCAGCGTCCAGAACAAATCAATCGCGGATTCTTCGCCGGATTGGGCGCGGATGTTGAGGTTATTGTTGATGCGGTAGATGAGCTGCAAGGTTCCCGTCGTCGCCTTCAGGCCGCGTTCGTAGCCAACATACAGGCGATCTGAAATTTGCTTGCCGACGGTGACTACAGTGTCCTTCGTCGTGCCACTGTTGGTGGCGACGCCCAGCGTGTCGAGGCCGAATCTACTACTGATGCTTTCGCCGTCGCCCGCAAGCAATGCGAATGCCGCTTTTTGCACCAGCGCCGTGTCGTCGCGACTCAGGTTGTCGGAGCTTTTTCCAGTCACCAGCATGGCTAGTTTTTCGGTATCGGTGCGATCCGGGTCGGCGTAGAGTTTGATGCGGGGTGACAGCGCCGTTCCGGTGATCGCGACACCGACGGTTTGGTCAGGATCGCTGCGGGCGCGGAGTGCCAGGATGTCGAGGCGCGGATTGCTCAGGTTGCCGGTGAAGGCAATCTGCCCGCGATCAATTTCGAGGTCTTGTCCGTAGGCGCGATAGGTGCCACGCACGGCGCGGACGTTGCCGTTCGCGGTGAGTTGACCGCCCGGCGTGGTGAGCTTCAATTGGCCCGCGAGGCGCGTGTTGATGCCGCGACCTTTGAGCTGAAGATCGCCACCCAGATCGAGCGCGAGGTCGACGTCGATCTTTGTTTTGCGCGGCGGAAGGGGTGGGGGCGAGACGGCTTGCATTTCCGCAGCAGTGGGCTTGCGCTTGACGATCACGTCGTCCGAAAGCGTGGGCGCATCGGCCTGTGAAATGTCGATAAAGCCGCGATCTACCTTGAAGTTGCCGTCGAGTTTGATCGCGTCGCTATTTGCGCTCAAGCGCGCCAAGCCGCTGGCATCGATGCGGCGATCCACGCGCCCCAGCAACCGAAAGTTCTCCGCTTTCAGCGTGAGTTGCACGTCCGGCTTGGCCGAGAGCGTGCCTTTGCCATCCACAGTAATTCGACCGTCGCCACCGCGTGCACTGACCGCCTCAAGGTGCACCTGATCACCCACGAAAACGATGCGCCCGCGGCCTTCAATCAGGTCGACGCCTTCGAGCGCATTTTTGATGCTGACATCGTTCAAGACGAGCGCGCCCTGAGCATTCGGGTTGGCGAGCGTGCCGCTGAATTTCGCCTCACCGTTCAGGCCACCACCCAGGCGCCAGCCGGGCGGCAAGAAGCTGCTCCAGACCGCGAGATTGTCGAGCCGGGCAGTGAGTTTGCCGTCGAGCGGTGACGACATCGGCGGCAACAGGTCCTGCGCTGACGCCGTGATATTTGCAGTCGCTTCGGCGCGGCCAACGCGAACGCCGTCGATGAGTTGCGAGACGCGCCAGATGCCTTGATCGGCATTCAACGCGAACTTGAGTTCGCGCAGACCAAGCAGACCCGAGCCTGCGTTGTCGCCGATGCGCAGGTCGCCCGATTGCCGCGAGAGTTCAAGTGTGGCGCGCAAACCGTTGTTAGCGTTGTCGGTCGATACGGCAAAACTGCCCGCGAGCACGAGATCGCCGTCGAGAGTTTTTCCGCCTAACTGACGCTCAAGTGCAATAACGTTGAACGGGCCAATATTGCCGCTACCAGAAAATTTTGGCGTCGTTTGTGCGTTACTCGCAGCGGTGTATTGCAGCGCCGACCAGTTGATCGGCACGGTTGCAATCAGCGCCTTTCCGGCATCCGCAGCGAAGGTGCCGCCGGAAGTCGGCGTGCCACTTTTCCAGCGCAGTGCAAATGGCTCGACTCGCGCCCACACTTGCGTTGTCGCCCCTTCGCGCGCGACCGCCTCGTTCACCTGCAAGCGCTCTATCGCACCCGTCCAGGACGCAACCGCACTGTTCGCGGTGCTCTCAGTGCGACCGGCCAACGCCGCGCTCAACAGCAAACTGCGGTCGCCCTGTTTCAGCGTGCCCGTGGCTTCGATGCGGTGTTCGCGCAGGCTACCTTTGCCTTGCAAATTGAGCGAGCCGACGGATGAGTTTGCCTGTGTCCCGCTGCTGATGCCATCGGCGTTGAGATCGAGGCTAAACGGCGCGTTGGATTGCAGTGCACCTTGCAATTTTGCTGCGAATTTCTGTACACGTGTGGCCGCTAGCGCCACGTCTTGTCCGCTGACGCTGGCGTCGACTGCCAGCGCATTCCAGGCACCTGACAAGGTGCCTTGACCTTTGATCACGCCGCTCAGCGTCGCTTTGCTGGTTCCGCCGCCTTTGCTTGATGCCGTGTCCAACGCCTGCAACGCACTCAAATTTTGCGCGTCGAGTGACCAGGTGAACACATCGTTCGTAGCGCCCAGCCGGCCGCTCCACTGCGCGCGGTTACTGGCGAGCACGAGGTTGCCGCTGGACTCAATGCGTGGCGGCTGATTGGGAGCATCCGATGGCCCAAGCAACGTTAACTTCGCCTCCCCCGTCAGCGGCTGCGAGCCCCAACGACTGTCCTTGATGACCACGTCTGCGCTCGCGGCGATGGGTTTGGTCAGCGCGGCGGGGTCAATGATTACATTGCCTTTGATGCTGCCGTTGAGCACGGCGCTGGGGCCGGAGCCAGCGCGGGGGGGCATGAACGCGAAGGGGTCAAGCTTTGTCAACTGCGCATCGGCGGTCACGCGCCAGGGATTGACTTTTTTTACAGTGGTAGCCGCATTGGCGTTCGTTACGGCGTCACGTTCGGCCAGCAACGTTGCGCGAGCTTGCGCAGCTCCGGCGACCACGTTGAGCTCGCTCAATTCGATGCGTGATTGCTGAATTTTTCCAGTCAGGTTGACGTCGACACCGGATCGCAGTCCGGTCGGCAAACGCTTCTGATCAATGAGTGCGGCGAGGGCGGTACCTTTGAGTGTGGCTGTGAGTGCGATGGGTTTGACCGCCGTGGTGTCTTCACCCGAAGCGATGACTCGCCCCGTGACTTGGAGCGCAGGCCAGCGAGCGTCCAGTTCGGCAAGTTTTACGTCGCTGGCGTCGAAAGCGAGTTGCCATGGTCCCGTTTTCCACGTGCCGCTACCGGTCACGCGCCCTGCATTTCCGGTGCGGCCCGACAGCTGCGCGCTGAAAGCGTCGATGACCGCGTTTTCTGGCGTGCCGCTGGCGGTAATCTTGATTGCAGACACGGGTAAAAGTTTACGATCCAGCGCGCCCGGTGTTGCGTTAGTCGCTTCCACCACGATCTGCATGGGCTGGTCGTTACTGAGCGCGATGTCGGCCTTGCCAGTGAGCGCTGTGGAAGGCGCACCGGGAAGCAGTTTGCTCACGTCAAAGCGATCGAAACGGGCGACAAGTGCTGGCAACGGCAGTGCTGCAAACGGCTGCACACGTGCGGTGGCATCGAGCGACTGTTCGGCGGCTCGTGCAATGACTCTCACGCCGAAGTTTTCCAGCGGACCGGCGGCGGTGAGGGACGCCGTCCACGGCAAACCAGCCGCTTCGCCTTTCGCCTCTTGTCGGGCGGAGAGATTGGCTATCAAGGCGAGCGGTGATTGCGGCTTGATCGTCACATCACCGTTAATACGCAGCGCATCTATTGTGGCGTTTGCAAGCTTCACAACATGCGCTTTGGGGCCAAGATCGACTGCACCGCTTAAGTCTGTGATGACGGTTGCCCTGGCTGCGTCGGCCTTTTCTGGATGAACGCTTAACTTGCCGACCGTCAACGCATCGATCACCAGAGCAAAGGGCAGTTCCAGCGATTGTGGCGGCGGGGTGGACTCGATGGGGCGTGTGGCCACGTCGATTTCTGCCGCACTCAAACGGTCAAAGTGAAAGCGCGGCGGACGCAGGTCGTAGTCGGCCAGCGAATAGTTCAAATTGCGCACCACGACGCGCGCTGAAGGCAGCGCGATCTGCACTTCTTTAGCGGAAAAGTTACTGCGAATATCACCCGATGGTTCGACCACCGTGACGAGCCCGTTGCTCCAGGACTGCACCGCGCCAAACAACGTACGCTGGCCATCCACGGTCTTGATCAGGTAAAAAATAGCTGCGACGATCACAACGAAGGTGACCACCAACAAGGCCATAAGCCCAAGCGACCAGCGCACCGCGTGGTGCCTGAAAGTCTTGACTCTTTTCGGCGGCGCTTGCGTGCGGGTGTCCACTAAAAAGTGACCCCGACCGACACGCCAAAGTTCACTTTTTTAGTCTGCTGCGCGTAGGCAAGGTAACCACTGACTGGCCCGACCGGGCTCCTCCAGCGGGCACCAATGCCGTAACTTGTATTCGCTTTCCAGGCGCGCGGTGAATCGGCTGCGTCACCCACGTCTGCGAATACGGTCCCGTAAATTCCGGGTCTGACTTCTCTTGCAACCTCGGCGCTAGCCGTCATCAAAAAGCGTCCGCCCCTGACGTAAGTGCCCGTCGGATTGATACCTTGAATTCCGAGCGTCTGAAAGCCATAACCGCGCACCGAAACATCACCGCCGGCACGGAACAACAGGCTCTGCGGAATACCAGCGGGAGTGTCGGCGAACACCTGTCCGACTTCAAGCCGCGCCTGCGTGAGCCATTTGTCACCGAGCGGACGAAAGTAAGTCGCGCGACCCAGCGCTCGCACAAAGGGCTTGCCGCCTTCGGAATTGCCGAACCTTGCGCCCGCGCCGATTTGCCCGGACACCGCGAAGCCCTGCGTCGGAAAAACCGGGTCATCAACATTGCGCCAGACCATCTCATATCCGATAAGTGCGGCATTGCCAGTCAAGTCGCTGTTTGGGTCGCGCACGGCGGAGCGCAGCACGTCGACAAAGTAGAGCCGGGTGATGCGATCAGCATCCTGTCGGCGACCAACGCGCAGGCGTTCGTTGTCGATCACTAGCCCCGCCACATCGCTGCGACCTGCCGAAACTGACACCAGATTTCGATAATTATTCGGTAGCGGATAAGACAGAAAGTCCACACTAAAACTGCTCTCATCGCGCGCCCAGCGCAGACGCGTGAGCGATTGCCAGTCGAGCCCGAAGAGGCGCAGATATTCATGCTCGGCGGTAACGCGCGGGCCGTTCTCTGTGCTGAAACCGGGGCCAAACAGCAGGCGATGCAAGGTCTGTTCGCGCAATCGCACTTGCACCGGAACAGCGTCAGCCAATGCGGGATTGGGCTCAATATCGACTGCTGCTGCGCGAAATAAGCCGCTCGCTCGCAAGCGATCCTGGAAGTCCAGCAGGGCTTTTTGTGTGTAGGGCTGACCGGCGGTGATCGTGGACAGATTGTCGACGGCGGAGCGCGGGTAGCGCTGCAAACCCGTGACGGCGATCGCGCCAAAACGAAATTCGGGGCCACTGTCGAAATCGACTTTGAGTGCGGCTGTGTTTTCGTCCGCATCAATCGTTGCGGCGCTGTCCGCGATGCGCGCAGCGGGGTAGCGATCAGCCCAGAGCGTGGTCAACAACGCGCTCTTCGACGCCGACCAGACACTGTCCTGAAACGGCGCGCCGACCGGCAAGCCCCACTGATTGCGGGTTGCGGCGATTCGCGTTGCACCGCCAGCTTCTATCGAGATGGCGCCAGCGGGCGTGATCGTGACAGACGCAATGCGGGTGCGCGGCCCTGATGCGATGGTGACCGTGACTTTGCGCTGGGCTGAGTTTGTGTCTTGCAGGCCTGTCGTTTCAATCCGAATGTCGGCGTTAAAGTAGCCTTCGGTCGCCAGCAGTTTGCGCAATTGCTCCGGCGCGATTTCTACGAGTCGCGTGATCTCTGCGTTGGTGACGTCCGCCTGATCGGCGAAGCGCGCCACGTCGGAATACCTGGTGAGCGTTGCACGCAGCGCGGACGGCACATCCGGCGCGACGAAGGTCACCTCATACGCAGCCGCGTGAATGATCGGCGCACAGCACAGTGCTGCGAGCAATGTCGCAGGCTGACGCGCGCCCACGGTGGCGCGCAGACATGCCTGCGAAAGGTAAGCTTTAAGCCAGTTTGCGCCGAACAATGTCGTTCACTTGCGCCGGATTGGCTTTTCCCCCAGATGATTTCATGACCATGCCAACGATACTCATGAGCGCTTTTTCTTTGCCGGCTTTGTAGTCGGCTATTTGGGCTGCGCTATTTGCGAGAGCTTCGTCGACGATTTTTTCTAGCGCTCCGCTGTCGCTGATTTGTTTGAGACCTTTGGCGTCGATGACATTGTCAACGCTCGCGGCCTCGCCGCTCCACAGCGCTTCGAATACAGTCTTGGCAATTTTGTGACTGATGGTGCCATCGCTGATACGGGCGACGAGATTTGACAAGCGCACCGCGTTCACAGGTGATTGCTCGATACGCTTGTCTTCACGATTAAGCGCAGCGGACAGCTCGCCCAGCATCCAGTTAGCAACCAGTTTGGCGTCTGCGCCAGCATTCACGGCAGTTTCAAAATAGCTTGCTGTTGCGCCGTCTTGCGACAGCAACATCGCGTCGTAACGCGACAGGCCGTATTGCGAGGAGAAACGTGCGCACTTCGCCTCCGGTAGCTCGGGCATACCCGCCTTGATGCGCGCAAGCATCTCATCTGATACGACGAGCGGAGGAAGATCAGGATCAGGGAAGTAGCGATAGTCCATCGCGTCTTCCTTGCTGCGCATCGCCTTCGTCTCGCCCGTATCTGGGTTGAACAATACGGTCGCCTGATGAATCTTGCGGCCGTCTTCAATCTCGGCGATTTGCCACTGCACCTCAAAATCAATCGCCTGCTGCATGAACTTGAAACTGTTCAGGTTTTTGATTTCGCGACGAGTGCCGAATTCATTTTGTCCAAATGGACGCACCGACACGTTGACGTCGCATCGGAATGAGCCTTCCTGCATGTTGCCGTCGCAAATATCCAGATAGCGCACGAGGTTGTGTAGCGTTTTTGCGTACGCAATAGCTTCTTTCGCTGAGCGCATCACGGGCTCGGTCACGATCTCAAGAAGTGGCGTACCGGCGCGGTTGAGGTCAACGCCAGACTCGTTATCGAACTGCTCGTGGACGCTCTTACCCGCGTCTTCTTCTAGATGCGCGCGCGTCAACTCAACGACCTTGGTCACGCCGTCATCAAGCATGATGGTGATCGAGCCGCCCACCACAATCGGCGTCTCAAATTGCGAAATTTGATAGCCCTTGGGCAGATCGGGGTAGAAGTAGTTTTTACGCGCAAAGATCGAGCGTTGATTGATCTTGGCACCAATGGCCAAACCAAACTTCACGGCGCGTTCGACCGCGCCTATATTCATCACCGGCAACGCGCCGGGCATCGCCAGATCGACGACGTTCGCCTGCGTGTTTGGCGCAGCACCGAAGGCGGTGCTGCTGCCACTAAAAATTTTTGACGCGGTCGTGAGTTGGGTGTGTGTTTCCAGCCCGATCACTACTTCCCACTGTGCCATGTTCGTACTCTAAATTGACGGATGGCACGTGTGCCAATCCGTCGCCAGTTGAAACTGATGCGCCACATTCAACATGCGCGCCTCATCCAGATAATTACCGATAATTTGCATGCCGACATGCAGGCCGTTCTCGTCGACGCCACAAGGAAGACTCATTGCAGGCTGGCCGGTCAAATTGGCGCAAATCGTGAAGATGTCATTCAGGTACATTTTCACTGGGTCATCGCTCTTGGAGCCAAACTGGAACGCGGTTTCCGGTGCGGTTGGGCCCATGACCACATCACACACTTCGTAAGCGCGCTTGAAATCGTCGGCGATCAGGCGCCGCAACTTGCCTGCTTGCAGATAGTAAGCGTCGTAATAACCATGTGAAAGCACATAGGTGCCTATCAGGATGCGGCGCTTGACCTCGGCTCCGAAACCTTCGGCACGCGAGCGCTTGTACATGTCCATCAGGTCGGTGTATTCGGCTGCCCGATGGCCATAACGGACGCCGTCGAAACGCGATAAGTTGCTCGACGCTTCGGCGGGAGCCACGACGTAATACGCTGGTACTGAATATTTGACGTTCGGCAGCGACACCTCAACCGTGGTCGCGCCTAGCTTTCGGTAAACGGCGAGTGCTTCATCGACGGCTTTTGCAATTCCGGGAGCAACACCTTCGCCAAAGAACTCCTTCGGCAGGCCAATGCGCAGGCCGGTCAGCCGTTTCGCGAGGTCGAGCGAATAGTTTTCCTTCGGGCGATCCAGAGACGTTGCGTCGTTGGTGTCGAATCCGGCCATCGCGCTCAGAAGCAACGCGCAATCTTCCGCAGTCTGGGCAAACGGCCCCGCCTGATCCAGCGACGAGGCGAACGCAATAATGCCGAAGCGCGAACAGATTCCGTAGGTCGGCTTCAGCCCCGTGAGATTGCAGAACATTGCGGGCTGACGGATCGAGCCGCCGGTGTCAGTGCCGGTCGATGCAGGAGTCAGACCCGCAGCGACGCTGGCTGCCGAGCCACCGGATGAGCCGCCGGGGACGCGCGACGTGTCCCACGGGTTCTTCACAGTGCCAAAGTATGAGGTTTCGTTTGATGAGCCCATCGCGAACTCGTCCATGTTTAACTTGCCGAGCGTGACCATGCCCGCCGCGGACATGTTTCTGACGACGGTTGAACTGTACGGCGCGACGAAGTTCTCCAGCATCCTTGAGCCACAGGTCGTGCGCCAGCCGTCGATCAGGTAAATGTCCTTGTGCGCGATGGGGACGCCGAGCAAAGGCGCAGCAACGCCTGCGGCGCGATTGTCATCGGCAACTTTGGCCTCGGTCAGCGTTTTTTCACGATCCAGTGTGACATACGCATTGAGGATCGGCTGCAACGCGTCGGCGCGATCAAGATAGTGCGTCGCCAGCTCAACGGCGCTGACTTTTTTGTCGTCCAGCGCTTTGACCGTTTCAGCGACGGTGGAGAAGGTGTTCCAGCTCATTCGATCACCTTCGGCACGAGAAAATAGCCCTCAGCTGTCTGGGGTGCATTTTTCTGATATTTCTCGCGATGATTGGTCTCAGTCACGGCGTCGTCACGCAAACGCAGCACCATATCGAGTCCGTGCGACATCGGTTCGATGCCTTGCGTATTGACCGCCTGCATCTCGTCAATGAGCTTGAAAATGCCTTCCAGCTTGGCTTGCACATCGAGGACGTCGGCGGGAGTAACGCGGATACGGGCAAGATGCGCGATCCGCTCGATATCTTGGGAGGAGAGGCTCATGAATCAGGGGAAGTCAGGGAAGAGGGCCGCGCCGAACGCTTCGTTGAGGCTGGCTGCGGACACTACGAAGGTATTTGTTTAGGGGTGGTAGGGTAACATAACGGGTTATTTAGAGCTCGCTTCGCTCCTCTCGCAGAACGCTGAAGAAGGGCTTGCAGTCGATGTTTCCGGGGGATGGTAGGTAGGGTCTGACGTGCATGTTGCATCTTGGGCCCGCACGGCATTGTCCGATGCGGTCACGGGAGGCCGCGAGAATTTATGTTCAAGTTTCTGACAGGTTATTTTTCCACCGACATCGCGATTGATCTCGGTACCGCTAATACGCTTATCTATGTGCGCGGCAAGGGCATTGTTCTTGACGAGCCCTCGGTTGTGGCAATCCGCCAGGAAGGCGGGCCCAACGGCAAACGCGTCATTCAGGACGTGGGCTTATCCGCCAAGCAGATGCTCGGCCGTACGCCAGGCAATATCACGGCGATTCGCCCGATGAAAGACGGCGTGATTGCTGACTTCAACGTCACCGAGCAGATGCTGAAACAGTTCATCCGCAAAGTGCTCGACAACAAGATGTTCAGCCCGAGCCCGCGCATCATCATCTGTGTGCCTTGTGGCTCAACGCAGGTCGAGCGCCGCGCGATTCGTGAATCAGCGCTTGGCGCGGGCGCGTCGAAAGTGTTTTTGATTGAAGAGCCGATGGCTGCAGCGATTGGCGCTGATTTGCCGATTTCGGATGCGACTGGCTCGATGGTTGTTGACATCGGCGGTGGCACCACTGAAGTCGGCGTGATTTCGCTGGGTGGGATGGTTTACGCCGGTTCTGTGCGTGTTGGCGGCGACAAGTTTGATGAAGCCATCATCAATTACATCCGTCGTAACTACGGCATGCTGATCGGCGAAACCACCGCCGAAATGATCAAGAAGAAGATCGGCTCGGCTTTCCCCGGCAGCGAAGTGCTCGACATGGAAATCAAGGGCCGTAATCTGGCCGAAGGTATTCCGCGTGCGTTCACCGTTTCTTCGAACGAGATTCTCGAAGCGCTCACTGATCCTTTGAATGCCATCGTCAGCGCGGTAAAACAGGCGCTGGAGCGGACACCTCCGGAGCTGGGCTCTGACATCGCGGAAAAGGGCATGGTACTCACGGGTGGAGGCGCACTGTTGCGCGACATTGACCGCCTGCTGATGGAAGAAACGGGGCTCCCCGTTGTCGTAGCCGAAGACCCGCTTACCTGCGTGGTGCGTGGCTGCGGAAAGGCGCTCGAAAATATTGATCGCCTGTCTTCGATCTTCACGACTGACTAGGAAAGCCCGTCAAGTGACTTACAGCCGCCCACGCCTTCATACGATGAGCGTCGGCGGCGGAGTCGCGACTCCACGTGAGGCCGTCTCTAAAAATCGCGTTTTGGGGATGCAGCGTGAGGCGCGGAGCGCGCAGCGACCGCAATGTACGCCCTGGAACATGAGGATTGCGAGCACCCCGCAACGAAGCGATGCGCCCCACAACCCGATTTTTAGAGACGCCCGTTAAAGTTGTATGCACGGTAGAGTCACATCGCTGCCCTCAGAGCCGCCCCGCTTTTTCAATCGTGGTCCGAGTCCGATTGCGCGGCTGACCTTCTTTGGCGTGATTTCGATCGCCATCATGTTCATTGATGCGCGTTTTCGCACACTTGAAACGGTACGTATGGCGATTGCCACCGTCGTTTATCCGGCACAGCAAGCGGCATTGCTGCCCGCGCAACTGGCAACACGCATCGGTCAATTTTTCGATACGCGTGACGACCTTCGGGTTGAGAACACGAAACTGAAAGCGGATCTGCTCGTGGCGTCGCAAGCGCAGCAATCGCAAGTGGCCGCGAAACAGGAGGCAGATCGACTGTCAAAGCTATTGAGTCTTTCGCAAACACTGCCTGGCAAGGCGCAGGCAGCGAGAGTGGTTTACCTGGGGCGCGATCCATTTTCACAAAAAGCGTTCGTGGATCGCGGGACGTCGCAAAACTTTGAGCCGGGCTCCGCCGTGGTTGATGAACTGGGTTTGCTTGGACAACTAACGCGCGTGCATCCGCTGTTTGCCGAAGTCACGCTGCTCACCGAAAAAGACTTCGCGGTGCCGGTAAAAATCGAACGAACTTCTATGCGTGCACTGCTCTACGGCCGCGGGCCGGGCAAGTTGCCGGAACTGCGTTTTGTCGCGAGTAACGCGGACGTTAAAGAGGGTGACCTTTTGCTCACCTCAAGCATAGATGGTTTGTATCCCAGCAATATCCGCGTCGCCCGTATCACCGGCGTTCAGCGCGATGCAGAAAGCGCTTTCGCACGAATCGAGTGCATGCCGACAGCCGCAGTCGCTGGTGCCGATGCGGTGTTGGTACTCGACAAGCCACCCGCTCCTGCGCCGCGGCCTGCACTTGAAGCGGCTATCGAATCATCAGCAAAGAAACGTCGATGAGCCTCTTCCATCTACCCGATTCGCCGCTGTTCAAAATCGCGAGCCCGGAAGACATCCTGTTATCGCCGAAGCCATGGTTTGTGGCGATTACGATGGCTCTGGCATTCACGACCAATTTATTGCCGCTGTCGGGTTTTGCTCTGGCCTTGCGGCCGGATTTTTTCGCACTGGTGCTGCTCTACTGGGCCATTCACCAGCCGCGCTGGATTGGCATTGGGCTCGCCTGGGCCTGCGGTCTCTTGACCGATGTGGTGGAGGCCAATCTGTTCGGTCAACACGCGCTGGCTTACGCGATTCTTGGCTTCGCGGCAGGTTATTTTCACCGCCGTGTGCTGCGCTTTCCGGTGTGGCAACAGGCCTTGCATGTGCTCGGTCTATTGCTCATTGCGCAGCTTGTCGTACTGACACTGCGACTGATGAGCGGAGCTTCGCCGCCCAGCGCCGCGATTGTCCTCGGAAGCGTGAGCAGTGCGCTGCTATGGCCCGTGCTGTCGGCGCTATTGCAGTGGCCGCAACGCGTTCGCTCGCTGCTGGATTAGGGCCGCAAACCGCAAATGTCAGCCGAACTCAGAAACTACGATCAGGAGCTGTTCTGGTTCCAGCGGCGGCTTTCATTGGCAGCTGTGCTTGTCGTCATCGGTTTTCTGATACTGCTCGGTCGCTTTGTTTATCTGCAAGTCATCCAGCACAAGCATTTTGCGACACTGGCCGAGGCCAATCGGATCGACACTCAGCCCGAGGCCCCGAACCGCGGCATCATCACAGATCGCAACGGCGTGGTCCTGGCGTCGAATTACTCGGCGTACACGCTTGAGATGAATCCGCAGAAGATTGCCGATCTCGATGCGGCCATCGACGAGGTGAGCAAAATAGTCGAAATTTCCGCGCGTGATCGTCGCCGCTTCAAGCGTCTGTATGACGAATTCCGGACAAACGACAGCCTACCGCTCAAGTCGCGCCTGACCGACGAGGAAGTAGCGCGTGTAGCGGCGAATCGCTATCGTCTGCCGGGTGTGGAAATCAAGGCACGACTGTTTCGGCAGTATCCGTTTGGCGAGCTCGCCTCACACGTTGTCGGCTACATCGGTCGCATTAGTCAGGGTGAAAAAGAGCGCATTGAGCAGCAGGGACTGACGGCCAGCTACAAGGGCTCGGACTACATCGGCAAGCGCGGCATTGAACTCTCATACGAAAAGGAGCTGCACGGCTCCGCGGGCTCCACCGAAGTTGAGGTTGACGCTAATCGTCGGGTCGTCCGCGTGCTGTCCAGAAAGCCGTCCGTGGTCGGCAATAACCTTCAGCTTTCACTCGACATTCGCCTGCAGAAAATTGCGGAGGACGCGTTCGGTAGCAAGCGCGGCGCGCTGATTGCGATTGAGCCCGGATCGGGTGACGTGCTCGCCTTCGTCAGTAAGCCGGGGTATGACCCGAATCTGTTTGTTGATGGTATCGACACCGAGAGTTGGGATGCGCTGCGTGATTCGCCCGACAAGCCGATGTTGAATCGACCGTTGCAGGGCGGTTATCCGCCGGGCTCAATCTACAAGCCGTTCATGGCGTTGATGGCACAGGAACTAGGCGTTAGAACAGCATCGCAGACAATCAACGATCCCGGATTCTTCCGTCTCGGCGCTGGGCACTGGCGCGATGACAAGGACGGTGGGCACGGTATCGTAGACATGGTGAAGTCCATTGCGATTTCCTGTGACACCTATTACTACCAACTCGCCTCGGAGCTGGACATTGATGACTGGGCGGGCTTTATGAAGCAGTTTGGTTTTGGGCAAAAAACAGGCATCGATATCGATGGTGAATTGCCCGGCATCCTGCCTAATCGGGAGTGGAAAGCAAAGCGCTTTCCAAAAGATCCGAAACTGCATGTGGGCGATCAGGTGTCACTGGGGATTGGTCAGGGTTTCAACACATTCACCCCAATGCAGATGGCTTACGCGACGGCGGTGCTTGCCAATCGCGGCGTCGCCTTCAAACCGCATCTGGTCAAGCGTGTGCAAGACGCGCGCACTGGAGAATCGCGCTTGACGCAGCCGAGCCCCGCCTACACCATACCGCTCAAGCAGGCACACGTTGATGTTGTGCTCAAAGGAATGGAAGGCGTCGTTACCGGCGGCACGGGGCGAACGGCCTTTCTCAATGCGAAATACACCAGTGGCGGGAAGACCGGCACGGCGCAGGTCTTCGGTTTGCGTGGCGGTGAATACAAAGCTTCGCAGATAGCGGAGCGCTTACGGGATCACGCCTGGTACATCGCGCTGGCTCCGATGGACCGCCCTACAATCGCGCTGGTGGCATTTGTTGAAAACGGCGGTTTCGGCGCAGAAGCGGCGGCCCCCATCGCACGCAAAGTGCTCGATGCCTATTTCGATCCGGCCTTACTTGACGCGGCGATCAGGAAATCCGTCTCTCCAGCGGAGGCGTTAGCAAGCGCAAGTCTTCAACGCGAGGTTAAGCGGGCGCGATGATTCAGCACCTCTGGTCGAAACTCACGGATCATCTCGATCCATTTCTTTTTGCGGTGGTGACGGCGATTGCCGCGCTCGGTTTGTTGGTACTCTACAGCGCCGCTAACGAGACCATGGGTCGTGTGATTTCGCAATCGCAGAAAGTCGTAGTGGCGGTCGTTATCATGATCGTGATCGCCAATCTGTCGCCACAATTTATCGCGCGTTTCGCGGTGCCGCTGTACGTGATTGGTATCGCGCTACTCGTGGGCGTTGCGCTGGGCGGGGAGGTGGTCAAAGGGGCTCGTCGCTGGTTAAAAATTCCTGGTATCGGAAATATTCAACCCTCGGAGATCATGAAGATCGCGTTGCCGCTCATACTGGCGTGGTACTTCGAGCGTCACGAAGGCAGCATGAACTGGCGCAACTTTGTCGTCGCCGCCATTTTGGTGGTGATTCCATTCGGCCTGGTCGTCCGTCAGCCCGATCTCGGCACGGCCCTTCTGATTGGTGCCTCCGGCTTTTATGTGCTGTTTTTAGCAGGGCTTGACTGGCGCATCATCGTCAGCGGCGCAATACTCAGCGCAATCGCGTTTGCTGCCGCCTGGGAATTCAACTGGCTGCACGACTATCAGAAAGAGCGCATCCTGACAGTCATCAATCCGCAACTCGACACTCAGGATGCCGGATGGCACACCATTCAGGCGGCGATCGCCATTGGCTCCGGTGGTTTGTTTGGCAAAGGCTGGTTGAACGGCACTCAGACTCACCTTGAGTTTCTTCCGGAAAAGCACACCGATTTCATCTTTGCGGTGTACGGCGAAGAGTTTGGGCTGGTCGGCGGAATAGTGCTTGTGCTGCTTTACCTGTTGTTCATTGGGCGCTGCTTCGTGATTGCGGCCAACGCGTCGACTTTGTTCGGGCGACTCATGGCGGGCACGATGGCACTATTGTTTTTTACGTACGCCTTCGTCAATATCGGCATGGTGACCGGCATCTTGCCGGTCGTGGGCGTGCCGTTGCCGTTCATGAGCTTTGGCGGCACCGCATTGATGACGCTGTTCATCGCAGTTGGCATCATGATGAGCGTACAGTCGCATCGCAAACTGGTGAATTCGTGACGCCTCTTACGCGATGCACGAATCTGCTCATTGTTATCGGCGTTGCCGCGCTGATCAGCGCCTGCGCGAGCAAACCTCCAGCTCCGAACAGCGCAAAGGCTGGCGCGCGTTCCGGTGCGTACTACAAGGACGACGGCCCATCCGCTTCCGTACCCGCTGATATTGATCGCATTCCCGACGCCGTCGCGCGAACCGAGCCGCTGCACCGCTTCGCTAACCGTCCTTACAACGTCTTTGGCGTTGACTATCGGCCGATGACGAGTCTCAGCCCACTGCGCCAACGAGGTATAGCGTCCTGGTACGGGCGCAAATTTCATGGGCAAAAGACGGCGATCGGCGAAACCTACGACATGTTTGCGATGACTGCGGCGCATCCGACTGCGCCATTGCCAAGCTTTGCTCGTGTCACTCACACCAAGTCCGGGCGTAGTGTCGTCGTACGCATCAATGATCGCGGCCCCTTTCATCCGGGGCGTATCGTGGATTTGTCCTACGCAGCAGCGAGGCGTCTTGGCATTGCGCAGGGCGGCAGCGGTGAAGTACAGTTCGATCTGTTGGTATCGCCGTTCCAGTCAGCTGCGCCAGGTGAGTCAGTGATCGCATTCGCTCAGCCACCGCCCGTTCCTGTTGCGCCAGCCGACCCGCCCGCGATTGCCATTTCACCCATCCAACCGAGCTCCCAAGATTTTTATTACGTTCAATTGGGCGCATTCGGAAACTTTGCCAACGCTCAAGCGTTCCAACAGAGAATGAGCATTGAGTTAGCCACCACCCCGCGCGTACAACAAGTCGATTCGCTGTTCCGGGTGCGCTTGGGGCCATTCACGGCGCGTGGTGAGGCGGAAGCCGCGCGTGACCGAGCACAATCCGTGCTGTCGACACCGCTGATTATTTCTTCTACGCTTGCCCGATGAAAAAAACTGTTCTTCGCCTCGTCTTTGCGGCCTCAGTGCTTGGACTTTCAGTATTGAGTATGAGCGTCCGCGCGCAACTCACTATCGACATCGTCGGTGTCGGTGCCCAACAAATTCCGGTGGCGGTCGCCGGGTTTGCCGGAAATGACGCGCTGGCGCAGCAAGTCTCCAGCGTTATTGAGGCTGATCTCGCGCGAAGCGGTTTGATCAAGACGGTAAACGCGGCGGGCCTGCCACGAAGCGGCGACCTGACGGCAGTGCAATTCGCCGAACTGAAAACGCGTGGCGCGGATGCGACCGTGATCGGCGCAGTGCAGCCAGGCGATGCTGGCATGGTGAGTGTGAGTTTTCGCCTCGTTGATGTGCCGAAGCAAACCCAACTCACGGGCCTCAATTTCAACGTCGCGGCGAGAGATTTGCGCGCCACGGCCCACCGAATTGCCGACATCATCTACGAACAGCTGACCGGCGAAAAAGGCGTGTTCAGCACACGGCTCGCGTATGTGTCGAAATCGCCAGGGCGCTTTCAGTTGATCGTGGCCGATAGCGACGGTTTCAACGCGGTGCCCGCGCTCAACTCCTCTGAGCCGATCATCTCTCCCGCCTGGTCGCCGGATGGCGGTCGACTTGCCTATGTGTCGTTCGAGGGCCGCAAACCCAGCGTTTATGTGCAAAACGTCGTCTCCGGTGCCCGCACGCTGCTGGTTCGAGCGGCAGGCAATCAGTCCGCCCCCGCATGGTCGCCCGACGGCAGCCGCATTGTTTATGCCTCCTCAGAGGCAGGCGGCACCCAACTATTTATCGCCAACGCAGACGGTAGCGGTTCGCGCCGTTTGACCAGCAGCGGCGCGATTGACACCGCGCCAAACTGGGCCCCTGATGGACGCATTTATTTCATGAGTGATCGCGGCGGTTCGCCGCAGATTTATCGTATGTCGCCCGAGGGCGGTAACGCCGAACGCGTGACCTTTGAGGGCAGCGAAAATGCCAATCCGCGCGTCGCTGCCGACGGCAAAAGCATGGTGTTCGTGAAGCGCGAAGGCTCACGCTACATGCTCGCGGTGCAGGATTTTGCCTCGCGGCAGGTGCAGGTTTTGACGCAGGGGCCGGTCGATGAATCGCCTTCGTTTGCACCTAATGGAAAACTGATTGTTTATGCGTCGGTGTATAACGGTAGAGGTATTCTTGCTGCCGTATCCGCCGACGGGCGCGTCAAGCAACGGCTAGGCGCTACGAACGCAGACGTGCGCGAACCGGCTTGGGGTCCATTGCCAAAGTAGCTGCACGGTTGCACAATGCGCCTGATCACCCAGGCACAATTCGCCTGATGATCGGGGCACCGCTTACTAGATTGACATAGTCGACCTTGGTTGACTTCGCGCAGAACCGGGACACCTTGTCCATCTCGAAAGGAAACTTTATGAATCGTCTCTGGAAATCTACCCTCGCCGTGCTCGCAGCAACCACACTTGTTGCTCTGACCGGCTGCTCGTCAACCCCTGAGGCGGCGAAGCCTGTGGAAGACCGCACCGCGACACCGACCGGCGCGGCGACTACGGGCGCGGGCGCATCCACCAGTGGCGTCGGCGCGACCGGCCCTGCGGTTGCCACGGTCAACGCTGGCACGCCCGGTGGTGCAGGTAACAGCGCGCTACGCGATCCGAAAAGCCCGCTTTCACGTCGCGAAATTTTTTACGATTACGACAGCTTCATCGTGAAAGACGAATACAAACCCTTGCTTGAAGCGCATGCGGCTTATCTCAAAGCCAACCGCAACGCACGCATCAAGGTTGAAGGCAATACCGATGAGCGCGGCAGCCGTGAATACAACCTCGCGCTCGGACAGAAGCGCTCGGAGAGCGTTAAACGCGTGTTGACGCTGCTGGGTGTGAGCGATTCGCAGATCGACACCGTGAGCCTCGGGGAAGAGAAGCCGCGCAATCCCGCCTCCAATGAAGCAGCGTACTCAGAAAACCGTCGCTGCGATCTCGCGTACGCTGGAGAGTAGTCGATGGGGTTGACGCGTACTGGTCGGGCGACGACGGGATCATCATTTTCAGTGGCGCTTAAGTTCAGCGCCATCGCTCTGGCGCTAGCATCTATCAGCGCAGCCCAGGCCGGGATGTTCGACGATGAGGAAGCGCGAAAGCAGATTCTGCAATTGCGCGCACAAGTCACTGAGACGCAACGCGCCATCGATCAACGTGTCGCTGAACTCGAAGCGCAAGCCCGAAATCGCAGCATCATCGATCTGTTCAATCAAGTCGAAACGTTGAAGACCGAGTTCGCGCGACTGCGCGGACAAATCGAAGTGTTGCAGAACGAAATGGAGAACACGCAGAAGCGTCAGCGCGATCTCTATGTCGATCTGGATGGTCGTTTGCGCAAGATGGAAGCCGCAATGGCCGAGCAGGCAACGCGGGCAGCTCAAGCGCCAGCGACCACCGCCCCACCGGTTTCTGTGGTGGGTGCCACAGCGCAGCCCGGCCCCGGCACGCCACCCACTGTAATGGACCCATCTCGTGCGATGCCGCCAGCAGCAGCTGCGCCACCGCCTGCGATTGATCCTGTCGCCGAGCAACGTGCCTACGATCAAGGACTGGAGCATTTCCGGGCCGGTCGCTTCGGCGAAGCGGTCACCGCGTTCCAGCTTTTCACCCGCAATTTCCCGAGGAGCACACTGGTTCCGTCGGCACAATACTGGATCGGGAATTCGCTCTTCGCCGTGCGCGATTTTCGCGGCGCGATTGCTACCCAGCGACAACTGCTGACGCAGTTTCCTGACAGTGCGAAGGCCTCCGACGCGTTGCTGAATATCGCATCCGCACAAGGAGAACTGGGCGATTTGCAAGGCTCGCGCGCCACCATGCAAGAGGTCATCGCCAAGTACCCAACGTCGGAAGCGGGCGTTAAGGCGAAACAAAGACTCGGCATTCGGTAGTCACGCCGTTCCAGTGCCAGCGCTTAATTTTTCACGTCGCGTCGTCGACTGGCAGCGCACGCACGGTCGCCACGGCCTGCCCTGGCAAGCCACACGCGATGCGTACAAAATCTGGCTCTCAGAAATCATGTTGCAGCAGACGCAGGTTGCGACGGTTCTGCACTACTACGCGAAGTTTCTGCAGCGTTTTCCCAACGTTGCGGCGCTTGCAGCGGCCAAAGACGATGAGGTCATGGCACATTGGGCTGGACTCGGCTACTACAGCCGGGCGCGCAATTTGCACCATGCCGCAAAGCAAGTCGTAGCAAAGCACGGCGGCGTTTTTCCTGACGACGTTGAATTGCTGGCAGATTTACCCGGTATTGGGCGCAGCACAGCCGCGGCCATTGCAGCGTTCGCCTATGACGTGATCGCGCCAATCCTCGACGGCAATGTCAAACGAGTCCTCGCGCGGCACGCAGCAATTGAAGGATTCCCCGGTGTCAACGCGGTGGAAAAAGTGTTGTGGCTAGAGGCTGCGGCACGGCTCCCAAAGGAGCGCGAAGACATGGTCGCGTACACGCAAGGTCTGATGGACTTGGGCGCAACGGTCTGCACCAAAGGCGACCCGCATTGCCTGCTTTGCCCCGTCGCCGATGATTGCGCCGCGAAATCCGATGGCCGCATCGCAGACATACCGGCGCCGAGACCCAGCAAAAAAACCCCAGAACGATCCCAGCGCTACCTGCTCGCGCTGCACGCTGATACGGTGCTGCTGGTGAAGCGCCCTGCGCCCGGGATTTGGGGTGGGCTGTGGTGCTTGCCGGAGCTGGCGGACGCAGATGATCCCGCGACCGCGGCTGGCTTGCGCTTTGGCGTTATCAAGGTGGCAGCCGCGACTGATCTGCCTGCGTTCAAACATACGTTCACACATTTCCGCTTGACACTTGCGGTGACGAAAGTGGTCGCGTCGCGAGTTGACCCGGCGGCGAATGCGCCCGGCACGATCTGGCTTGCGCGAAGTGAATTGAAAACAGCCGCCCTGCCCAAGCCGATTTCTACATTGCTGGCAGGACTTTAAAGCGATTTTCCCGGCATCAGCTTTTTCTTGCAACCCCTACCACACTGGGGCTTGCAACAATAATTGCAAATAGTCAACTACTGCACTTTATCGGCACCTAACCCCTAATGGCGCTTGCTTTCAGCAAAATGTTGTATTCATCGGAGCGGGTTTCGCCCGCTCGGGCTTTCCAATGGTTACTTGACGCACGGCGTGAACTTGAACTCCACGCGCCGATCCTGCAAATCGGTCAAATCGTCGGCACCGCTGCCGACCACGTTTTCGCGATAACCGACGCCTGTGGCGCTGGTTCTTGACGCCAGTTTCGGCGCAGCAGCGTCCATGCGCTTTTTCACGTAGTTTGCGCGCGCCAGGCTCAACCGATCATTCGCGGGTTCGCTGCCGGAGCGGCTGGTGTGCCCAACAATATTGAGGCAGGATTTGTTGTCAGTCTTGCTGGCCATGCGGGTGGCGATGCTGCGCAACCAGATCGGATACGGGCCGCTCACGTTGGCGTCCGACCAGAAGTCGGTGCGCGCTGGCTGGAACAAAAACTTCACTGAGAGTTTTTGCGCGGCCAGACCGTGATCGACGATGTTGCCAAAGGCTTTCTCCGCATCGGCCTTTTTGCCGAGCTTCCAGTTGGCGAGATAGAGCCCGCTGTGAACGCGCAACTGATCGCCCGTTGCAGAGCGCACCGCCTTCACATAAAGGTCGAGCGCTTGCTTGAATTTGCGCGCTTCGTAGGCGACGATGGCGTCGGAAATCACCGTCGCCGTATCGATGCGCTCGCGATAAATCGGGTCGATGGTGTCGCCGATTTTGGTGGCCTGACAGGTCTTGATGTAGGCGTCGACCGACTCGTCCTTCACCCACACCGGCGTGTCCGAAAAATACGGTGTCGGCGTCGTGTTCACGCCTTCGAGCATGGCGCGGGCCACGCCTTTCGAGATGATCTTGTTGGTCGACAAATCAGCGAGCGCGAGGCAAATGCGGAACGCTTCCGGTTTGCCGACAGTCTTGTTGTCCAGCGTTATTGCGGTGAAGGTGCCGACCAGAACAATCGGCGATTGCGCTACGTTGCCCGACGTAAATTCGCGAACGTCTGCCGCCGGGAATTTGTCGCGTGCCACATCGCGCAGGCGCGTCTCGATGTAGCGGCTGGCGACTGTCTGTTGTCCGCTCACGCCGTCGATCAGCGGATCAATCACGATCATGCGCGGGCCGGGAGTGGGTACGTTTTTGAACAGCGCGGTCGCAGCGTTGACGATGGCGATGTCGAACGGAACGGGCGTTGGAGGAGCGGGTGGTGGCGCGGGTACAGGCGCGGGGGTCGGCACTACTACGACCACCGGCGGGGGTTGCGGCGCGGGTGTCGCCGCGTGATTAACCGTGGGCGTCGGGGTCGAGGCGCATCCGGCGAGCAGGAAAACGCCCAACGCGGCGAGTGCTGTGATCTTCAAATGGGGTTGTAGGATGTTCATTTGCATTTCTCCGTTAAAAAACGTTGCTCTTCATCGCTCAATGCTGCCCCCAACTGCCAACGATCAATCAAACCGGAGCAGCGTGCCGGACGCCGTGATGATTCGCGCGGCTCCGCTTGGCCACGATCGGCAGGTGGCGGACGCGTGGTCGTCCGGGCTTCGATCTTACGCTCTGGCGCGGGGACGGGGGCGGTAGTTGGCTGCAACGTCTCAATCTTTCGCTCCGACGGCGCTTTTGTCGGCACAGAAGGAGCATCGGTAGGCGGGGTTTCTTTAGGTAGAGACGTTTTCGGAGGCAGAGACGTGTCATTAGACGGAAAAAAAGTCGTCGGGTCAGCGGCTGGCGCGATGACAGGCGGCGTGCTTTTTGGCGAAATCTCAGTCGCGGGCTGTGTCCTGACTGGCGACGACTCGGGTGCGTTTCGAGGCGCTGACAGCGACCACCACGCCACAAGTGCGGCCCCGACTAACCCGACAGCAACAGCGATCCATTTACCGGTTTGGTTGGGTTCAAGTCCGGAGTTGGCGGGTTCAGGGCGTGGTGATGGCTGCGCGTGATCAGCGATACGCTCAACCGGCGACGGTGCAGGCTTGGGGGCGATGCGAGGCGCAACGATTGTGCGCTCGTGGTCGACAATCTGCGTTTGTGCTGAAACACTGACTACCGGGGCAGGCGCCAGGGTCAGTGGCGCGACGATCACGGGCTCAGCCAACGCAGTTGGCGGTGATTCCGCACGAATCGTTCCCACACGAACCTCGTGCGTCACCACTTCCGCCACCGGCGCAGGCATCTCGTCCCACCCCATCAGCGAAATAAATTCACCGATGCGCTGCGGGCGGTTTTCCGGTTTCACCGCCAGCGACAACTCCATCGCATCAAGCCAGCGCTCCGGCAATCGCCCGGCAAACGCATCACGCGGGCGCAGCATCGAATCACGCAGCATGCGACTGATCGCCGTGGGAGGCGGATCCCCCGACAGCGTGAAATAGACGACTCCCGCGAGCGCGTAAATGTCCGTCCACGGCCCCTGTTTGAGTTCACCATCGCCGTATTGTTCAATTGGCGCATAGCCCGGTTTCAGGATCGCGGTGAACACTTGCGTGCCCTCAATCGCCTTCCTCGCTGCGCCGAAATCCAGCAGCACCGGCCAGTTGTTTTCTCCCAGCAGAATATTGTCCGGCGCGACATCGCGGTGATAGCAGTGCGCCGCGTGCAACACCTCCAGCGCCTCACACACCGGCAACAACAGCGCGGGCAAAGTCTGCTCGTTCACGCTCCAGCTGCCCGTCTTCACCGAGTCCTTCAAGGTCAGGCCACTGTACAGCCGCATCGCCAGATAAGCCGTGCCGCGCTCTTCCCAGAAACGGTAAACACGCACCAGCGCTGGATGATCAAACTGCGCGAGCAATTTGCCTTCATTCAAGAAACTCTCGATCCCTTTGCGAAACGCCTCGGTCTCGCGCGGCTGCGAGCGAACGTTGCCGTCGTTATCGCGCAGCGAAATTCCGCCAGGAAAGTACTCCTTAATCGCCACCTCACGCATGAGCGCGGTGTCCATCGCTTTGTAGACGATGGAAAAGCCACCAATCCCGATGACCGAAACGATCGTGTAATCGCGAATCCGCGTGCCAGCGGGCAAGGCGTTTGGATAAGCGTTTGCGGATTCTTCAGACGACACGGGCAGGTCGCTCCACGTCGGGTGGGGCGTTCAGTCTAGCGCAGTGCTGAGACACCTCATCAGGTAACGACAACATCATTCGCGATACATTTCGCGTATGAACCCGCAAACCTCTGACCGCAATCGCCCATCGAACCAGCACAGCAACCGCTTTGATCTTGCACAAATTGCCACGCAGGCGATGACGGATCGTGGTCTGGAGCCAGAATTTTCTCGCGCTGTCGAAACGGAAATGACGCAAATTTTTGGGCCTTCCAGAGAACAAAACGCGGACATTCGCGACCAGACAAAACTGCTCTGGTGCTCCATCGATAACGATGACTCGCGCGATCTCGATCAGCTTTCGGTTTCCGAGGCGTTGCCCAACGGCGCAACCAAAATTCTCGTTGCCATTGCCGACGTCGACGCGCTGGTAAAAAAGGGCACGGCAATTGACGATCATGCGCATAACAACACGACCTCGGTGTACACCGCTGCGCGAATTTTTCCGATGTTGCCGGAGCAGTTGTCAACCGATTTCACGTCGCTGAATGATGGCGAGATGCGCTTGTCCGTGGTGACCGAAATGGTGTTCGATGCCGACGGCGAAATGACGTCAACCACGTGTTATCGCTCGCTCGTTTTTAACCACGCGAAGCTTGCGTACGACTCAGTCTCGGCATGGCTTGAAGGCAAAGACGAATTGCCCGATGCGGCTCGCGCAGTGCCCGGTCTCGACGCGCAGATCCGGGCGCAGGACGCGGTCGCGCAGAAGCTGCGTTCGAATCGGCGCGAGCACGGCGCACTGGAATTCGAATCGATTGAGCCGAAGGCGGTTTTTGAAGGTGATGAGGTCGTACGGCTTGACCTGCAAGCGCACAACCGCGCGCGGCAATTGATCGAAGAGTTCATGATCGCCACCAATCAGGCGACTGCGAAATTTTTGACCGAGAAAGGTTTTGCTTCGCTGCATCGCGTGGTGCGCTCGCCGGAGCGCTGGCAGAAGATTGTCGACGTGGCCAGGGAGTTCGGCGAAGCGCTGCCGCCGGAGGCCGAATCGAAAGCCCTGGAAGAATTTCTCGTACGTCGTCGCGCGGCAGACCCCTTGCGCTTTCCCGATCTCTCGCTCACCATCGTCAAGCTCATGGGCGCGGGCGAATACGTAATTGACAGGCCGGGCAGCGCGGGCATTGGCCACTTCGGGCTCGCGGTGCAAGACTACGCGCACTCCACCGCACCCAATCGTCGATTCCCTGACCTCATCACCCAGCGACTAGTCAAAGCCGCATTCGTCGGAGCACCGTCACCGTACTCCGACACCGAGTTGTTCGCTCTCGCCAAACATTGCAGCGAGCAGGAAGACGACGCCAAGAAGGTCGAGCGTCAGGTGCGAAAGTCCGCGGCTGCATTGCTGCTCGCCAACAAAATCGGCCAGCGCTTCGACGCTGTTGTTACCGGCGCATCCGACAAAGGCACCTGGGTGCGCGTGTTTTCACCGCCCGTTGAGGGCAGATTGGTGCAGGGCTATGACGGCTATAAAGTTGGCCGCAGGCTTCACGTCGAACTGGTCGGCGTGAATGTCGCGAAAGGCTTCATAGACTTTGTGCGGCGGGATTAGCAGTCGCTAACGCGACTGATCCTGTGTCGGATTTTCTTACGCGGCCAACACCCCGCGTCGAATCTGATCGAGCTCGATTGATTCAAACAACGCCTTGAAATTACCCTCGCCGAAACCCTGATTGCCTTTGCGCTGGATGATCTCGAAGAAGATCGGGCCGAACAGGTTCTGCGTGAAGATTTGCAACAACATGCCAGAGTCTTCCGGTGCGCCGTCGACGAGAATATTGAGCGCCTGCAGCTTTGCAACGTCTTCGCCATGGTTCGGAATACGTGAGGGCAATTGCTCGTAATAGGTCGCAGGCGTGGTCTGGAATGGCACTGATTTCTTGAGCGTTTCTACCGTGCTGTAAATGTTGCCGGTACCAAACGCGACGTGTTGAATGCCTTCGCCGTGATACGCGTGCAGGTATTCCATGATCTGCGATTTGTCGTCGCTCGACTCATTGATTGGGATGCGAATCTTCCCGCACGGGCTGGTCATGGCTTTGCTCTTGAGGCCGGTTAGTTTGCCTTCGATATCGAAGTAGCGCACCTCTTTGAAATTGAACAGTCGCTCGTAAAAGCCCGCCCACTCGTCCATGCGGCCTCGGTGCACGTTGTGCGTTAGGTGATCGAGATAGGTCAAACCTGCTCCTTCTGGAACGCGCGGCGCGCCTTCAATCGGGACAAAATCGATGTCGTAAATGGTGACGTTGTTGCCGTTGCCTTCATAACGATCCACGAAGTACAGCAGCGAATCACCGATGCCTTTGATCGCCGGAATGTTCAACTCCATCGGGCCTGGTTTCATGTCCACGCCCCACGCGCCTGAGTCCACAGCACGTTTGTACGCAAACGCAGCATCTTTCACTCGAAATGCGATGGCGCAGATCGACGGCCCATGCACTCGCGCGAAGCTTTGCGCGAACGAACCGGGCTCGGCATTCAGGATGAAATTGATATCGCCCTGCTTGTAGAGCAACACATTTTTCGAGCGATGTTTGGCAACGGCGGAAAAGCCCATCTGCTCAAATAGTTTGCCCATTGCGACCGGATCCGGCGCGGCAAATTCGATGAACTCGAAGCCATCGGTGCCCATCGGATTGTCCCAAGTCTGAAATTGCGAAGCCATTCAAATTGCCTTTTGCGTTGCGTGAAATTGCGAGCCCAAATTTTGCAGGCTAGTTCGAGCAATGATGATGCAAATGTGGCCGCGATTAGGCTTTTTGAGAGCTTATAATTGCTTCAGACAATACAAAATAGGCACGTAAATCATGGATCGTACCGATTTGCGCATTTTGGAGACGCTTCAAGCCGACGGTCGTCTCTCCAACATCGAACTCGCAGAAAAGGTCTCGCTCTCCGCGTCGCCCTGCCTTCGCCGCGTGCGCGCGCTGGAAGAGGACGGCATCATCTCCAGTTACGCCGCGTTGCTCAACCCTGAGAAGGTCGGCCTAGGCCTCACGGTACACCTCGACGTTGCCCTCGACAA
>Ga0209181_10002898_pt1 | contig 27386 bp, 25 predicted proteins | sample MAT05_FD_187208 | JGI IMG/M metagenome (GOLD analysis project Ga0209181, IMG submission 187208) | Freshwater microbial communities from Lake Fryxell liftoff mats and glacier meltwater in Antarctica - MAT-05 (SPAdes) (version 2) | ecosystem: Environmental > Aquatic > Freshwater > Ice > Liftoff...
ATTTTTTCGCCGAACGCGGTTGGCATCGTTGCTACACGAAGCTCAATTTCAACGCCTTCCGGGGTCACCGTCTTAATGCGGCCATCCTGCGGGCGGCGCTTCTCGACGATTTCCATGCGCGCGAGCAATTTCACGCGGCTGACCATCGCGGTATGAACAGCTTGTGGAATTTGATAAACCTGATGCAGCACACCGTCAATGCGAAAGCGCACGACCCCGGAATCGCGTCGCGGCTCGATGTGAATATCACTGGCGCGTTGCTCGAAAGCGTACTGCCAGAGCCAGTCGACGATGCGAATAATGTGACGATCATTGGCGTCCGGCGTAATGCCACCGCCCTGCGCCCCCAACTGCACCAGTTGTTCAAACGACGAGATAGTGCTCTTGTCGTCAACCGCTCTGTCCTGCGCACGGCGCACCGATTGCGCCAGCGCGAAAAACTCGGCGACGTAGCGCTTTACATCCAGCGGATTGGCAAACACCAACTCGACGCGACGACGCAACAAATTCGAAAGCTCAGGAATCCACGAGCGCACAAACGGCTCGCTGGTTGCCACCGTCACCGAGTCCGGCGTCACAGCGACCGGGAGGATTCGGTAGCGGTTGGCGTAGCTCGTGCTCATCACAGAACCAACCGCCGAGAAGTCCACCTTCAGCGGATCAATGTGCAGATACGGCACATTCAGGCGACCGGCCAGCCATTCCGTCAGCGCCTCCAGCGTCAGCACACGTTTGGGTGGCTTGTTGCTGCGCCACTTCTGTTCGGCAAGCAAGGTCAGCGGATGTTCGTAACTGCGAAACTTTGCGAGGGTGCGCAGCTCGCCAATCAGCGCGACGTCAACGAGGTCATCAGCCTGCAGTTCCCGAAGCACCAACTCGAGCGTCAGCGCCCGATCACCCTGCGATTCGGGCCTGGCGGAAGCGTTGGATGGAACAGGTACGGGAGGGGACTTGACAGAGGCCATCGGCCTATTTTGCTACAGGGCGATGCAGTGCGCCGATTGTTGCTACAACTTTACCCTTCCCAGCACCCTGAACCCTGAACTGGACGGTTGCACAAGAACGCCTTCACCCATCACCGGCGAAACGCCTGTCATCGCCGTGATGTTGACCTGATGCGTCACCAGCAACCAGCTCTCTTTGGCAGAAATTTGCCTGATCTTCGCGACGACTTGCGCGTTAGCGCTATCAACCACCGCGTTGCCTGAAAACTGTGAATTGAGCGGCCCCCAATCCTCGACCTTAGCGGGCGCGCCCGTCAACAATTGCGCGGTTTCGCGGCAGCGGCACCATTGGCTGGTCAACGTGCGGGCGAAGCTGACCCTGGCCCCGGAAAGGCGCGACGCCATGTCGCGCAATTCGGCACGCCCAGCAACCGAAAGATTGCGCTGCGTAGAACATGTGTCGAGTGTAAAACCGGGCGGATCGCCGATGCCCGACTCGGTCTGTCCATGTCGTAACAAGAGCGCGACGCCGCCTTTGCGCAAAAGCCGATGCGCCTCCTCTTGCGACAGCGCTGCCTGCGCATTGACCGGCGGGAGCGTGAGGCCTGGCGTGATCACCGTGAGCGCCGCGAACGAAGCCCATGAAACAAAAATCGTGCGACGCATAATTGACTGCATACCGACCCAGACCGCTCCGGCGGCAGCAAGTTCAACCATGCTTATCGATTGCGCAGCCTATATCAACGGCGTTCGTCAGGCTCCGATGGAAATCGAAGCGATCAGTAATTTCCTCGATACGGCGCAGCCCGCAGGTGCGTTCGTCTGGGTCGCGCTGTTCGAGCCAACCGCCGAAGCTCTGGAAAAAATGCAGGAGGAATTTAATCTGCATGAACTGGCCATCGAAGACACCAATCGCGGCTCACAGCGTCCGAAGATTGAGGAGTACGGGTCAACGCTGTTTCTGGTGCTGCACACGATTGAGCAGCACGGGGATGACTTCGTCGATGGCGAGATACATATCTACTGTGGCGAGCATTTCGTATTGACCGTTCGCCATCGTGCCGAAACGGGTTTCAAGGCGTTGCGCATCGAGCTTGAGCACGATCCACAATTTCTAGCGCTCGGGCCCGGTGCAGCTTTGCATGGCTTGATCGACACGGTGGTGGACCGTCTGTTCCCGGAGGTCGATGGGCTAGAAGACCGGCTAGACAAGCTGGAGGAAACGATTTTTGATGCGAGAAACGATAAGCGGATCGCCGCCGAGGCGTTGTACGAACTCAAACGCGACACGATGTGCGTGCGTCGCGCGGTGACGCCACTGGTCGAAATTTGCAGTCGACTGCTAACGCACAAGCACCCGATTTTTCGCGAGGAATTGCGTCCGTATTTTCGCGACGTACTCGATCACGTCACTCGCATACACGAATCCCTGGACAATCTGCGCGACATGGAAAACGGGGCAACGCAAACGAATCTTTCGCTGATCACGCTCGCCGAAAGTGAAGTTACCAAAAAGCTGGCGGGCTGGGGCGCAATCCTAATGGTTCCAACCATCGTGGGAGCCATCTACGGCATGAATTTCAAGCACATGCCGGAGCTGGAATGGGTGTTTGGTTATGCCTTTGCATTAGGTCTGATGGTGGTGGCCAGTGTGGCGCTGTGGGCGTTTTTCCGGAAGATCAAGTGGGTCTAACAAGCGACCTTCCAGAGACTCGCTCCAGGCGCTTTGCGTAGCGCATTAACCCCGACTGCCGACTTGGATATGACGCGTTTCATGACGTCGGAACGGGATCCACTTTCGAGCGTGATGAGCCAATGAGAGTGGTCCGGCATCACGACACAGGCCCACGTCCGCGTACGCGCCTGCGCATCACTTTCCTTGAGCGAACGAACTACGCAATGGGCCATCTCGAAGTCGATTGACAACGGATTGCGATCCGCAGTAGTTGTGGTCAACAAATACGTCTGACCGATCAGAGATACTCGTCCCGACCGCAAGCTTTTGCTATGTGGCACGTCATTCTTCATGGCCACGCTTTCGCGGCTAAAGCCGCTCCCACAATGCGAATGCCAACCCCACGCTTCCGCCTACATCTGCTTAAACAAGTGCGAGAACGGACGGCTGACCTTTAACTGCTCTTTGTGATCTTTCACTTTCACCGTGGCGTCGCCGCGAAAGTCTCGCGTGACGCCTGCGATGGCATTGACGTTGACGATGGTGCCGCGATGGATTTGCCAGAAAATATTGGGATCCAGTTCGTCGAGCATTTCGCGCAGCGGCTTTCTGATCAAGGCTTCTTCACCGGTAGTGACTACGCGGGTGTACTTCTCGTCGGAATTCAGGAAGAGCACATCCTTCACGTCGATCAATTTGAGCGTAGAGCCAAGCGAGGCCTTGATCCAGCGCAGGTACTCAACCTGCGCACTAGCGCCGCCCGCCGCGCCGCGCATTTCGCGCTTGAGCGTTGAGATGAGTTGCGACAAATTCTCGGGCAGCGTGGGCGCGTCCTGATCTTCGTTTTCGATTCGCTCTTTGAGTCGTTCTATCGTGGTGATCAGGCGATCTTCGGCAATTGGTTTCAGGACGTAGTCCACCGCGCCTCGATCAAACGCGGCGACCGCGTATTCATGAAACGCCGTGACAAATACGACATGCGTGTCCGGACTCACTTCGGCGATTCGCGTCGCGACTTCGAGCCCGGTCAACTCCGGCATGCGAATATCGAGAAACGCGACTGTCGGTTTCAGCGCGGCGATCAGCTCGACTGCTGCGAGACCATGCTCGGCCTCACCTACCACCGAGAGTTCAGGCCACAGCTTCTCCAGCTTTTTCTTCAGAAACTGCCGCAGCAACGTCTCGTCTTCAGCCAATACAGCGGTGGCTGCACCCGTGTTGGTCATTCCCATTCGCTCACCCGTTTTCCTTCGCTGTCGATCAATTGACCCGTCGAGACGATGATGATATCGATCAGCCACCAAATACCCAAACCACCGAGCGTAAATATCATGGCGATAGCGCTACCCGTGCGCCCCGCGTAGAAGCGGTGTGCGCCGACAAATCCCAGCATCACCGCGAGGAATATCGCTACAAGTCGCGAACGACTTGATGCAGCCGGGTCGCGGCTGGTTCGCGTGATCGCGGACGCACCGCGACGAATGCGGCTGTCTGATTCGGAGAATCGGGCGATACGCAAGCCGTTGCCATCGGTGAATTCGCGGCTCATGATGCGCACACCGTCGAGAAGCACCCACAACAAGAGCGGAACCAAAAATATCGGCACGCCACCGCTCAGAATGGAGAGCACGCCTAGCGCCGTTTGTACCGCGCCGGTGCGCCGATGTCCGACATAAATACGGTGGCCGCCGAGCCAACCGACGAACAGCGCGAGCAGACCCACCGTTTGTGTGTAGTACGGAGAAACACCTGCGTCTGAGTCCGGCTCCACATCGCTGGCTACCATCGCCGGCGGAACTTTCGGCACGCGGAGCAGCGCACGCACGCCGGTCGGCGCATTCGGCTCAACCACCAGCTCACCGGTATCGCCATAAAGCATCTTCAGGCGCTCACGCGTGTTGGCCAGTCCAATGCCGGTTCCCCCGGTATCCGCACCGCCGAGCCCCAGCCCGTTGTCGGCCACCAGCACTTCGATCTGCTCGCCCACCTGGCGCACCTGAATGGCAATCGTGCCACCTTCGCGCTTGGGTTCCAGCCCGTGCTTGATCGCGTTCTCGACCAGCGTGGCGATCATGGTGGGCGGCAGACTGATGCCGTTCAACTCAGGCGGAACGTTGATCGTGTAATTCAGGCGATCTCCCATGCGGATTTTCAGGAGATCGAGATAGGCGGTCACCACTTCAACCTCTCGCCCAAGCGTGGACGTAGTCTCCCGCATCGTGGGCATCGCGGCGCGCAGGTACGAGATCAAACGCTCCAGCATGTGGCCCGCTTGCGGCGGGTCGATCTCCTGCAACGCCTGAACGTGAGCCAATGTGTTGAACAGGAAATGTGGCTCGACCTGTGCGCGCATGACCATCAGTCGCGCCTCGGCCAGTTGCCGCGCATAACTTTCACTGCGCTCACGCGATTCCGCGATCACCGCGCGCTGCTCGCCCTTCGCCGCGCGCCCGGCAAACGCACGCGCAATCAGCATCAATAGAAAGAGGATCGTGAGGACGCCAAATGAGGCGATACCGACGATAAATTTCTGTGTGTCACTGCCTACGGTCGATTGAATGAGCGCTCGCGTTTCCGGGTCGAAATTCACCGGCGCCGTGGTGGCCTTGCCATCGAAATCAAGCAGCGCCTGACCTTTCTTGCCGAACACGTTGAGAGTGACCGTCACCGCGTCCTTGCCGCCCGAGCTTTGCGTACCGCTTTTGTTGTCCGCGCTGGAAGCGAACGCTTCGGTGTGACTTTGCAGCTCTTTCAGTTGCTCAATGTTTTCCTGCAACGCCTCGATTTTGGTCGCCAGTTGCTCGATCTTGTCAGTCGCGTCGGGGCTGTCGATATTGCTACGCAGCTTCAGCGCCGCCTGCTCCAGCGCGCGCGATCCCTGCTTGATCTGATCTTGCTGGCTGTCAATCAGCGCCTTTAATTCAGCCGCGCTTTTGACCGTGATTTCGTGTGTCGGCGATGATCGCCCGCGATCAATGTCGGCAATCGCATCATCGATTTCGCGCACCACAGCCGGGTCATCGGCAATGAATCGAAATCCCACGAGCCCGGTACGTGCGCGCTCCAGCACATTTTTTTGAATCGCGAACTTGAATTCCTGTTGCGCGGCCGCCGACTTGAGTTGCCGTTTCAGGCGAATCGAATCGAATGGCAGGGCGAAAAAACCCACCGCGATCAAAACGATCAGGCCGCCCAGTATCAAGCGCCACCAGGGTGTGCCGCCAAAGCCTTTCCACATGCGCTGCCCGAGCGTCGGTAGCGCGACAGGCGATATCGGACGGTCAGTCGCAACGGGCGCTGTGGAGGGGGGCGAGGACGAATTCATCGGAGGGCACGACCAAACTTCATATGCAGCGGAGTTTGCCACCGCCCGCAAGAGATTGCGTCAACGCTGCGACAGAACGGAGGCGAGGAGGATCGGTGACGGGTATTTCGCAGGGGCAGGATCAGCAGCTTTCTGCTGAAACGACCTTTCTATTGGGGCTGATCGCCGAAATGACCGGTAGTCGACTGAGGCATTTTTAGGCGCACAGCCCCTTTATAGTGGAGGTTTGACAAGAAAGATGCTACCGACTTTACTTCGATTTTATGTCAAAACTTGTGATGTTAGTATAACATAATACATAATACATTAGCATTTAGCAAGGCAACGATGAACCTAAGCATCCATCTCCCTGATCCCTTAATCGGAAAACTTGACGCCTACGCCAACGCCATCGCCAAGAGTCGAAGCAGCGTTGTGCGCGAGGCGGTGAGTGAGTATCTGCTTCAGCGCTCTGTTAGCGCGTGGCCCAGCGAGCTTTCGCAATGGATGACGTCGGTGCCGGACACAGAGGCAGCAAACGCCGACTGGCCCAACTTTGACACCATTCGAGACGCAGCCAATGCAAACATGACCCAACGCGACGAATCCAGCTCGCGCTAATGCTCTACCTGCTTGACACAAACATCATCTCCGCCTGGGCTCGCCGCAGCCACCCCGCACTCATGACGCGCATGCTCGCCGTCGCCCCGTCCGATCTTGCCATCAGCGTCCTTGTTGAACACGAGCTGCGCTACGGTTTCGCGCGTAACCCGGCGGTCAAAAGCTGGCCACTGATCGAGAGCCTTCTCGCCCTCATCCCCTCGCTCCCGCTCACCCGCGCCATCGCCAACCGCGCCGCAGACCTGCGCAGCGATCTCGCAGCAGCGGGCACCCCCATCGGTCCCTACGATCTGCTGATCGCCGCCACCGCGCTGGAACACGGCGCGACGCTCGTCACCAATAACACGCGGGAGTTTGCGCGGGTTCCGGGGTTGAATGTCGAGGATTGGTTGACATAGCAAAGTCGAAACGCGAAGCCGAAAAGATGTACGCCCCGGTGCCTACGACCCACTTTCATTGGCACCAACCGCGACCACAAGTCCTTCCAATCGAATAAGCACAGCCGAAAAATGAACGACAAAGAGCACGACCTCGCAAATCAGTGGACAAAAACCTGTGACGAGGTATGCGAAACTATGAAGGGGCATACGCGGCCATTCATCGCGCCTCTGTCAAGGGCGACATCAGAGGGTGTTTTCCTTCAAGGTACCGGCACATACATATCAATAAGAGACCAACGGCTGTTGCTCACCTGCGAGCATGTCGCGTCAGCGGGACCTCTAAACCATTGCAGCTACGGCTCTAAGAACGTCGAATCAGCGACACGGAACTTTGTCGATTCAAAATCGCTTGATGTGGCGTTTACAACGTTGGACCAGCAAGACTGGAATGCAAAAGCTCATCAAGCTGAGGCCGTATCTTTTGACCGGTTTGCTGATCAGCACCAGATTGCAGATCGGAGTGAACTGATATTCATTCATGGTTTCGCTGGCGAGAACAGCACTTATGGCTTTGACACGTTGGTGACCAATGCCTCAGCCTACGTTTCACAGCAGAAAGAGGATGTGGTTGCGGATGAAAAGATATTCGAGGTGTTCTGGGAGCCCAACAAATCGATGGTTACGCAAGCAACCACAGACCAATAGCGGAGGAGTGTGCGATTCGAGAACCCAGCGGGGCTCAGTGGCTCGCTGGTTTGGAACACAAGGTACTGTGAAGCCAATCGCAACGGTGCGGTATGGAACCCGGAGGATGCGGTGGTCACGGGCTTGTTAAGGCGCTGGGACACAGAAACGAAGACACTCTTAGTGTTGAGGGTCGAACAATTACGTGAGTGGCTCTGCGAGCAAGTCAGAGAGTAAATTCTCTCGGAGCGAACTAGACTGATGTCATAGGTGGCGGTCTGCTTCCACGCGGGACCATGGCAACTGTTCTTTCTGCGAAATATCCACCAGCGAGAACTTTGCGACAAACAGAGCGAGGAGTGCGATACCGAGGCTTGCATGACATCGATTGCGCTGGAAAGTGACTACTTCTTCCCCGGATTCGGCGAGAAGAACTCCATCTTGTCCTTCTTGTCGCGCCACTCATCCGCATCCAGCGGAGCAGCCTTTTTGCGCGCAATGTTCGGCCAGATCACGGCGTATTCGGCGTTTAGCTTGATCCACTTGTCGGCGATGTCGGAGTCCGGCTTGATCGCGTCGACCGGGCATTCTGGCTCGCAGACGCCGCAGTCGATACATTCGTCGGGGTGAATGACGAGCATGTTCTCGCCCTCATAGAAACAATCCACGGGGCACACGTCCACACAGTCGGTGAACTTGCATTTGATGCAGCTGTCGTTTACGGCGTAAGTCATGGTGCTGATGTCCGTGCGGAAAAAGCGCGGCGCGCAGTGAGTGAGTTGATATTTTGCCGCACTCGCGGGCAATCCATGCACGGCTAAGGGTCTCCCGTGTCTGCTGCCAGTGTTTCCGGGCCGCGCTAGTCGATGCGCCCTTCTAGCAAATCCACCGGATCGCCGTACATTTCAGCCGCTTTGATCACGACCGGATCGCGCAGCGCGGTGAGAAGTCCTGCGTCAATAATCACGTTCTCACCGGCCGTCACCGTTGTGTCGAACGTGACGAGATCCTGATGCACGGGCGGCTCTTCCCAGTTCGGCATGACTTTGCGAATGAAATCGCTCGGCTTCGCGAGATCGATGCCGAAATGCAGCGCGCCGGGCGAATTGGAGCCCGCCGGATAAATCGTGTGGCGCGGGGCTTTGGGGTTGAAGCCGCAACCGCCGCCTTCAATGAGTTTGCCGCCAACGAGCATCTCGCGCAGCAGCTTTGCGTCCGCCGATTCACCGCGCACTTCGGTGACGAATTTGTCTTTGAACTCGACGGCAATCTTCTCGGCGAACGGTGCTTCGAAACCAATCGCCCACTGCGGATAAAGCACGCCGTTGATTGGCAACACAGAATGGGGGTCGTTCTTCATCGCCGTGCTGTCCCAGAAATTCGGGCCGTGCGTGGGCAGATAGTGCAGATAGCAGCCAGGCTCGGTCGCGGTCATCATGCCGCGCCAGCGGTTACCCGTGAACATCGCGTCACGCATCGCGGCGGTGTACGGAATCGTGAGATCACTGCCGCGCACGTCGGAGAATCGTAGTTTAAAGTCCTGCTCTTTCGGAAACTTGCGCTCGGTCGCGCGAATGATTTCGCCGACCAGTTCGACCGGAAAACGCGCCTGCGGCGTGTGTAGCAAATCGAGGTCGCGAAAGTAGGTGATCTTGACCCAGCGCTGCCCGGCCTTGCGCATGGCGACGTTGAACGGATCTTCAATCGAGCAAAACCAGGTGGACACCACAAACGTCGCGGCCTGAATCAATGGCTTCACTTCGTCCGGTACGCCAGGCAACGTCGTGCTCGGTGCCATGAACGCTGAAAGCGTTGCGCCCCGGGCCTTGGCGAGACCACCAATCGCGTCGACCACGCGCGGATCGAGCAGCGGATCGGTCAGCATCAGCACGCGATCGCCCGGCCTGATCGCGAACACGCGCATGAAGTTGTCGAGCGCTTGAAAGTAATTTTTTGTGGCGGTGATTGACGGGTTGAGCGGCGGTGGCGTACCGATGTAATTCATCGCTTCAATCCACCTTTGCGCCAGCATCCTTCACCAGCCGTGCCCAGATCGGCAGCTCTTTCGTGATGTGCTGCAACTGCGTTTCCGGCGTGCTGTACGTCGCCACTGCGCCGCGTGCTGCCAGGCGTTCGATGACGGCAGGCTCAGTCAGCGCCTGCTTCATCGCGGCGTTAAGTTTGTCGATCACGGCACGCGGCGTTCCGGCCGGCGCGTAGATGCCGTCACTCGCTGTGATTTCAAAGCCTGCAAGACCCGCCTCTTCCATCGTCGGCAATTCAGCGAACGAGGGAACACGCGACGCGCTAGTCACCGCGATTGCTTTGAGCTTCCCGGCCTTTACCTGCGCTGAGAGATTCGCGGTCAGGTCAATCATCATCTGCACTTCGCCACCGAGCAGGCCTGTGATCGCGGGGCCGCCCCCTTTGTACGGCACATGCTGAATGTCGACCCCGGCCATGCGTTTGAACATTTCACCTGCCATGTGCGACGTGGTGCCATTACCGGCCGACGAGAACGACACCTTGTTCGGGTTCGCCTTCAGGTACCCCAGCAATTCCTTGAGATTGCTGGCGGGCACACTCGGAATCACCACCAGCATCGCCGGTATGTAGCTCACGCGTGAAACCGGCGCAAAGTCCTTGAGCGGATCGAAGCCCGTCTTTGCGTAAAGCGCCTGATTGATGCCGTGTGTACCGTTGGTGCCGTAGAGCAGCGTGTAGCCATCGGCCGGTGCGCGCGCGACCGACTCGGAACCCACGTTGCCGCCTGCGCCGGGCCGGTTGTCGATGATGATGGCTTGACCCAGAATTTCGCCGACGCGTGGCATGACGGCTCGGGCCAGATTGTCGGCACCGCCACCCGGTGGGAACGGAACGACAAGACGAACAGGTTTGTCGGGATAGTTTTGCGCGAAGGCCGTGCTGGTCATAGCGATAACCAGCACCAGCGAGGCCCAGCGCCACATCAACAAATGAAATTTCATCAATTTATCCTCCACAAACTACACATTTTGTTGCTGGCAACCCAACATCTTCACTATGCAGCAAATATTCTTGGATCGCAAAGAATATCGTGAAAAGGACAAGCTTGCTCTTTCGCGCTGCAGAGTCAGGCGACCCGGCCCGATGCCTAAGAACAGGCGCACAGCTTTCAGCTGTAAACCATATTTCAATTGGGCTAGGTAGCATTATGCACAGTTATCGACTTCAACCTTAAAATGGGTCTAGCCCCGACGCGCAAAGGCTTATAGCTAAAAGCTGCTACGCCTTCAGGTACTGATTCTTGACCGACGGATCGGCCTCCAGTTCGGCAAAGCTTCCGCTAAATTTCACGGTGCCGCGATCAATCGCCACGGCGCGATCTGCCACTGCGCGCGCGAAATTGAGGTTCTGTTCCGACAGCACCACGCACAGCCCTTCTCGCTTGAGCGCCTGAACGCTTCGGGCGATGTGCTCCACCACGATGGGGGCCAGTCCTTCCGAGGGTTCGTCAAGCAGTACCGCCTTAGGATTGCCCATCAACGTGCGCGCAATCGTGAGCATTTGTTGCTCTCCACCCGACATCTGACCGCCGGGACGATCCAGCATTTCCAGCAATTTGGGGAAGAGTTCGCATACACGATCAACACTCCAGCGGGGTGCGTCAGTGACATTTGCGCGAGACGGCAGGCGTCCCACCTCGAGATTTTCAGCGACCGTTAAATCGGTGAATATCCGGCGATCCTCGGGCACGTAGCCAAGGCCGCGTCTGGCGATCTCATGCGGCGTCAATCCGGCAATCGGTTGCCCGTCAAAACGAATGTCGCCAGACACGTCCGCGATAAGTCCCATCACCGCTTTCATCGTGGTTGATTTGCCCGCGCCGTTGCGACCGACGAGCACCAGCACTTCACCCGCATTGGCGGTGAAGCTCACGTCGAACAGCAGTTGTGCGCGACCGTAGTGCGCGTTGAGATTGCGGACTTCAAGCATGCGATTTCGCTCTCGGCGCGACCACACCACCCAGATAAACCGCACGCACCTCTTCGTTCACGCGCACTTCGTCCGGCGTGCCTGACGCAATGATGCGCCCGCGGTTCATCACGATCACGCGGTCAGCGAAGGCGAAGACCACATCCATGTCGTGCTCCGTAAAGAGGAGCGCAACGTGCCGCTCCCGACACGCGGCAATCGCGAGCTGCATCAACGCTTCGCGCTCGGCGGGCGCCATGCCTGCTGTTGGCTCATCCATCAGCAACAGGCGTGGTTCGTTGGCAAACGCCATCGCAAGTTCGAGGCGCTTCAGGTCTCCATACGCCAGCTCAGCAGCGGAACGACCAGCCTGCTCCGCAAGCCCAACACTCGCGAGCAATGCATAGGCGTGGGACTGAAACGCTCCGTGCGCACTGGTCAAGATTGATCGTGCAGAACGATGCTGACTCATCAGCGCCATCTGCACGTTTTCGCGAGCCGTCATCGAACCAAACGTCGCCGTAATCTGAAACGTGCGCGCGACGCCCATCCGAAATAAAGCTTCCGGCGACTTTCCGGTGATGTCCACACCATTCAAACTCACGCGCCCAGCATCAGGTCGGAGCTGCCCGTTGATCAGATTGAAGCTCGTCGTTTTGCCGGCGCCGTTCGGCCCGATTAGAGCAACCGCCTCGCCCGCACTGACGGAGAAATCAACGCTCTTGACGGCGGCAACGCCACCGAAGGATTTCTTGAGGCCACTAACTTCGAGCGCCACTCTCATCGCGCGCTCCCCCGCGCCGACAACGCTTCAATGCGTGGGCCAATCGTCCCCACAATCCCGCGTGGAAACAAAAGTACCAACCCCAAAATCGTGAGCCCCAACGCCGCTCGCCAATACTCGGTATTGCGGGCTAGCGTGTCCTGCAACCACGTAAAGGCAACCGCACCAAAGATAGGTCCGACGAGCGTATTGATGCCGCCCAGCAGCACCATCACGAGCGCATCCACCGAGCGCGGAATCGCGAGCACCTCTGGCGAAACGCTGCCCTTCGAGAAAACATACAACGCGCCAGCAACGCCCGCCAACGCGCCCGCAATCGTAAACACTGCCCACTGCAAACGCACAGGCGAGAGCCCAATCGCACGGGCTTTCACCGACGCGTCACGCGCGGCACGCACGCTGTACCCGAGCGGCGTGTGCACGAGCCAACTGCAAAAAACGAGGCCTACGCCACACACGGCAAACACCATCCAGTAAAAATTAATACGATCAGATAACCACTCTGGTGGCCAGATTCCAACCAGCCCGTTGCTGCCCCCCGTCACCGCGTCCCACTGAAACACAACCGACCAGGTGATCTGCGCAAACGCGAGCGTCAGCATCGCCATGTAGGTGCCAGACAAGCGCACGCTGAACCATCCGAACAACAGCGCTGCGCCGCCTGCGAGCGTGATGCCGCAACCCATCGCGACAACAAATCCCAGGCCCAATTTCACCGCCAGCGCCGCGCCGTAAGCGCCCAATCCGAAGTACGCGGCGTGCCCGAACGAGCCCATGCCACCCGGACCGATAATAAGGCCGAGGCTCGCGGCAAAAAGCGCGAACACCATCATGTCAATGGCCAACACCAGCGTGTATTCACCGACGAACATGGGCAGCAACGCTAATGCAAGCGCACACGCGAACGTAGCAATCAAAGCAACGCGCCCCGGTGGACGCACGACCGGGCCGACCAGCGCGGCAGACCGCGCATGCGTCAGTGGCTTGCCAAACAAGCCATTCGGTTTGACCACTAGCACCAACGCCATGACAATAAATTCCGCGACCAGCGTCAATTTACTGAACGCGAATTCAACGCCAAACAGCGTGACTTCGCCAAGGCCAATACAGTAAGCCTTGACCAACGAAATGATGATCGCCGCCACGAATGCGCCAGGCAAACTGCCTAGCCCGCCAACGACGACAACGACGAATACGTCCGCAATGATCGTCAAATCCATCGCCAGATTCGCCGGCTCACGCGGCAACTGCAACGCGCCGCCCAGCCCTGCCAGAAAGCTGCCCAGCGCGAACACTGCCGTGAACAGAAGCTTTTGATTCACACCGAGCGCATCGGTCATTTCGCGATCCTGCGTCGCCGCACGGAGCAGCAAACCGAATCGCGTTTTCTTGAGCAATGCGTTGAGCGCAAACAACATCACCATGCCGAGCACAATCAATAGCAAATCGTAAGTCGGAAACGCCTTGCCAAAAATGTCAACTGCCCCCGTGAACCCCGGTGCGCGCGGCCCCAGCAAGTCTTCCGGCCCCCAGATGGCGAGCGCTGCATCCTTGATGATGAGCACGAGAGCGAACGTAGCGATCAGTTGAAGCAGTTCGGGCGCGTTATAAATGCGGCGAAGAATCAAAAACTCAGCCAGCAGTCCCACCACGGCCACCACCAGTCCGGCTGCCAAAACGCCGCCCCAAAAGCCCAACGCGCCGCCTAAAGTCGTGGCAACGGTGTAGGCAACGTAAACGCCCAGCATGTAGAGCGAACCATGCGCAAAGTTCACGATGCGGGTGACGCCGAAGATCAGCGACAGGCCGACGGCGACGAGAAACAGTGACGAGGCGGATGCCAAACCGTTGAGGGTTTGGACGAGAAAGGTTGACAGCATCGCTTAACAATAGCCCAATGAACGCTTTGTCACGCGCACGATGCCGAAGTAGTCGCCTCGCCCTTGAGGGGAAAGGGTAAAGCTGGCGTCTGCAAACCGGAATTTGGAAGCGAATCGACGATTGCGCTCATGCCGCGCGGCAGTAACTTTCTTTTGCTTCGCCAAAAGAAAGTCACCAAAGAAAAGGCGACCCCGAAATTCGCCCTGATCCGAGATGTGAAGTGAAAACGTCGCGCGGTCCGAAACTCGCTGCGCTCAAACAACGGACCGCTTCATCGACGTTTTCACTCCACATCTCGGGGGCGAATACACGGGGACCCCAAGTGCTAGCGTTCAGCATATAAAACCACGCGCTGAGTTACATTCAAGCAGAAGCTGAATGCAATGCGATGCGAAGGTTTGTGAGATGAAACGACCGAGTTCTGAATTTTTTGCCTGCGCACTTAACTCAATGAACCAAGCAATTCTAATTCGGGCTTCGAGCTTCAACCCGTGTAGTCTCAATACTCTCGCCGTTTGGACATTGTGCTGTTGCCTTTCGGCAGTCGCGTCGGCTGAGCCAATGAAATGCACCGATGCAGGTGGCAGAGTCACTTATCAAGATGGTCCGTGTATCGGAAGCACGAAAGCAGAGTCGGCAAAAATTGACTCGCGGGAAAATCGGTCGGCGAGTAAAGAGAAAATCGTGGTCGCGACTGAAGTAATGAAGGAGTGTTACGAGGGCTATCGCTTACGGTCGCTCGATCCTAGCAAGGCGGAATACCTTGGTCACTCTGCATCCTACGCGCGTGCTGGCTTCCCCGTGTTGCACATATCGGTGGTATTCCGAAATAAGTTCGGTGGGCCCGACAGGCGCTTACTCTGGTGTCGATTGACGCATGAGTTAGTGCTTGATCGACCCGAGATGGAAAAGGCTTGGCGCGATGAGGTCAGGTGAACTGCCCGGATACTCGCACCCGGGCTCCAGTAATCCTCATCGCGCAGCGATCAAAAATCAGTTCGACGGGGTCCCCGTGTATTCGCTCCCGAGATTTGAAGCGAAAACGTCGATGAAGCGGTCCGCTGTTTGAGCGCAGCGAGTTTCGGACCGCGCGACGTTTTCGCTTCAAATCTCGGATCAGGGCGAATGTCGGGGTCGCCTTCTTTTGGTTACTTTTCTTGGCGAAGCAAGAAAAGTGACTGCCCTGCGGCATGAGCAGCTCGTGGCAGAGACCAAACTTCGTTCCATCACGCCCTTCGACGGGCTCAGGGCGAACGGGGGTTTGGTTCTCCGCGAAGCAGTGGATGGCGTGCCACCGTCACCCTCTCCCTAACCCTCTCCCCTCAAGGAAGAGGGGACAAGCCTCAGCGGCGACTGAGCGGGAGCTTACTGTGGCCGCAACCGCTTCACTTCCTCATCCGTCGGCTGTACGTCCTTGCCATCGACATAACGCCACCCTGTCATCACGCCCTTACCATCCTTCTGAGCCAAGCGACCAACATAAGCTCCCATGGTGGACTGGTTATCTTGCGACCGCCAGGTGATCTTGCCAAACGGTGAATCAACGACGAGGCCTTTCATTGCTGCCTGCATCTTGGCAACATCAGTCGAGCCTGATTTTTTGAGCATCGCGGCGATCGATTTCACGGTGGCGTAACCGACCACCGAGCCTAAGCGCGGGTGGTCGTTGTACTTGGCCAGATAGGCTTCGCGGAACGCTTTGTGCTCCGGCGTGTTGATCTGCTCCCACGGGTAGCCGGTCACCAGCCAACCGGTGGGTGTTTCGTCTTTCAGGGTGTCCAAGTATTCCGGTTCGCCCGAGAGCAGGCTCACCACTGGGCGATCCTTAAACAGGCCGCGGGTGTTGCCTTCGCGTACAAACTTTTGCAGATCGGCGCCGAAGGTGACGTTGAAGATGGCGTCGACTTTGGCGTCGATCAACGCTTGCGCCGTGGCGCCCGCGTCGATCTTGCCCAGCGGTGACGCAAGCTCTACGAATTCGACACCGCCAGAAGGCTGCGCCGAGATCAAAAGCTTTTTGAACGACGCGGCGGCGGACTGACCGTATTCGTAGTTCGGATAAACGATGCCCCAGCGCTTTTTATTTAGCTTGGCGGCCTCGGGCACCAGCATGGTGGTCTGCATGTAGGTGGAGGCACGGAGGCGATAGGTGTACGCGTTGCCGTTGCCCCAGGTGAGTTTGTCGGACAGCGGCTCGCTGGCGATGAACAGCACTTTGCGCTGCTTGGCGAAATCACCCACTGCGAGGCCGATGTTGGACAGGAACGTGCCGGAAATCAGCGCGACCTTTTCACGCGACACGAGTTCTTCGGCGGCGCGCACAGCATCACCCGGGTTGGCATTGTCGTCGCGGAACACCGTTTCCAGCTTTTTGCCGCCTACACCTCCCGCTTTATTGATTTCGTCCTGGGCCAGTTCCCAGCCTTTTTTATAGGGCTCAAGGAAGGCGGGCTGAGCTTTGTAGCTGTTGATTTCGCCAATTTTGATGGTCGCTTGCGCGAAACTCGCGCTGACGGCGAGGGCTGAGAGGGGCACTGCGAGGAGGGAGCGGTTCATTGAAGTTCCTGAAGGCTGTCTGGCCCAGAAGGTGGGCGCGTCGATAACGCTGCATCCAGCATTACGTTTACACGCAATTGGTGCAGCGCGGCAATGTACCGCATTCGCCAAAAGTGCGAGAAAATACGGGGCTAATTCATATAGAGGAGTTCACATGCAGTTAACTCTCAAAATTGTCAAATATCTGGTCGGGCTCCTGGTGTTGCTGGTCGCGGTCGCCTTTTTGTTGCCGAGCACCTACTCTGCTGTGCGCAGCGTGACGATCAACGCGCCGGCCGAGAAAGTATTTCCGCTCATCGCCAACCAGAAAGAATGGAGGCGCTGGAGCGTGTGGAATCAGCGCGACCCGAAGATGGAGCTGACCTACTCCGGGCCAGAGGCGGCGGCAGGCGCCAAATGGGCGTGGAAGAGCAAATCAGAAGGCAACGGCGGTATGGAATGGTCCGCGGTTGAGCAAAATAAACGCGTTGGCTATATCCTGACGATGCAAGGCATGAAGCCCGCGACCGGGGATCTGTTCATCACGCCCGAAGGCGCGGGCTCCCGGGTTACGTGGACAATGAAGGGCGACGCCGGGATGAACCCGATGTTCCGCTGGTTTGGCTTGTTCATGGACAAAATGATCGGTCCGGACTTTGATGATGGCCTGAAAAATCTCAAGAAATTGGCGGAGACCGCATGATGATCGTTGCTGAAGAAAAGAAGACTGCCTATCGCGATTACGCTGCCCCACAGCGCAGCGACGCTGTGGACACCGTGCGCGAGTTTTATCGTCTGAATCACCAGAATCAGACGCATGATTTCGTGCTCAGTAAAAAGGCCGAATATCTCGATTTCAATCGTACGACGATGACGCCTTGGGAAGCACTCGATTTTCTGAACACGCTGGTCGACGACAGCGATCCGGACATCGCGCTGCCGCAGATTGATCACCTGATTCAAACCGCCGAGGCGATGCGCGCCAACAGCGAGCCCGAATGGATGGTGCTCACCGGTTTCATTCACGATCTCGGCAAAGTGTTGTGTCTGTTTGGCGAGCCGCAATGGGCAGTCGTGGGTGACACATTTCCGACGGGATGCGCGTATTCAGCAAAGAACGTTTACCCGGAATTTTTCGCGCTGAACCCCGATTCGCAGCGCCCTGAACTGCAGACGCAACTCGGCGTTTATAGCGAGAAATGCGGCCTCGAAAAAGTGCACATGAGCTGGGGCCACGACGAGTACCTTTATCACATGCTGCAAGCCTATTTGCCACTGCCGGCGCTGTACATGATTCGCTTTCACAGCTTCTACGCATGGCATCGTGAGAACGAGTATCAGCACCTGTGCAACGCGCAGGATGACGAGATGAAGCCGTGGGTGCAGCGCTTCAATCCGTACGATTTGTATTCCAAGAATCCAAATCGCCCGAAGCTGGCGGACGTGAAGCCGTATTACGAGGATTTGCTGGCGAAATACTTGCCGGGAACGTTGCGGTTCTAGTCGTAGGGCGGGCACTGCCCGCCTTGTGAACCGGGCGGAAGCCGCACTTGTTGGAGCGCTTCGCGGACGACGACAAGGCGGGCAGTGCCCGCCCTACGCTGGTTTGCATGATTCCCAAATTTGGCGCGTTCCGTTCTGATTTCGCACTAAACCGATGCACTTGTGCGCGCGCTTGGCATAGACTCGTCCTACGACTGCGGAAATGGTGCATCTGCTTCATGTGCATCTGCCGCAGCCGACGGAGACCCTGCACGCATCCAGCGCGGTAGTTAGTTCTTACAGTCGGATGTGTGTAGCGGCCTTTATTTAAAGGAGGCAGCTTGCAGCGTACGGATATTTCAAATCCGACCTATTTCCACAAGGTCGTAGATTGTCAATGGGCCTGTCCGGCTCACACCCCTGTCCCCGAATACATCCGCCTGATCGCGCAGGGTCGCTACAGCGACGCCTACATGATCAACTGGACGTCAAATGTGTTCCCCGGAATTCTTGGCCGCACCTGTGATCGCCCGTGCGAACCGGCGTGCAGGCGTGGCCGCGTGGAAGAGAACAACGGCGCCGATCCCGAACCGGTCGCCATCTGTCGCCTGAAGCGCGTCGCGGCAGACATGAAGGACGACGTCAGGAATCGTATGCCGTCGCTGTCGCCAAAGAACGGCAAACGCATCGCCTGTATCGGTGCCGGGCCTGCATCGCTGACCGTTGCGCGCGATCTGGCACCGCTTGGCTATGAAGTCACGGTGTTCGACGGCGAAGCGAAGGCGGGCGGCTTTATCCGCACGCAGATTCCGCGCTTTCGCTTGCCGGAATCGGTGATCGACGAAGAGACGGGCTACATCCTCGATCTCGGAGTGACGTTCAAGAGCGGGCAACGCATTGAATCGATGAACGGTCTGCTCGCCGAAAACTACGACGCCGTATTTGTCGGCTGCGGTGCGCCACGCGGACGCGATCTGGTGTTGCCGGGGCGCACGGAAGCCGCTGCAAATATTCACATCGGCATCGACTGGTTGGCGTCCGTTTCTTTCGGCCACATCACCCAAATCGGCAGGCGTGTGATCGTTCTCGGGGGTGGCAACACCGCGATGGATTGTTGCCGCTCGTCGCGTCGTCTGGGTGGGCTTGAGGTGAAGGTGATTGTGCGCAGCGGATTCGAGGAAATGAAGGCCTCGCCGTGGGAGAAGGAAGACGCGATGCATGAGGGCATCCCGATCATCAACTTTCACGTACCCAAGGCGTTCATTCACCAGGACGGCAAGCTCACGGGAATGACCTTCGAAATCGTGAAGGCGGTGTACGATGACAAAGGTCGCCGCTCGCTGGTGCCGACGGGTGAACCGGATGCGTTGATTGAATGCGATGACGTGCTGGTCGCCGTCGGACAGGAAAATGCGTTCCCGTGGATCGAGAAAGACACCGGTATCGAGTTCGATCAGTGGGGTTTGCCGACCCTCGGAAAAGAGACATTTCAGTCGACGGTACCCCATGTTTTCTTCGGCGGTGACGCAGCGTTTGGGCCGAAAAATATCATCTGGGCGGTCGCCCACGGGCATGAAGCGGCAGTGTCGATTGATCGCTTTTTAAACGGTGAGGACATTCATCAACGCCCCGATCCGCTGACCAATCTGATGTCACAGAAGATGGGCATTCACGAGTGGAGCTACGACAACGATACGTCAAACGATTTGCGCTTCAAGGTGCCGTGGGCCAAGGCCGAGATGGCACTAGCCAGCATCAAGGTGGAGGTGGAACTGGGCTTTGATGTGGCAACCGCGTTCAAGGAGGCGCATCGGTGCCTGAACTGCGACGTGCAGACCGTGTTCAACGAAGCGACCTGTATCGAATGCGACGCCTGCGTCGACATCTGTCCGATGGACTGCATCACCTTCACTGTGAATGGTGAGGAAAGCGATTTACGCGAGCGACTGCAGGCCCCGGCGCACAATAAAGATCAGGCGCTCTATGTGTCCGCCGAGTTGAAGACCGGACACATCATGGCGAAGGACGAGGACGTGTGCCTGCACTGCGGCCTGTGCGCCGAGCGCTGCCCGACGGGCGCTTGGGACATGCAAAAGTTTCTGCTCAACACGACAAAAGCCGGATCATCGTGTCGTGATGGCGCGCAGGTGAAAAGCAAAGTGGCTGATGAGGTGGCAGCATGAAAACTACCAAAGCCGTTGAAGGCATCAACGATTTCGTCATCAAGTTTGCCAACGTGAACGGCTCCGGCTCGGCGTCGGCGAACGAGCTGTTCGCGAAGGCGATTTTGCGCATGGGCGTGCCGGTCAGCCCGAGGAATATTTTCCCGAGCAACATTCAGGGCTTGCCGACCTGGTACGAGGCGCGTGTCTGCGAAAAAGGCTACGAAGGCCGTCGCGGTGGCGTCGACATGATGGTGGCGATGAATCCGCAGACGTGGGACGCCGATCTCGCCGAAATTGAAGCGGGCGGCTACCTGTTCTACGACAGCACGCGACCAATGCCGCCGTCGAAATTTCGCACTGACATCAACGTGATCGGCGTGCCGCTCACCGAAATTACCAACGCCGCATACACCGATCCGCGTCAGCGCCAGCTATTCAAAAATATCATCTACGTTGGCGCGCTTTCGGTGCTGCTCGACGTCGATGCAGACGTGTTTGAAGAGCTCTTCGCCGAAACCTATAAAGGCAAGGAACGCTTGCTCGAATCCAACGTGCGCGCGCTGCATCTCGGTCGAGATTATGTGAAGAAAAATCTCACCGCACCACTCGGCATTCGCGTGCGCCGCAGCGATCAGGTCGGCGACAAGATATTCGTTGACGGCAACAGCTCGATTGGCCTGGGGCTGGTTTACGGCGGCGCCACCGTGGCCGCGTGGTATCCGATCACGCCTTCCACGTCAGTACCTGAAGCGTTCGAAAAGTATTGCCAGAAGTTTCGTGTTGATCCGGTGACGGGACAGCATAAATACGCCATCGTGCAGGCCGAAGATGAGCTTGCCTCCATCGGCGTGGTGGTGGGAGCAGGCTGGAACGGTGCGCGCGCCTTCACCGCCACTTCGGGCCCCGGCATTTCGCTAATGACCGAATTCATCGGGCTCGCGTACTTCGCCGAAATTCCGGTCACCATTGTCAACGTGCAACGCGGTGGCCCGTCAACGGGCATGCCAACGCGCACGCAGCAAGCGGACCTGTTGTCGTGCGCCTATGCCTCGCATGGTGACACCAAACATGTGTTGCTGTTCCCCGAGGATCCGCACGAATGTTTCGAGCATTCGGCAGCCGCGCTTGATCTGGCGGAGCGGCTGCAAGCGCCGATTTTCGTGATGACGGATCTGGACATCGGCATGAATCAGCGCCTGTGCAAGCCCTTCGTCTGGGACGACACGCGCGTCTATGACCGTGGCAAAGTGATGACCGCCGAGGAGCTTGAAGCGGGCAAGGATTTCGGTCGCTACAAGGACGTCGATGGTGACGGCATCCCGTGGCGCACGCTGCCTGGCACCCATGCGACCAAGGGCGCGTACTTCACGCGCGGCACCACGCGCGACACTTATGCACGCTACTCCGAGCGCGGGCCGGATTACATCTACAACATGGAACGGCTGCTGCGCAAGTTCAAGACCGCAGCCGATCTGGTGCCGCAACCGGTGTTGCGTAATGCACCGGAAAAGACGTCCTTCGGAGTGATCTATTTCGGCTCCACATCACCCGCCATGCGCGAAGCGCTGGATGTACTAGAGGAGCAGAATATTCACCTGAACGCGCTACGACTCTGCGCCTTCCCATTCCCGCAATCGGTTGACGACTTCATCGCGCGGCACGACAAGGTGTTTGTGGTCGAGCAAAACCGCGATGCGCAGATGCGCTCTATGCTCGTGAACGAACTCGAAGTGAATCCGAAGCAACTCATTAAGGTGTTGCACTACGACGGCACGCCGATCACCGCGCGCTTTATAGCGAAGGCTATCCGTGAGCATCTGCAACCGGCCGTCATTGCCCAGCCGCTGCACAAGGAGGCCGCATGACCTACATCGCAAAACCCAGGCTGCATCATCCAACGCTGACGCGTAACAACGTTGGCTACACCCGACGCGACTATGAGGGACGCGTCTCCACGCTCTGCGCTGGCTGCGGGCACGACTCGATTTCCGCCGCTGTTATTCAGGCCTGCTGGGAGCTGGACATCGAACCGCATCGCGTCGCCAAATTGTCTGGCATCGGTTGCAGCTCAAAGACGCCGGATTATTTCCTCGGTGCATCGCACGGCTTCAACACGGTTCATGGGCGTATGCCTTCCGCGCTGACCGGTGCTAATCTCGCTAACCGTGATCTGCTGTACCTCGGCGTCTCGGGAGATGGCGACTCGGCCTCCATCGGCCTCGGCCAGTTCGCTCACGCGATGCGACGTGGCGTGCGCATGGCCTACATCGTGGAGAACAACGGTGTTTACGGCCTCACCAAAGGGCAGTTCTCGGCCACAGCGGATCGAGGGTCGAAGAGCAAAAAGGGCGTCATCAATAGCGACAGCCCGGTCGATCTGGTCGGGCTCGCGTTGCAACTCGGCGCGACCTACGTTGCGCGAAGTTTCTCCGGCGACAAGGCGCAACTGGTGCCGCTGATCAAGGGCGCGATGGCGCACGGCGGTGCCGCGTTCATTGACGTGATCAGCCCCTGTGTGACATTCAACAATCACGGCGGAAGCACCAAGAGCTACGACTATGTGCGTGAGCACAACGAGGCAGTGAGTCGCATCGATTTCATCAGCCACAGGAACGAAATCACGGCCATGTACGAACCGGGCGAAGTCATTGAAGTTCAGCAGCACGATGGCTCGATGTTGCGGCTACGCAAACTGCTGTCGGACTACGATCCCACGGACCGCAACGGCGCCATGAACTACATGCAGACGCACCATTCACGCGGCGAAATCGTCACCGGTCTGCTCTATGTCGACCCGATGGCGACCGATTTGCACACGTCACTCAACACCAGCGAGATGCCGCTCAACGCGATGAGCGCGGCGCAGCTTTGTCCAGGCTCCGGCGCGCTAGCGAAGTTGAACGCAAGCTTGCGTTAGTTGAACGCAAGCATGCGTTAGTTCAACGCAAGCATGCGTTAGCGCAATGCTTCGATGCGATAGTTTCGACCAGAACGTAGGCGCGGGCTTGACCGCGCTTTCACGCAACAGAGCGCGGTCAAGCCCGCGCCTACCGCTGTGGGGCAGTTGATCATGTCTGAACGTACCGTCTTTCAATCGATGTCAAACAAGCACGTCGTCAGCCTCGGCCCGCAAGCCAGTGTGTGGGAGGCCGCGTGCATGATGACCGGTGCCAATTGCGGCAGTGTGCTGATCGTCGACACGCCGGGCAAACTGCTCGGCATCGTCACCGAGCGCGACCTGATGACGCGCGTGCTGGCCAAAGCGCTGAGCCCTGAGATGACGTTGGTGTCGCAAGTGATGACCAGGAACCCGCACTGCGTGACGCCGGAAACGCTGGTATCGGACGCTGTTCTCATCATGATCGAGCGCGGGTTCCGCCATCTTCCGATCATTGGCCTCAATGCGAAGATTCTCGGTGTCTTCTCGGTGCGTGACGCCCTGCCGCGCGAAGTCGGTGCGGCGGTGAGCATGGCGGAGTTCAACGAGCAGGTCAATGATGCGCGTGGATAGCGTGATGCGGGTGCAAGCACATCACAATCAGCTTTTTTCTGCACGCGCCGCTGCAATGGGGCTGAAGGTCATTTAGTCGATATATCGATAATCTTTCTTTTGTCGCTCTAGCCCCAATCGAGCGGAGCTTTCACGAAAAAGCTACATCGACTCCTGACGCGCCAAATCACCCGCAATCGGATCCACCTGAAAATACAATTGCAACTGCGCAAAGTACGACGGATATTCGAGCAACAACAATTCCGGTTCCGCGAAAAATACCTCGCAGGTGACGGCGAAAAATTCGTCGATTGACTCAGCGGCATACGGGTCAATGTCGGTGATGAGGTCACGATCTACCGCCGCCCGAAAGTGCGCGAACGCAGCAGTTACCGCCTCGCGAAAAGCATCGCGCGCATGTGCCGATAGCGGCGGCAATCCATTCACCGCGCCATCAAGCATGTCGATCTTGTGTGCGAATTCGTGGACGACGAGCGCCATGCCAGTCTCGTCGTAACCCGCCTCAACCGCAGGCCATGAAAGCAGCACCGGGCCGCCTTCCCAGCTCTCTCCGGCAATCGGTTCATCGAGCCGATGCACCACGCCCGCTTCATCCTCATAGTCGTGCGTACGCGGAAAATCACCAGGATAAACCACGACGTTTTCCCAACCATCGTAGTCACGCATCGCATCAATCACCGTCGCACCACGACCAAGGATCAAGAGGCTTGCCTGCACGCCTATCATGATGCGCATGTGCGGCGTGACTTCGAGCACATGCTCGCCTGAGCTCGCGCCGCTGACGATGCTTTTCTCGACGAGGAAGAGCGTGGTCAGATCGCGCAGGCGTGCGAGGACAGCGGGCGCGTAGTGGTCGAGGAAGGGTAGTTCGTGAAGCGCCGCGTTCCACTCGTCGTCGAGAAGCGCGTGCGTCGTTAGAGCACGCTCGCGGCGTTTGGTTTTTAGCCAGGCGAACATCGTCAGTCCCCTCCCCCCTCGTGGGGGAGGGTTAGGGAGAGGGGGAACGAGGATGGGAGAACCATCATTGTTCTGGCTACAACCATCACCCTCTCCCCGGACCCTCACCGGGGCCAAGCGTGGCCCGCTCTCCCCTCAAGGGAGAGGAGACAAGAACAGGCACCACCGCAACGGGCGCCTCAATCTCCACCGACTTGATCCGCTCAAAATGCCCGCTGATTTTGCGGCTGGAAATCTGCACGTTTTCCGCGTCTTCGTGCGCTTGTTTGATATGCGTCGCGAGCTTGTCCATGCGCTCCTGAAAGCGCCCAAAGTCGCCGCCAAGTTTGCCTAATTCATGCTTGATTACGGCGGCCTGTTTGCGCATCTCGGCATCGCGAATCACCGCGCGCACCGTGTGCAACACCGCCATCAAATTAGTCGGGGAAGTGAGCCAAACACGCTGCGCCTGCGCCTGTGCCACGATGTCGGCGTGGTTACCCACAATCTCGGCAAACACGGCCTCCGACGGAATGAACATCACTGCTGAATCAGCGCCTGCGCCGGGCTGAATGTATTTACTCGCGATATCGTTAACGTGCTTTTTCACATCGGTCGCGAACTGTTTTCGCGCCACTGCGCGCAGCGACTCAGGCTGCGTCGCATCAATCGATGCGCGGTAATTCGAGAGCGGAAACTTCGAGTCAATCGCCATCTTCGACATGCCGTCTGGCATGGTCAAAACGCAGTCAGCTTTCTCACGCCCACTACCCACAGCCGCCTGAAATTCGTAAACGTCCGGTGGCAACGTGTCACGCACCAGCGCCTCTAACTGCACCTCACCAAACGCCCCACGCGCTGACTTGTCGGAGAGCACCTGCTGCAAGCTCACCACATTCGTCGTCAGGCTGTCGATCTTCTTCTGCGCCTCGTCAATCACCGCGAGTCGCGCCATCACGTTGGCAAACGTTTCGTTGGTTTTCTTGAAGCCTTCATCGAGTCGTTCGTTGACCTTGCCGCTAATTTGTTCCAGTCGCCCGTCGACAGTCTTCGTCATCGTCTCGGCCTGCTGCGTGATCTGCGCGCCCATCGAGCGCAAGGTGTTCTGCAGCAGCTCCTGATTGGCGCGCGTCTGCTCGGCCATCTTCCCGAGCATGCCTTCGAGCACTTCGCGTTTGAGCGAATCTTGTTGTGTAGAGAGCGTTTGCTGCAACAGCGCGAGTTGTTTTAGCGACGCCTCAGTTTGCTGCGACAGCGAAAGAATCACCTGCACCTGCATTGTTCCGATCACCTCGCGTGTGCCACTGTTGGCCAGCGTCAAGTCACGCCCGACACGTTCGCTGACCTGATTGAACATGCCGCCAACATCGCCGATCATGGAACGATGCTTCTGCTCCAACTGACCACTGAGCTCACCGCTCATGCGTCGAACGAGTGCTCCCTTTTGCGTGACGATCAACACGACAATAATCACTAGCAGCACGATCATCAGTGCCATCAGCGACAGCGCAATGTCTCCAGAGCTCAAGCGTGCCACTCCGTGTCCGCTAATAGCGCGAATGAAATCAGCCAGTGAGTGCTCACATATTGACCCCCCGTAATCGCTGCCTCCGCCGCAATCACATGATCGCGTGCGAGCGTTCCGAAGCGCTGCCAGCGCGGATCACCGCCCGGTTCGAGCATTTGCATGATCCCACGCATGCACCACGCGCGCGACAAATTCAGGCCGTGGTTGTGCACCTGTTTTGCGTCATGCTCGTTGGTGACCAAAGCCGGTTCCAGCAACCGAAAATCACCCGCTTTAAGCTCTGGCAAAAACGCGTCGAACCACGCAAGGAATTCATCGATTGGCAACACGAGCGACATCAGCAACGCCTCAGTCAACGAAGGCGACAAAAAGTCCTCACCCGAAAAATCGTATGCCAGCCGATAGTCCCGATCTGCGCCGAACCATTGCCGTGTTTTGGCCTTGATGACATCCATGAATTCGATATCACCGACCGTAGTCGCATAACGCAACGCATGAATCATTGCGAACGAAGTGTTCGAGTGCACACCGTGGCGCACTGGCGCATTCGCCGTTTGCAGATGATGCAGCATGGCGTCGGCGAGATAGTCCGCCAGCGGGCGTAACCCGGCGCGCCATTTTTCAGAATGGGGATGAGTACAAACAGCCAACTCCGAATAGAGCTTCAGCAACCAGCCCCAACCGTAGGGCCGCTGCCAGTGCGCCGCGCCATCGCGCAAAAAATACGCGACTTCACGCTCCGCTTTCATCGCGTTGAACTGTCGGTCAAACCATGAGGCAATCGCCTTCGAATGCGCCTCTTCCGGTTCCATGTTCAAGAGCCGCGCCATCGACCAGTGCATGTGAACGCACGAATGCCAGTCGTAGCTTCCGAAGAATATCGGGTGCAAAAACGACGGCTCACAAGCCTGCGCTTCGGGTGCGTCATGCACAAAATGCATCGTGAAATTGGGATATTCGCGGCGCGCGTTTTCGAGCGCGGTGCGGGCGTAGCTGGCGTGG